>VOFJ01003767.1_pt1 | contig 37781 bp, 38 predicted proteins | sample 5384081 | NCBI WGS metagenome assembly VOFJ01 (sample SAMN12384729, study PRJNA508395) | human gut metagenome | isolation source: healthy gut I | host: Homo sapiens
CTGGTAACCGCTTCGTTCAGTTGCATGTTAACTGTGCAACCTTCATCGCGGCGGTAAGCTGGTCTGGCGCTCTTCTGCCGTGGTGATTTCGGGAGCTGACGAAGCTGTCGAATCGATCAAGGTCTGGGCATGTTTTAACACCTTGGCGTTATTGGCGCAAAGCTCTCATCAACCGCCAGGCAGCCTTTTTTTCGTCGCGCAGAACTTCCCAGTAGGTGGGGCGTGCGCCGCTATCGCGGTAGAACACATCGGAGGAATGGATGGTGCCTTCAATCAGGGGGAATGCCCTGCTTTTGGCGGAAGCACGCAGTGCGTTGTTCAGTTCCTCGCTGGGCTTCTGGATAGTGAGCATCGCCGGACTGGGTCACGGCATGGTTGCTCGGAGGTAAGCGCCGGGCCAGAACCACATCAAAGACCTTGGCTTTTTCGGTATAAGAACCGGCAGAGCCAATGCGGATGATGTTCTCTACCCCATACTACGGCTGTACGGCTCTTCGAGGGCGATGCCGATGGACAGCATGCCATGCCGCTGCCCATCACGCTGACAGGTGGCCCTGGTAGGTACCGGTATAACCCCAGCATGCCGCGCACATCGGTAACAAGGCGCGGGTTTCCAAAAGGTTTCGGCAATAAATTTGGCGCGCAGGGGTCGCCGGGCATCAGCACAGTTTTGGCAAAATCGCCGGGGTTGGCGCGGTTGTGTGGGGTAGACATATCAGATACGCTCCTTTATGTTGATTTTTTGCGGCCGGTTGGCCAGCCGCTGTGTTCCATGGTTTGTTTTGCGGCCATTCCATTGGGCTTACCATATTTGGTATGCACGTTTTCCGTTTGTGACAACTTAGTATGAATTCACCACAAAGCCTTGCCGTTTTTTGCAGCGCCTGGCCGACCTGCGGCAGGAAACCGGCGTGTCGTTTGTGCCCAGCCTGATGAGCCAGTTCACCCCCGGTTTTACCGTGCCGCGGAGCACGGTTTGGGGCGGCGCATTACCACCTACGAATACCGCAAAGTGGTTGACCGCGCCATCGCCCTTGGCCTGACGGACGGCTACATGCAGGAAAAAAGCAGTGCCCGCGAGGAATACACCCCGCCGTTTGATCTGGAAGGCGTCTGACGCCCCCTATGCAAGGAGGGTTTGTGTGAACATTTTTTCTTTTGTTTATTTTGCGGTGTTCCTGCTGGCAGGCTTTTGCATTGCACGCAGGGCGCTGCCGCAGGCGGGGCTTTCGGTCAGCATTCCGCTGGGGTGCGGGTTCGGGGTCTCACTGCTGGCATTTGTTCCGGCCTGTTTTGCGGTGGTGCTGGGTTTCCGGCTGCCTGCCCTTTTGTTGGCCGCAGCTGTTGTGGCCGCGCTGGCCGTTTGGTTGGCGCGGCACGGCACGCCGTTCACCCGTGTACCGGATCCGGACGCCGCCGCTCTGTGGGCCTGTGTGCTACCCTTGGCTGTTGTTACCCTGTACCTGCTGCACACCCATGTGCTGCATCTGGTAGACGGCAGTTATCACACCGGGCAAAGCTGCTATGGCGATATGGCGATGCACCTGGGATTCATCAAAAACATTGCCGTTACCGGCAAGCTGCCGCCGGTGTATCCCCTGCTGGGCGGCGAGCACCGGTTCGGCTACCCGTTTTTGTGCGAGACCGTTTCCAGCGTTTTTCTGGTGCTGGGGGCAGACGCCCGCACCGCTTACCTGCTGCCCATGCTGGCCGCATTCATCAGCGTGTACGGCATGATGTGGCAGCTGGCGCGGCAGGTGTTGGGCAGCGCGGGCAAAGCTTGCCTGGCTTTTTGGCTGTTCTTTATGGGCAGCGGGTTCGGGTTTGTGTATTTCCTTGGCAGCGCCGAGGCGTTTGCCGGCATCTTTACCGGGTTTTACACCACCCCCACCAACTACACTGCCGAAAACATCGTCTGGGTCAACCCCATCGTGGATCTGCTGATTCCACAGCGGGCCACCCTGTTTGGCTGGTGTGTGCTGTTTCCCGCGCTGTATCTGGTCTGGCGGTTCTGTATGGAGGAGGAAACCCGGCTTTGGCGGTATCTCGCCCTGCTGGTTCTGCCCCTGCCACTGATGCACACCCACAGCGCACTGGCGCTGGTGCTGATCTGCCTGGCGTGCGGGGTGTACACTCTGGTTTGCCGCCCCCGCACCAAGGCCGTGCTTGCCCCATGGGGATGGTTTGCCTTGGTGTGCGGCGTGGTCTGGCTGGTAGAAATGTGGAACACCGTGTTTGCCCAATCGCTGGACGGGCAGCACATGCTGCGGCTGCATTTGAACTGGATCAACGGGCAGGATGACGGCACCCTGAAAGACAATTATTTTTGGTTCTACATCAAAAACATCGGTCTTGTCTACCTGCTGCTGATCCCGGCATTTTTCCATGCCAAACCCAAGCAGCGCTGGCTGTACGGCGGCGGGTTGGCCATTCTGGTTCTGGCGGAATTTGTTGTGTTCCAGCCCAACAATTATGACAACAACAAGCTGCTGTATATCTGGCATCTGCTGGGCTGCCTGTTGGTGGCCAGCCTGCTGATGGATTGGTTCAGCAAAGTTCGTGCTATCCCCTGGCGGGCGCTGGGGCTGTGCCTTTGCTGCTTTATCGCCATGTTTGGCAGTGTGCTGACTGTTGGACGTGAAGCGTTAAGCGACTACTGGCAGTGGAGCGCAGACGACATTGCCATGGCGGATTATATTGATGACAATGCGGAAACCGATGCAGTATTCCTGACCAGTGACAGCCACCTTTGCCCGGTGTTCAGCCTGGCCGGGCGGCGCATTTTGTGCGGCTCCGGCAGCTTTGTATACTACCACGGCATGAATTATACCGCTGAATACAACGCCATGCACCAGCTGTACGAGAATCCCGATGAAGCCCACCTGGCGCAGTGGGGCATTGATTATGTGCTGTTTGACAGCTATGTGTTCAGCAACATCCAAAATGCGGACGAGAGCTGGTATGCAGCGCGCTATCCCCTTTGGTACGAGAACGGCGGCAGCCGCATTTATAAAATCAACGGATAAGTTCGTTCCGTATCAATTTTCCCGTATCAATTTTCCCAACATAAACAATCACTCCGCCGCGGATCCGGTTTTCAGCTGGTCCTGCGGCGGAGTTTTTAGGCAATACCGCATAATTCTAAGTGCCGATACGGCGAGCGAGGTGCTTAAGCCGTAAGGCGGGAATTATGCGGTATTGCCTTTATTTTATAATTTTTAAGACGACTTTTTATTGCGCGGCACCCGGCGCTTGGGGCGGCTTTGCGGGGCTGGTTCTGCTTTTTGGGGGCAGCCTTTTTGGGCTGCGGGTGTACTCGCACAAACTGGATGGGGTTGCCGTTGGGCAGGGTACGCTCTTCCACTTCCAGCACCGGGAAGGACGCCAGGAATTTGTTCAGGCTCTTGCTGCCAAAGTTACGCACATCAAAGTCCGGGTAGCGCTTGATGAGCTGGTCTCCCCACGCGGGAGGTTCGCACCCAGCCGGTGCCATCGTCCCATCTCGTCGATCATATCGCAGACCAGGCGGCAGATGGAATCGCGGTTGATGGCGGTATCGTCCCCCCGCGCCAACCTGGGCGGCGGCTTCGGCGGCAGCGGTGGAATCCGCGCTGGCATCCTCGCTTCCACCATGCTCCAAAATCAGGTCAAGGTACTTGAACTGGTCGCAGGCTTTCACAAAGGGACCAAGTGCCTTGCTTTCGCCCATGCCGATGACCAGCTTGCCGGCTTCGCGCAGGCGAGCGGCAAGGCGGGTAAAGTCCGAATCGGACGAAACGATGCAAAAGCCATCCACATTGCCCGCATACAGCAGATCCATGGCGTCAATGATCATGGCGCTGTCGGTTGCATTTTTGCCGGTGGTGTAGCTATACTGCTGGATGGGAATGATGGAGTTGTTCAGCAGCACATCCTTCCAGCTTTTCAGGCGGGCATCAGACCAATCGCCGTAAATACGTTTGCAGGCCGCCACGCCAAAGGACGCAGCTTCATCCAAAATCACCTTTACATATTTGGGGCTGATGTTATCCGCATCGATCAGAACTGCCAGTTTCAGATCCTGCATCGCAGCCTCACTTCCTTACCGGTTTGACCGGGCGGTCAAAGTACATATAAATCTGGCAGGGGATCATGCCGTTATAAATTTTGCGGCGCTTGGCGGCCTTTTTGCCAAAGTGGGCTTCAAAATCAGCATCCGCCGTAATGGCATACAATCCTGCGGTGGGGCTTGCCTGCCACACCTGGCCCAGGGTGCGGGCCAGGGCGGCGGCTTCGGCGGCATCGCCCAGGCGCTCGCCGTAAGGCGGGTTGGTCAGGATGATGGAGCTGGGGCGCGGGGCAAAGTCTTTTACGTCTGCCACCTCAAAGCGGCAGCGATCCCCCACCCCGGCCAGCTTGGCGTTGGCGTTGGCCAGCGCCACAGCGTTGGGGTCAATATCAAAGCCAAAGCCCTCGAACCCGGCATCCAGGCGGGAAGCCGCCAGCGCTTTCTGGCGCTCCTCCGCCCAAACGGCAGCGGGCACAAAGTCATAGTGCTCGGCGGCAAAGCGGCGGCGCAGGCCGGGGGCGATGTTCAGTGCTTTCTGGGCTGCTTCGATCACCAGCGTACCGGAACCGCAGAAAGGATCCTGCACAGTGCTGTCGCGCCGGACAAAACCGACATCGGCAATGGTAGCGGCCAGCGTTTCCTTGATGGGGGCCAGCGTGGCGTTTTTGCGATAACCACGCTTATGCAAGCCGTCGCCGGAGGTATCCAGCATCACTTCCACCACGTTTTTACGCAGGGCAAAGCGGATTTTGTACAAAGCACCGGTTTCCGGCAGAGTGGTGGTTTTGTGGCCGTACTGCAGCCGCTTAACGATTGCCTTTTTGACAATGCTCTGGCAGGCAGGTACGCTGGAAAGCTGGCTGGACAGGCTGGAGCCCTTGACCGGGAACTGGGCATCCACCGGGATCAGCTCCTCCCACGGGATAGAGTAAACGCCGTCGAACAGTTCATCAAAAGTTGCGGCGGGGAAGGTTTTCAGCAGCAGCAGCACGCGCTCGGCGGTGCGCAGGTTCAGGTTTGCTGCGGCGATCATGGCGGCATCACCCTCAAACGCCACGCGGCCATCCGTCACCTTTACGTTCTGCGCACCAAGGCGTTTGACCTCAAAGGAAAGGGTATGCTCGGTGCCAAAAAAAGCAGGGAGCCACCAAAGTATACATGTTGGGCATAGTGTGTCCTTTCTGGGGCTGTGCATGGCGCAGCCGGATATGCGGGGCCGGGCATATTGGGTCAGCCCCGCGGGATAAAAATTAGATTATGCCGTTACATAACCCAAAAAAGGCCCTGCCAAGCAGAGCCTGCATCTTATGGGCGTTGCAGTTGGCGTACGCTGCAGAAATCAGCCGCGGCGGCGGGAATACCCACCGCGATGATTCTCGGTAACGCGCTTGAGATCCGCAATTTTTTCTTCGCTCTGGGTCTTATAGCGTGCCATCATATCCTCAAAGCTCAGGTCGCCCTGCGGCTGCGAGGGTTTGGGCTGCCAGACACGGGGGGCTGCTTCGCGGCGGGGCGGGCGGCCGCCAGCCGGGCGTGCACCACCGTTACTGCCCTGCTGCCCTTGGGGGCGCGGGCTGCGGGGCGCGCGGGGTGCGCGCTCCGGTGCGGGCTGGGTCTGCTTGATGGACAGTGCAATCTTGCCATCCGGCGCGATGGAGATGACCTTAACCTTAACGGTCTGGCCAGCTTCCAGCACGGTAGCAAGGTCCTGCACAAACTCATAGCTTACCTCAGAAATGTGAACAAGGCCGGTTTTGCTTTCCGGCAGGGCAACGAAGGCGCCAAACGGCTTAATGCCGGTAACTTTGCCTTCCAAGATGTCTCCAACCTGTAATGCCAAAACTATAATACCCCTTTGCTGCCCGGCAAAACTGCCGGGTATCGTTATTGATGGAACCTTTGCTTTCAGATTCCGCTTGTATGCCTTGCAGGCAAGGCCTGCACTGTTAAAGGCTGGTTGAGTCCGCAAAAAACAGAAGCCAGCCTTTTGCATCTTCCATTGTACCTGGCATGGTAATCCGGCGTAATGCTGTTACTTGCCGCTCAGATCCACCCAAATGCGCTCATTGGGCTTGGCATAGCCATCGGCGCGGGCGCTGCGTTCAATAATCGCGTCTTTGCCATCGGCCAATGCACGGCCCAACTCTTCGTTTTGGGCCTGCTGGGCGCTGAGCTGTTCGCGCACCGCGGCGAGTTCCTGCTGTTTGGAGCCGATGGTGATCTGGCACTGGATCAAAGTAAAAAACAAAGAACAAAACAGTGCCGCCACAGCCAAGGGAAGCAAACGCCGCGCAATGCTTTTGTGTTGGTTCATGCGGCAGCGCCTCCTTCCGGGCAGGTATCAAAATGCCGTTGTGTGCAAACCATTGTACCGCCTGCCCGCACAAGAAGGTCTTATGCAGGCATACTTAAATACAGTTTAATTATATAATATTGTGCGCTTGTTTTGCAACACATTTTTCGGCTTTTTTCCGCTTTTCTTGCATGAATCTTGTGCGTTGCGCCGCCGGGCGTGCCGAATCTTTCTGATCCGGGCCAGCAGCCACTGTTTGAACGGGTGTACCGCATAGTCCGCCGCAAAGCGCAGCGGCCAGACCAGAACAAGCACCGTGCCGCGCAGCGCCCTGTGCACCGCGTGGGAAACGCACCACCGCCAGCACAGTGCCCCCAGCCCCATGGCGGCGGCCATATACCAGCGCGCCGCCCCGGTAGCCGAAGCCCCCGCCGCGAAGCCGCAGCAGACAAAGGCTGCGGCAGCAAAGGCCAGCACATCCCACACAAAGCAGCGCACCGGGCCGCTGCCAAAGGCAAGGGTCGCCCCATCCCGTACAGCGCCAAGCAGCAGGCCCGCCCCAAGACAAAGCAGCACATCGCCCAGCACTGCCCACAACGGCGGCGATGGCACCATCAACGCAGCAGGCGGGCCAGCAGCCCACCGCTCTGTTTTTTGCTCTGCTGGTTCTCGGTATACTGCAAATATTCGATCTGGCCGGAGATATGCACTTCCCCCGTGCGAACCGAAAGCTCGCTGACCTGCATTCCTTGCCCACCGATGGTCAGATCCCCCAGCGGAGTTTGCAGCGTTGCGCCCAGTTCATCACAGCTCACAATACGGGTCACACCGGTCACCGTCAGCCGGGCGCGGTTTTCCAGCGTCAGGGCATGGGCGCGCGGCGGAGCAGGCAGGTCGGATTGCTGGGGGGCATGTTCCCCAATCGGGTGCGGGCTGGTCAGTTCTGGCATGGCGGTTTCCTCCGGCAGCAGTTGTTGCTTACCCTATACCATATGCCGCACACCGCGCGGTTAGAACTCCCCCGCCCTGGTTTTTCTCAGCCTTCCAGGATTTCAAACAGCTCGCGGGCAACATCCTTGCCCTTGGGTTCATCAATAGAAAGCACCCGCACCTTAACGGGGCGGTTGCCGAAGGTAATCTCGATCACATCGCCGATCTTTACGGCATAGCTTGCCTTGGCGGGTTTGCCGTTCACGATCACGCGGCCCGCATCGGCCACATCATTGGCCAAGGTGCGGCGCTTGATCAGGCGGCTGACTTTCAGGTATTTATCCAGTCTCATGGTTCATCCTCATCTCTATGGCAGCGGTACTCCAGCCGCCAGGCGGGAATCATGCGGCGCTGCCTATATCATAAAAGCCCGCCGCGTTTGGGTGCGGCGGGCTTTTTCATTCAGAGCGTATCTGACGCCTGAACAGATTACTGCACAGCGTCCTTCAGTGCCTTGCCAGCCTTGAATGCGGGCAGCTTGGAAGCAGCAATGGTCATGGGCTCTTTGGTCTGCGGGTTGCGGCCCTGGCGTTCCGGGCGCTCGCGGACTTCAAAGGTGCCAAAGCCAACCAGCGAAACTTTGCCGCCGTTCTTCAGCTCTTCGGTGATAGCAGCCAGTGCTGCGTTGACAGCCTTTTCGGCGTCTTTCTTGCTCATGCCAGCTTCAGCGGCAACGGATGCGATCAGTTCAACTTTGGTCATTTGTTATATACCTCCAAATTAAATAAATTGCGTTTTTTTGCCTTTTCAGGCTACCGGCCCGGCTGCTGTGCAAAATGCCTCGTTGGCTTTTTGCAGCGCCTGTTCGGGGTCTACCCCTGCCTGCCGGGCCAGATTGGCGGCGGCAAACAACAGTTCGCCCACAGCCTGTTCTGCCTGCGCGCTGGCGGGCTGCGCCGTTTGCAGGTTCTCCGCCGCGTCTGCCAAGGCTGCAGCATCGGCCCCCTGCAGGGCTGCGCCATGGCGTGCGGCGCGCTTTTGCAGCTTGGCCGCGCGCATCAGCGCGGGCATGGCACGGGGCACACTTTCCAGGTCATCGGCCAGGGTGCGGCGGCCCTTTTCTTTATTTTTGAGCGCATCCCAGTCCGTTATACCTTCGTAACCTGGTTGGGTGCCAAAAATATTTGGGTGCCGCTCAATCAGCTTTTGGCATACGCCATCGCAGACCTGTTCCCAGGTAAAGCGGCCGGTTTCCTGTTCCATGCAGGTATGGAAAGCAACCTGCATCAGCACATCGCCCAGCTCTTCACACATCAGCACCGGGTCATCCAGGTCCAATGCGTCCACAGCCTCATACGCTTCTTCCAGGAAGTTCATCCGAATCGATGTATGGGTCTGAACTTTATCCCACGGACAGCCGTTGACCGGATCCCGCAAAAGGGTGATAATGCGGACAAGATCATCTGCCGTGTACGGGCGGTTGTGCGGATATTCCATGCATGCTGCAATGCTGCCTGCCCAGGATGTACCAGGGTCCGCCTGAAAAAACAACAGGCAACATCATACCTCTCATTCTACCGTTTTGTCAAGGAAACAATACAAGTTGCTGTTTGACAGCCGAGTTACCTGTTTACAGCTGTGCGCCGCAATGGTTGCAGAACAGTGCGTCTGCATCCACATCTGCATGGCAGACGGGGCACTCTTTGGTCTCACCGCGCGGGCGGTCAGCCGCATCGGCCAGAGCCTGCTCCTCCTCGGGGGTCAGGCCGGCGGGGTCATCGTGGTAGGTGGTGGGATCGTTGGGGTCCTCAGCCTCCTGCTCGGCCTCGGCAGCTTCAGCGGCAGCGGCCTCATCGGGGGTCATGCGGGCCTTGATTTCCTCAATCGCCTTTTCGATTTCGGCAATGTTCTCGATATATTTATCCACCAAGGGCTGGTTTTCCTCGTCTGCCTTATGCAGGCTGTAAACCAGTGCGCCCAGCTGGCGCTGTGCCTTGGCCAGGCGGTTCTGCTGGGATGCCAGATCCAGCTGGTTCTTGCCCTTATCTGCAATATCCATGGCTGCCTTGTAAGCGGTATCCACAAACTGCATGCTCTGTTCTTTGATCTTATTGATATCCAGTTCAAACATAATGTAACACCTCGTTATCATCTGGCCCCGGCAGGGCACTGCGCCACAGCTGCGCAGCCCGGCCGGGTGGAATGAAAGCCGTAAAAACTTATTATTTTCGATTTCACGGCTTTTCCCTGTAAGGCTTATTATACCGTATCATTGCCTGGTTTTCAATCTTGTGGCGCAAAGAATTATGTCCAAATCGTAAACATTTGGACGTAACAGGAAGTTTTATTGGTTTTCGGCTCCCAATGAACTCCCGCAGCATGCTTTTCTGTGGGATCAGCGCGGCATTAATGGGTACAAAATGCGCAAACCGGCTGCGCAGGTCTGCCATGCGGCCCGCATTGGCGCTGGCCGTCAGCTGGTCAATATAATATTCCCAAATCCCCACCTCGCAGCTGAACGAAGTATCCAGCACAAGGTTCGCCCGATTCTTGAACGTCTTGATATACTGGTCCTCTGCCTTACAGACATGGGGCCACAGGCCGATGGTAAAATCGGCATCATGCCCGCGGAACCGCCAGTCCCGCGTAATGCGGCGGGCAAGGCGAACATCGCGGGTGGCGATCAGCCGCGCACCGTCCGGTCCGGCATATTCTTCCCGCAGGCTGGCGTAAATATTCAGCACAGCATCCTGCGGCAAAGTCTCGGTCAGGATGGGGTTAAAGGCGTGCAGTCCCTCCACAACCACCACACCGTCGGTGCAGTCGATGTGCTGGGTCTGCGGGGCGGGCAGCTGGGTCATAAAGTCAAAGATCGGCGCATCGCACACGCCGGTCTGGGCCAGCTGCTGCAGGCAGTGCTGCACCAGCGGGATATCCAGCGCTTCCACGCATTCGTAATCATCCCGGCCATCCGGCTGTTTGGGGTAGCGGCCCTCGCCCACAAAAAAGTCGTCCAGGCTCAATACCCGGCTGCGCACGCCTTTGCTGCGCATGGCGGCGGCCAACTTGTTGGCGCTGGTGGTTTTGCCCGCAGCGGAAGGCCCCGTCAGCATGACAATACGGCGGCCGGATGCCAGAACATAGGCCGCGGCGGCATCAATGCGGCTCTGGTACTGCTGTTCGCTCAGCTGCACCAAATCAGCCGGGTTGTGCGCGGCAAGGTTGAGCAGCTCACACCCCACCATGCGCTTGGGGGCGCGCGGATTCACCACAGCTGGGATATTGGTCATAGAACTGTTTCACTCCTTCCTTGCGTGCAAGGATCGTGTCAAAACGGTCGATATATTCTGTCGGGTACTTATAATTAAAGATACGCTCGATCTTGCCGTGACGTGCACCGGGGGCCACCAGCTTTGTAGAACCGCCCGCACCGGCAGAAAGAATGGTGTGGACTTCCTCCATGATATAGATATTATACAGGCACTCGTACCCCGGCTTGCACCAGCCCACGTTTTCCAGGTTTTGCAGGGTGCCTTTTTGGCGGTACAGGTAGTAGGGGCGGTAACCGGCTTTTTCCAGCAGCTCGCAGCTTTCCACCATAGCGGCCACATCGGCATAATCCGCAGCGCGGTGCTCCACTACCAGGTTGGACGCCCGTTTCAGCGTGAGGGTATGCACGGTGATATTTTCCGGGTCCAAGTCAATGGCCGTCTGCAGGCTATGGCGGAAGCCTTCCACCGTATCCCCCGGCAGACCCGCGATCAAGTCCATGTTGATGTTATCATGCCCCACGCGGCGGGCGGTCCGATAACAATCCAGGATATCCTGCGCCGTGTGGCGGCGGCCAATGTTGCGCAACACTTCATCCGAGAATGTCTGCGGGTTGATGGAAATGCGGGTTGCGCCGTATTCTTTGATGATGCGCAGTTTTTCTTCGTCGGTACAGTCAGGGCGGCCCGCTTCCACGGTAAACTCTTCCAGGGCGGGCAGGTCAAACTGCTCGGCCATGGTGCCCATCAGCTGGCGCAGCTGCTGCGCGTTGACGCTGGTGGGGGTGCCGCCGCCGATATACAGCGTTTTGATGCTGAGGTGTGCGGCGTCCGCAGCGGCGCGGGTAGCGGCAAGCTCCTTGCACAGGCAGTCCACGTAGGGGGCCACCAGCGCACGGCTGGATTTATCCCCCACCGTGCGGGAAACAAAGCTGCAATAGCTGCAGCGGGACGGGCAGAACGGAATGCCCGCGTACACACTGCAATCCATCGGCTGGGCGCGCTCCAGCACCGGGCGCTGCAGGTCCGCAATACTTTTGGCCATGGCAAAACGGCGCGGCGTGCAGTCAAAATGCTGCAAAAAGCGCTGTTCAATTTCTTCTTCGGTTTTGCCCTCGGCGCGCAGGTCATGGATGATGCGCACCGGGCGCACACCGGTCATCATGCCCCAGGGCGGGCGGATACCGGTAACGCCGCACAGCATGGTGTACAGCATGCGGCACAGAGCATACTCCTGCGTGCGGGCATCCCCCTGGGGCGGGCGCTGCTGCACCCAGGTGGTTGTGCCGTTCTGCCGCACCAGAACCAGCAGCAGATACCTGTGAGCCACAGCCAGCACAAGGTCTGCGGTATCGTCCGGCAGGGTCTGGCTCAGCTCCGCCGCCGGGTAAAAGATGCGTGCGGTATGCTCGGCCTCATACCCAGCTGCCGCACCGCGCAATACAATTTGCATAAGAACCCCCGAATTGGAGGGAGGAGTTAGCGCGGAGCCGAGCCTGTTGTAATCCCGCTTATGCCAATACTGCCAAAACAGTACCCGGCGCATTGCAGGTATACCGCAAACTTTTAGGCCGCCGCTTAACTCCTAACTCCTACCTATCTTAAAATACTTCCCCCATCAGATATGGGTTGGACCGGCGTTCCTGGCCAAGGGTGGTAAAGCTTTCATGGCCGGGGTAGACGGTGGTTTCATCCGGCAGGGGCAGATCCGCCACCAGAGCAAGGCTGCGTTGCATCTCCGCCGGGCTGCCGCCGGGCAGGTCCACACGGCCGCAGCTGCCCGCAAACAGGGTATCGCCGCTAAACAGCCGGTCGCCGCAGGCGATGACCACGCCGCCGGGGGTGTGGCCCGGTGTGTGCCAGATGCGGAACGTCAGCTCATCCACCTGATACTCACTGTTGCCCGCAGGCCACGGGGCATCGATCAGATCCGGAGTCAGCGGGTACATCTGGTCGCCTTTGGCATCGGCCAGGTCCATATGCACCTTGGCGCCGGTGGCTTTTTTCAGGGCCGCCACACTGCCCACATGGTCATAATGGCCGTGGGTGAGGAAAATGTCCGTCAGGGTTGCGTTATTCTCTTTCAGCTGAGCCAGATAGGTTTCGGCCTCGGCAGCGGGGTCCACCACAACGGCATGCCCGGCGGCGGTGATCAGCAAAAAGGTATTGGTGTACAGCGGCCAAACGCCATGGATATGGATCAATTTCATGGTTGTGCTCCTTTACTTCCACTCATCGGTATCAATGATGATGGTCACCGGACCATCGTTGACAAGGCTGACCTGCATATCGGCCCCAAACTCGCCATGCTGAACGTCTTTCAGTCCCTGGGCGTTCATCAGCTCCTGCAAAAAGGCATCATAAGCGCTTTTGGCGTTTTCCCCTTTTGCGGCATGGATAAAGCTGGGCCGTTTGCCGCGGGAGGTATCGCCATACAGGGTAAAGTTGCTCACGACAAGAACCGAATAGCCAAGTTCCACCGCGCTGCGGTTCAACTTGCCCTCATCATCGGCAAAAATGCGCAGCCCGGCGCATTTGGCTGCCAGCTTGGGGATAATGGCGGGGTCGTCACCATCCTTTACCCCAAGCAAAATCATCAGCCCCGGCCCGATGGTGCGGGGATCGCCGCCGTTGACCACAACGGACGCCGAGGAAACACGCTGAAGCACAGCACGCATAACACAGTTCTCCTTATTCAGTCAGTATGGCACACCCGGTTAAACCGCAGGCACCATAAAATAGCAGGAATCCGCTACAAAGAAATTCAGCGAATCATCGCCCGCAAACACCGCCTGCCAGTTTTCCCATGTTGCGCCGTCGGTTGTCACATACACGGCGGTGGGGTCATACTGCCCGGCGGCAAGCCGGGCAGCGGTATCGGCGCGGCTGGCTTCCGCCGTTGGGTGGCTGCCGGACACAGCAATATCCAGATTGGTTGCCATCCCCTGCTTGCCCGCCAGAATGGCCAGCAGGCGCAGGCGGTCCTCCCGCACTTTCCCGGCGGCAAGCAGCTGGGTGTGGCCAGCGCCAAGGCTGGCGGTCTGGTCGTTGTTTACCACTGTGGCGTTGATGGGGTCGGCGAACTTCTGCCGCTTTTGCTGGGCGGCGGCGCTCAAATCAAACGCCTGAACGCCGACAAACAGCGCCAGCACCAGCACCGCATACCGGCCGGGCAGGCGGTCCCGCATGGTATACACGGCATACACCACCATGCAGGCCGCTACCAGATAGAACATCCGCCCGCTGGAGCGGAAGATGCCGCACAGCTCCAACAGCTTTGCAGGCAGCGGCAGCTCAATGCCGGTGTTGCCCCAGTAAATTTTGTTGCTGACGGCAAACAGCGTTAAAAACACGCAGGCCGCAAACACCGGCCCGTTGCGGTGCCACCAGGTTTTGGTGTTCTGGGGGCAGCGCACCGCCCGGCGCAGGCTGAACAGCAGCGCCGCCGTGATCAGCGCCAGCACACCAAGCCCCAGGTAATTGAAGCCATCATACTGGCCGGGCTGCTGCGGCATTACCTGGTACAGCCGGGACCAAGTGTAGCCCCCGCGGGAGGTTGGGTTGATGAGTGCATTCAGGTTCATGGAATAATCGCCATAGCCGGAGCGGGATGCCCCGGTGCCGGAGCCGATGGCCCCGCACAAAACGCCGCCCACCACAGCCGCTGCCAAACTTGCCGCAAACTGCAGCGCCGCGCAGCCCCAGGCTTTTTTCTGGCGGCCCAGTTCCACGGCGGCCAGCAGGGCACACATCATGACCAGCGGCAGAAAGTACGGGTGGATGCCCACCGCCAAAAAGGCCAGCACCGGCATGGCCCAGGGGAATTTGGCCGTGCCGCTGTGCAGGTTTTGACGGTATTCCAGAAAGGCATACAGCGCCAGCAAAAACAGCCACTGGCTGGCCAGCGCGGTATGGCGGAACGCGCGCTCCCACAAGGTAGGCAGCATAACAAACAGCAGACCGCCCAGTGTGGAAAACACCAGCGCTCCCGCGCCAGTTTTTGCCTGCCCGCGGGCGCACAGAAGCGCACCGGCTGCCCCCTGCATGGCAAAGCAGAACAGCGTGTACCACCCAAACCACTGGAAGGTAGAGGGCAGCACCCCGCGCAGCGCCTTGAAGAAGATGCTGACCCAGGGGATGCTGTCGGTAAACGAAATGACGGTGCCATCCGGGGCGGCAATGGTATCCGCCAGGCCCAGCGGGAACGCCCAATGAGAGTTGCGGAACAACACCCAGCCCGCATAATGCTGCTGAATGTCCCACTCATCATAGCCGTTCAAGATCCAGGCATCATAGGTTGGGTGCAGGGTGGATGTGCCATACAGCAGGAAAAATACCGCCATGCCCGCCGCCGCGCCCAAAAGCGCCGCCAGCCACCGCCGTTTTGTGTTTTGATTCATGTGTTTTATGGGTTGTGCAGTGATAGGTCAATTTTGATTTAACCCCAGGCAGCGGGCGCGCAATATGCGTTCCTACGGGGTTTCTGCACACTTTCTATTTTATTTCTTATTTTTTATGTCTGATATATCAGAGTTTTTTCGGTTCCTTTTTTTGCAAAAAAGGATCAAAAAGTCCCCCATATAAAAGTTTTAGTTGCGGGTAACTGTCAGAACGTCTTTGACTTTTTTCAGGCGTGCCACAACATTGTTCAGGTGCACGGTGTTCATAATGCCCACCGTCAGGGACATGCGTGCGCGGCCCTGGTCCGCCGCGCGGGCGGAAAGTGAATAGATCGGCACACGCATATCGCCCAGCGCCAGCGCAACGTCCGAAAGCAGGTTGGCGCGGTCCATGCAGTCCAGCTCCAGCGTTGCCTTGTAGTCCTCTTTGGCATCATCCGCCCAATAGGCTTTCACCCAGCGGGCGGCATTTTCCGGGTCCTTCATACTCTGCTGCACATTGGCGCAGTCCCGCTTGTGGATGGACACGCCAAACCCACGAGTGACAAAACCGATGATGTCATCCCCCGGCAGCGGCGAACAACACTTGGCAAACTTGATGGGGCAGTTGTCAATGCCTTCCACCACAACGCCGTCCGAAGAATGAACACGCTTGATATCCACCGTGGGCAGCGGCTTGGGTTCCGTTGCTTTCAGGCGGGTGTACTCTTCCTTCAGCTTGGGCAGGATGCGCGCCAGCTGCAAACCGCCATAGCCGATGGCCGCATACATTTCATCCACCGAGTTACAGTGGTTGCGGCGCGCCAGGTTGGACATGAACTCGTCATACTGCTCCGGCGGGATCACCATCAGGTTGCGGCGCAGCTCTTTTTCAAAGGCATCCTTGCCCTCGGCAATGTTTTCGTCCCGGCGCTCTTTCTTGAACCAGTTGCGGATCTTGTTCTTTGCTTCGCTGGTTTTTACAATGTTCAGCCAGTCGCGGGAGGGACCACGGTTTTCCGGGCCGGTGATGATTTCAATGATTTCGCCGGTAACGACCTGATGGTCAATGGGCACAATGCGGTTGTTTACCTTGGCGCCGATCATCCGGTTTCCCACGGCGGAATGGATGGCGTAAGCAAAGTCGATGACGGTTGCGCCGGCCGGCAGGTTGATCACATCGCCGCGTGGGGTAAAGGCAAACACTTCTTCCGGCAGCAGGTCAGACTTGATATCGCTGAGCAGGTCGGTGGCATCAATGCTGGAACGCTGGCTTTCCAACAGCTGGCGCACCCAAGCCAGGCGTTCGTCCAGCCTATCACTGCTGGCGGCGGTAATGCCGGCCTTATACTTCCAGTGGGCAGCAATGCCGTATTCCGCGTTGCGGTCCATCTCACGGGTACGGATCTGCACCTCAAAGGGGATGGCTTCGCGGCCAATCACGGTGGTGTGCAGGCTCTGGTAACCGTTGGGTTTGGGGGTGGAGATATAATCCTTGAAGCGGTTGGGCAGCGGGTGGTACATATCATGGATCAGGCCCAGCGCAGTATAACATTCCGCCACCGTATCAATAATGATGCGGACAGCATAAATATCATAAATTTCCTCAAAGTCCTTGTTCTGCATATACATCTTGCGGTAAATACCGTAGATGCTCTTGACACGGTGGCGGATGGTTGCTCCGTGGATGCCGTTCTGTTCCAGGTGTTCCTGGATGGTGGCGCAGATATCGTTGAGGAAGTCATCCCCATGCTTGTTCAGCAGGGAGCGGATCATGTTATAGCCCACAGGATCCAGGTATTGCAGGCTGCGGTCCTCCAGCTCCTCCTTGATGTTGGAAATTCCAAGGCGGTGGGCAATGGGGGCATAAACCTCCATGGTTTCCAGGGCTTTATCGCGGCGTTTCTGCTCCGGCCAGGCATCGCCGGTACGCATATTGTGCAGGCGGTCACACAGCTTTATGATCATCACGCGGGCATCCTGGCTCATGGCAAGCAGCATTTTGCGCAGGTTTTCCGCTTTGCGGTCCTCGACATTCGAGAACTTGATCTGGGTCAGCTTGGTAACACCATCCACCAGCAGGGCAACCTCGCTGCCAAACTTCTGGCGGATCTCGTCAATGGTCACGGGGGTATCCTCGGCCACATCGTGCATCAGGGCTGCGGCAACGCTTTCGCTATCCATGCCAAGTTCCACCAGCAGCTGTGCCACGCTGATGGGGTGGCAGATATACGGTTCGCCGCTGCGGCGGAACTGGGTGGCATGCGCCGCGCTGGCCAGCTGATAAGCACGGTCAATCATGTCAAAATCATAGGCACGGCCGCTGGCGATCAGATCATGGCGCAGTGCTTCATAAGTAGTGGGCATGGGCACCGGCTGCTTTTGCGCCTGGGCTGCCTGTTCTGCAGCATTGTTTTTGACTTCTTCTGGCATTCTATCATCCCCATTTCAAGTATCGCACAATCATAATAAAGTCCCGTTTCTGCGGCAGTTCCCTCCTGCCGCGGGGGCATTTTTCATTTTGCCTTATCCTTCCCCTTCCGCCAGTCTGCGCAGGACCGGCGCGGAGGAGAGGTCTTTTTTGCCGGTCACTTCCACCGGCTGGTAGCGGCTGCCGCGGCGTTCGATCAAACCAAGCTGTTCCAGCGCCGTCAGGCTGGCCAGGGTCTTGCCGGTGTTTTCCGGCCCTGCGGTTGCAAACAGCGGCTGCAGATCATCCGCAAACACATTGCCGGTGCGCACCATGCGATACACGGCAGCGGTATCGGCACGGGTGGGCAGGCAGGCCAACCGCTCGTCATCTGGCAGGGCCGTTCCGCTCAGGAAAGCATCAAACCGTGCGGCCTGCTCCGCCGGGGCATTGCCCAAACCGGCCGGGCGCATGGCGCAGCAATGGCAGGACACCATCGGCCCGCCGCGCCCCTGGAAAATGCTGACTTCCACCGCGGCATCCACAGCTGTACCCATGCGGTAGGGCAGGTCGTCCGGGGCGGTGCCGAACAGCGAGACAAAGCAGGCTGCCCCGCCCTGGCGCAGGCGAATGCGGCAATGCCGCCCCTCACTGCCCAGGGGCCAGATGCCATCCACCGCGGCGTTTTGCAGCAGGAACACCGGAACCGGGTTGCCGCTGCCAAAGGGAGCCAGGCGGCTGAGTTCCTGTACGGTAGGCACTGTCAATTCCGCAATATCGGCCACGGCATCCAACTTGAGCGGCAGCGGCTTGGGCACCGGGTATTCTTTAGCGGCCCAATCGTTGATGGCTTTGCGGAACGCGCCGATCTTTTCTTCTTCAATGGTCAGGCCCGCCGCAGCGGAATGCCCGCCAAAGCGCAGCAGCAGCGGTGCGCAAGCGCACAAAGCGGCGTGCAGGTTAAAGCTGGTGGGGGCGCGCCCACTGCCGCGGCCCTCGCCGTTTTCAGTCGAAATAACAATGGAGGGGCGGCCGTATTTTCCATCAGGCGGGTTGCCACAATGCCGATTACACCGGGGTGCCAGCCTTCGCCTGATACCACGATTACACGGTCCAGAACACGGGCAGGGTCTGCGCTCAGTTTTTCCAGTGCAGCGGCAGCGATCTGCTGTTCCGCCTGCTGACGGCTGGTGTTAATCTCCGAAAGGCGCGCCGCAATGCCTGCGGCCTGCTCCTCGTTTTCGCACAGCAGCAGCTTCAGGGCAACAGCGGCGGTATCCATACGGCCCGCGGCGTTCAGGCGGGGTGCCAGCCCATAGCTGACGGTTTCCGCCGTGACAGGGCGGCCTGCATAGCCTGCGTTTTCCAGCAGGGCCTGCAAACCGGGGCGCAGGGTATCCTGCAAGGTGGCAAGGCCCTCTTTTACAATGGTGCGGTTCTCCCCCACCAGCGGCATTACGTCCGCAATGGTGCCAAGGGCGGCAAGTTCGCCAAAGGGTTCCAGCAGTTCAGCGGGGTCCTCACAGCCTTCCAGCGCAGCGCACAGCTTGAACGCCACACCGGCACCGCACAGATCCTTGAAAGGGCTTGTGTCGTCCTCCCGCTTGGGGTCCACAACGGCAACGGCTTTGGGCAGCTGCTGGGCGGGCAGGTGGTGGTCGGTAATCACCAGCTCAACGCCCAACTCTGCGGCCAGGTCAGCTTCCTCAATGGCGGAAATGCCGTTATCCACTGTCACAATCAGCTTATAGCCTTTATCTGCCAGCTTTTGCAGGGTTTCACGGTTCAGGCCGTAGCCGCCGCCCTCGCGGGTGGGCAGTTTGCAGCGCACCTGCGCGCCAAGGTTGGTCAGGCATTCATACAGGATGGCCGTAGCGGAAACGCCGTCCACATCATAATCGCCAAAGATCACAATGGTTTCACCGTTTTCAATAGCCTGCTGGATGCGGGCAACGGCTTTGTCCATATCTTTCAGCAGGAACGGGTCGCTCAGCGGCGGTTCCTCTTCCAGCAATGCGGCGGCAGCCTGCGGCTGGGCAATACCGCGGCAGGCCAGCACCCTGGCCAGCAGCGGGCCATAACCGGCGGCCAGGAGCGCACTTTCCCCTGCGGTATCGGCGTTTCAGCTGCCAGGCACGATAGTTCATAATTGTCTTGCTCCTGTTCCTTTATGGCAACACCGCACAATTCCCGCCTTGCGGCTTAAGCACCGCTCCGGCAGCTGCGGCACGGCATCTGCGTTGCCAAAATGCTCGATAATGTCGGGTTGCGGTACCCGCATCGTGCTTCGGGGGCAAAAGCCCCTCGCACTCTGCGACCGCTGCCCCTGCTTCGGTTCGCTGTTTCCGCCACTGGCGGCGCTCACCTTTGCAGCATCCAGTATTATCTGCGCTTTTGGCTTGGCATCTGCCGCACCTCGCTCGCCGTATCGGCACTTAGAATTATGCGGTATTGCCTTATCTACTTTCACCGGTTTTATTTTGCACCAAAATCTGCTGCAAAGTCATGGGTCAGGCCGTCCTGGTTCAGCATGGCTTCCAGCGTATCGATTTCGGTAGAAACATCCATGCTAACATCCTGCAAAAGGGTATCGTACAGCTTTTCATATGCCGTATTCAGGGTGTGCAGGATACCCACGATATCGCGTCGGATTTCCTGCGCGTTCTGGGTAGCGCTTTCGCCCAACCCCAGCGCGGTGTTCAGCAGCTTGCGGGTAGTGGGCATATAATATTCGCGGTAGCGGCGCACCCGCGGCAGCTGTTCCGGGTGGTTATGCACAAACCCCATGATAGCCGCGCAGGTTTTTCGCATCTGCACCAGCTCTTCATCTGCCTGGTCCCCCAGGCGGCCCTGGCAGGTTTTGAGGTAGCTCAAAAAGTCTGCCCCATCGCGGCGGAACAGCTCTTCATCGGTCAGCGCGGGCTGAGCCGCTTTGGGCTGCACCGGTGCCGCGGCGGGCGCAGGGTGGTACATCGTTTCGTCCAGGTACAGCGTTGTTTCTGCCTCATTCATGCAGGCGTTGGGGTAATGGCCTTTGGCCAAAGCATTCCGCAGGTCTTTGCGCACCTTATCGGCGCGCACCACGCTGCTGCGGGTCAGTTCCGGCAGCTCCGCCGTAAAGCCGTGCATGCCGCGCAGGTAGCGGCGCAGACGGCCAAAATAGTTTGCTGCGTGGCAGCCTGCGTACCCCATGACAAAAAATCCCAGCGTGCAGGCGGTAAACGTCGGAGCCAGAATATTGAACACCGGCATTGCGCTCCACAAGCTTGCATCATTGGGTGCCACACCGGCAAGGATGGCCATAACCAGCGCAGCAATGGCAAAGCAGCCGCCGAACACCCAGCCCAGCACGCCCATGGTCATCCAGCCGCCGTAATGCCCGGCCAGGCTGTTATCCAGCTTACGGCGGTAGGCAATAAAGCTGTTCTGTTCCGGCCTTTGCGCGGCCCGGTTCAGGGAATCCCCCACACTGTCCAGTGCGCCGGCAATACCGGAAAGCACCGTGGAACTGATGCCCAGCCCAAAGTTGACGGCACCATCCACCAGGTCATTCAGATCCTGCTGGCGGCGGTCACTTTTTTTATCATACGGGTGATTGTTGGTCATAGCGGTTCCTCTTTCTCTTCTCACTCTTTACGTTTCTTCACACGTTTCGTTATTTCAACATCTTGCCAGGCTTTGCAGTTCAGGCTTTATCCGGGGCGTACTGCTGCATCAGGGCAGCGGCGCAGCGCACACCGTCCACGGCGGCGGTCATAATGCCGCCTGCGTAACCGGCACCCTCGCCGCAGGGGTAAAGTCCCGTCAGGCCGGTGCACTGGAAGTTATCCCCGCGCAGCAGGCGCACCGGGCTGGAAGTCCGGGTTTCCAGCCCCGTCAGCACGGCATCCGGTGCCTGGTAAGCCCGCAGCTTACGGCCAAAGGCGGTAATGCCATCCCGCAGGTCGGCGGCCAGTTCCCCCGGCAGCAGGCTGCCAAGGTCGCAGGGGGTCACGCCGCGGGGGTAGGTAGGCTGCACCGCCCCCAGCTCCAGTTTGCCGCGGCCTGCCAGAAAGCTGCCGACCGTTTCTGCCGGGGCAAGGTATCCCCCGCCGCCCGCACGGTAAGCGGCCTGTTCCAACTGGCGCTGAAATGCGACCGCCTTGACCGGGTCGTTATCAAAATCGCGGCCATCCACGCTGACCACCACGGCGGCATTGGCGTTGCGGCCATCGCGGGCATGGTAGCTCATTCCGTTGGTCACCACGCCGCCATCCTCGCTGGCGGCGGCGCACACCTGACCGCCGGGGCACATGCAGAAGGTGTACACGCACCGCTGGCCCACATGCTGGCTAAGCTGATATTCGCCCCGCGGCAGGGCCGGGTTCCCGGCAGCACCATGGTAAAGGCTCTTTTCAATTTCTGTTTGCAGATGTTCCGCGCGGAATCCCACCGAAAACGGTTTGCATTCCAGCGGCAGGCCCATGGTATGCAGCACGGCAAAGGTATCCCGCGCGCTGTGGCCCACCGCTAGGATCAGCTGGTCGCAGAGGATGCTGCCCGCCGTGGTAGTAATGCCGCACAGCGCACCGCCGCTGGTCTGCAGGCCGGTCAGCGCCGTGTTAAAGTGTACTTCCCCGCCAAGGTTTTCGATCTCAGTGCGGATGCTGGTAATAACGCCGCGCAGCAGGTCAGTGCCCACATGGGGCTTTTGCCGCCAGGCGATATCCGCCGGGGCGCCGTGCTTCAAAAGGCGTCCGTCACAAAGCCGCACAAAGGATCCCCCACGCGGGTGGTCAGCTTGCCGTCCGAGAATGTTCCTGCGCCGCCCTCGCCAAACTGGATATTGGCGTTGGGGTCCAGCGCGCCGGTCTGCTCAAACTTTTGCACAGCGGCCACACGGTCCGCCAGGGCCGGACCACGCTCCAGCACAATGGGGTGGTAACCATTGCGGGCCAGCAGCAGGGCCGCAAACAGCCCCGCCGGGCCAAGGCCGACCACCACAGGGCGGTGTTTCAATGGTGTTTGACCAACCGGGAAGGTAAAATCCGGTTTGCGGGTGAAACAGACACAGGGCGAGGCCCCGGCCAAAGCCGATTCCTCACCCTCGTCATGAAGCGTGATGGCGATGGTATACACCAGCACAGGCGTGCCGTGCCGGGCATCCACCGAAAGTTTTGCCACGCCAGCCTGCGCCGGAGCGTTGCCCCGCAGGCGCAGCGTGCGGTAAGCCTGCCGGACAGCTTCCTGCTCCGGGTCCGGGCAGGAAAGCGGCAGGCGGATATTGCGTACAAGAATCATGGGCTGATGTTTTCCTTTGGTTGGCGGGCATCGGATAGGCCGGAACCCCGGCTGATGGATGCCCGGTTATTGTGAGCTTGCCTGGCACTGCACCGTATAGTTGCCGACTGCAAAAATGTGGCTGGACGACGGCACCTGAATGCTGGCCGCCACGGTTTGCTGGCCAACGGATACCGCCAGATTCTGGCAGTCCACCTGGGCCAGAATGCTGTCTGCCGAAAGTTCTTCCATCTCGCTCTTGGGGCCGTACAGCGTAACCTGATGGATCTGCGCCGTCAGCACTTCCAGGTCAATCGTACTGGGCACATTGACGGTGCGGATGTTGGTTACGGTAAAGGTACGGGAGGTCATATCGGTGGTATCAAACCGGATCGTTACAGCGGATACGCCATCCAGCGAAACCACACCGGCAGGCAGTTCAATGTTTTTCTGGTAGTCGCGGTCAAACGCAAACTCACGGCCAAGATCAAAAGCTGCAACGCTCAGTTCGGTCAGGGCGCCGACCGTCTTGGCCGGGCCCGCCACATTCAGGGTAGGAATGCTGAGCGAATACTTCAGATAGGAAGTATCAAACCCGGACGGCGCGTTGATAAACACGATGGAAAGCGGCAGTTCCCGCACCTGATAGACTGTCAGGTTGATATCCGCCGTGTTGCTGTCCAGCGTGGTGTATTCCGGCGTTACAATATCGCCGTTTTCATCCCGCAGTTCCAGCGATGCTGTTGCCGACACGGAATCCGAAAGCGAGCCTTCGTGCGAAACAGGGGCCACCACCTCGCTGATTTTATCCAGCTCACTGGTCGGGCCGGTCAGAGTCACTTCGGTGGGGGTGGTGGTAATGCGGTTCAGGGTAAAGCCATCGGCAATGGTAATGCCGCTGGTATCGGTGGTAACGGGCAGTGTTTTTTCGCCGACGGTATCAAACACAACATCCACCGTCTGCGGGCTGAGCACCGTCAGCTTGATGCCCACGTTGGTATAATCGGTGTTGGTGATGCGGGCCTCCAGCCGCAGGGTGGTTTTGCCTGCCCCCTGCACGCCGTTATAGACCGGGTAAACCATAATATCGGAGCTGGACAGCTTGCCGATCAAAGTACCGTTGCCGTCCGCCTGCACCTGCACGTTATCCACTGCCTGCTGGTCCACAATATCCAGCCCTTTGGAGGTATAAATGGTAGATTGGTAGCCATAATTCACGCTGACATCTTTGATGACAAAGGAACCCTGCGGATCCAGAAAGGTAGAAACCACCATCCAGACCAGCACTGCGGCCAGCACGGAAACAATTCCCAGGAAAAAGCGGTTATCCCAAATGGAACCATTCGCTTTGCGCACCGGTTCAGCGGGCTGCGTTTGTTTTTGCATGCTTGCCAGCACCTCCTTTGTTCAGCAGCCGGTTCAACAGCGGCTGCTTTTGCGCTTCGGCTGTTTCCGGCGGAATAATTTCCTCCTGCAGCAGGTTGAACAGGTTCTGGCGGTCCAGGCGGCGGATCAGAACACCATTTTTGGCCAGGGAGATAATACCGGTTTCCTCACTGACCACCACCACGATGGCATCAGAATTTTCGCTCATGCCAAGACCCGCGCGGTGGCGGGTACCCATATCTTTGCCCATTTCCAGGTTGTTGGAAAGCGGCAGCACACACCCAGCGGCCACAATGCGGCCATCCCGGATCACAACAGCGCCGTCATGTAAAGGGGTACCCTCATAAAAGATGGTACCCAGCATTTCGGGGATCACATCCGCCGAAAGCGGTGTGCCGGTGCGGATGATCTCATCCAGGTTGTTCATGCGTTCCAGCACCATCAATGCGCCGGTGCGCGTATCGGAAAGCTGCTCGGCTGCATCGCAGATGGCCACCACGGCGCTCTGCCATGCGCCGCGCAGGGTGGGGTCCTGCCGGTGGGTGGTAAACAGCAGTTTGGTCCAGTTGGTGCTTTGGCCCATGCGTTCCAGCGTGCGGCGCAGTTCCGGTTGGAACAGTACAATAGCTGCAATAAAGCCGATTTGCATCACATTGGTCAGCACCCAGCGCACCGTGCGCAGCTGCATCACATCCGCCAGCGCATAAAACACCAGCAGCAGCAGCAAACCGCGCACCAGCTGCCCGGCACGGGATTTGCGCGCAAACAAAAGGATCTGATACATGGCCAAACTGACCACCGCAATATCGATCACATCACGCAGGCCAAACGTGCGCAGGTTGCTCAAAATGTCCTGGATCACATCAAAAAAGCCAAACATCGCGCAGGCAGCCCCCTTTCCTATCCATTGTTCTGCCGCAGTATCCGGCTGCAGCCCCGGCTGTTACCTCTTAGGGTGTATCTGAAAAGTCAAAAATTCAGTCTATTTCTACAAACGCAGCCAGATTTTGCGTTAAAAAGCCTTAAATCCTGCTTGTGTTTGCGAAATATCCGTCATTTTCTTTGGGCAATACCGCACAATTCCCGCCTAACGGCATAAGCACCGCTCCAGCGGCTGCGGCACTTAGAATTATGCGGTATTGCCTTTGTTTTCAGATACACTTTAGTATAACACAGTTTGCCCGCCATGCAAATGCGGCAGGGCAAAAAACTGTGCCCATTGTAGAGAAGTACCCGATATGAACGCATTGGCCATGCTGCGGCGAAGTGCAAATGATATAAGCCCCCGCCAGCAAAAAGAGTTATTGCCTTAATAAAACTCTGATTACTTTTTCTCAATCAGTGCCACGGCGTGGGCGGCAATGCCAAGCCCCTCGCCGGTAAAGCCAAGGTGTTCTTCCGTGGTAGCTTTCACGCTCACATCGTCCAGAGCAAGGCCCAAAGCATTGGCAATGTTCTGCCGCATGGCCGGGATATGCGGTGCCAGCTTGGGTGCCTGACACAAAACAGTGGCGTCAATGTTGCCAACAGTATAACCGGTTTCATCCAGCAGACGGCCAACCTCCCGCAGCAGCATCAGGGAATCTGCTCCCTCGTACCGCGGGTCGGTATCCGGAAAATGCTTGCCGATATCCCCCAGCGCCGCCGCGCCAAGCAGTGCATCCGAAACTGCGTGCAGCAGCACATCTGCATCGGAATGGCCCAGCAGGCCTTTTTCATATGGGATCGTCACGCCGCCCATAATCAGCTTGCGGCCCTCCACCAAGCGGTGAACATCATAACCATGACCAATGCGCATTGTATTTTCTCCCTTATTCTGTGCCGCGGCGGGCAGGTCCTCTTTCGTGGTAATTTTCAGGTTGGCGTAATCGCCCTGCGTCAGGTGCACCGGCAGGCCGCCAGTTCAAACAGGCTGCAGTCATCGGTCACCAGGTGGACTTTTTCCCCCTGCACAGCTTCCAAAGCCTTCCAGTACAGGTTCCGGCAGAAGCACTGGGGCGTTTGCACCGCAAACAGAGCGGCGCGGTCCGGTGTCTGCACCACAGCGCCGTCATTGGCGATCTTGATGGTATCCTTGACCGCAACCGCCGGGGCAGCGGCCCCCATAGCCTCGGCTTCCGCTAAAGCATCGGTAATAACCTGCTCGCTCACAAAGGGGCGGGCGGCATCATGGATCGCCACAAGCTCCCCTTTTGCCGCGCGCAGACCGCTGCACACACTGTCGGCGCGGGTCGCGCCGCCGCCGACCACGGTGCACGGCTTGGGGCAGGCCGCTGCAATCGCCTGGCAGGCAGGCAGGTTACCGCCTGCCACAAGAATCAGCTCGTCCACCTGCGGGTGGGCGGCAAAAGCCGCCACACTAGTTTCCAGCACGGTTTTGCCGCCGGGCAGGCGGTAACTGAGTTTATCGAATCCCATTCGGCGGGAAGCCCCCGCCGCCACAATGATAGCGCTGACTTTTACCTGGGCATTTTCTTCCACAAAATGACTCCCCTTGCAGATGTATTTCCACGTTTTGCCCACAAAGCATGGTACTGTTTATCGGCACCATGCTCTGCAGCAATTCTTCTGAATTTATTATACAGGCCATAGCCATAAAAATCCAGTCAATCCCAGTATTTTGGTGCAGGATTTTTGCAGAGCACGCATGGCAGCAATCACTTAAAACGGGCAATTTTTTTGCTCGTTTTTATTTTCCGCTGTTTTCTGCTTACAGAGGAACTTTTTTGGGCAAAAAAACTTCCTGCACAGATTGGGGGCCAACCAATGCAGGAAGTTTATCGTTTTGGACATAGGGCAACACCGCACAATTCCCGCCTAGCGGCTTAAGCACCGCTTCGGCGGCTGCGGCACGGCATCTGCGTTGCCAAAATACTCGATAATACACAAAGTATTATCTGCGCTTTTGGCTTAGCAGCTGCCGCACCTCGCTCGCCGTATCGGCACTTAGAATTATGCGGTATTGCCCTAGATTATTTATTGGGTCAAAAGTGTGTTTTTATAATTTCACCGCAATAAAGGGCGGGATTTACAGGCGTAAGCGCAGTGCTCAAATCAGCCAGTTTTTCAACCATAGAATGTCGTTTTGCCTCACGCCCTGCGCTGCTTTTTATCCAGGCGGATCTTATCGCTGATCATTGCGATGAACTCGCTGTTCGTGGGTTTTCCTCTCAGGTTGTGGATGGTATAGCCAAAGTAGCTGTTCAGGGTATCCACATCGCCGCGGTCCCAGGCGACTTCAATAGCGTGGCGGATGGCGCGCTCCACGCGGGAAGCCGTGGTGGCGTTGCGCTTGGCGATTTCCGGGTAAAGGCGCTTGGTTACAGCGTTGATATAGTCATGGTCGCTCACGGCCAGCAGAATGGCGTCGCGCAGGAACTGATAGCCCTTGATGTGCGCCGGTACGCCGACCTGATGCAGAATTTCTGTCACCGTCAGCTCATCACAATCCTGCGATACCGGCTGCGGGCGGCTGGTGGAACCGGCAGCTTTCAGTACGCGGCTGACCAGAACGTTTTCATCAAACGGCTTAACGAAAAAGAACGAGAAACCGTTATCCAGCAAATCCTGCTCCACTTCCTCACTCTGGAATGCACCGGTCACAAAGAACGTTGTGTGGCCGCCGCGGGTATCCTGGGTTTCATAGCGCTGTTTGACCGTGATGGCGTCCAGATCCGGCATAAACGCATCCAGCAGAACGGCCTGCGGGTGCTCTTCCAGCAGGGATTTGAGCGCCTGCGAACCGTTTTTCTCGCATACAGTCACATCAATTCCCTTGGCTTCCAGTGCCTGGCGGCAAAGCTGCGTGGTCTGCGCGCCGGTATCGGTCATCAAAAACTTGATCTTATCCATCCAAAAATTCCTCCCCTTGCATGTTCAGCCCAGCGGACGGCGGCTTTTGCGGCGCCCGGAGCTGTTATTCGGATCTGCGGCTGCCTGCCGCTCTCTACATTGAGAATTTTACCATATTTTACCATGTCATGCAAGCAGAATCGTACTTTCTTTTCTTTCAAAAATCTCCGCCTATTCGTAATTATCGACAGCTTCCGGATCATTTCGTGTCCTCTCCCCTGCCCTTGCTGCGATGTTGTTCGGTTTTCTTTTTGCTTTTCTTTTCCGGTTTTACCATTTTCGTAAAAAACGTGCGATGCGCACTTTTTCCCAGGAAATTACCTTCCCTGCACGGCATCGGCACGTTTCAGCATGGTTGCAGCAAAGATGCCATAGCCGCGGGTTGGGTCGTTGACCAGCACATGGGTCACCGCGCCGACCAGGCAGCCGTCCTGTACAATGGGGCTACCACTCATGCCCTGCACAATGCCGCCCGTTGCCCGCAAAAGTTCCGGGTCAGTAATGCGCAGCAGCAGGTTGCGGTTGGGGTCCGAAGCTGTCATGTTGACCCGCTCAATACGGACGGCAAAGCGCTGTGCCGTCTGGCCGGATATCGTGCTCACGATCTCTGCTTCGCCGGGGTACACTTCCTGAAGATTGGCAACGGGGATGTTCTCCCCTGCCTGCGCGGAATTTGTCAAAACGCCGTACACACCGGTCGAAGTATTGGCTTTGATGTCGCCAAAGGGCTGCTGACCGCCAAATTCGCCCCGCAGCTCCCCCGGGCTGCCCGCACTGCCGCGGCGGCAGCCGGTAATGGTAACGGAAACGGCTTCCCCGGTCAGCAACGTTAAATCCGTGCCGGTATCACTGTCCGAAACCGCGTGCCCCAGCCCGGCAAACGTCCCGTGTTCGGTATCCGCAAAGGTCAAAGTGCCAATGCCCGCCGAAGAATCCCGCACCCAGATGCCCGCCCGCGGGGCATCGGTGCCGCACTCTCTGACCGGGGTAAGGGTGCAGGTCATCTGGTTTTGCCCGCGCAGGTAGCGTAGTTCCACGCTGCCGCCCGCCGCGGCGGCAATGGCGTCGGTCAGTTCCTCATTGGTGCGCACCGGGATGCCGTTTGCCTGGGTGATCAGGTCGCCCAGGCGCAGGCCCGCTTCTTTGGCCGGGTTCTCGCTGCCATGGACGGTATAGATATCGCTGAACGCAACGACCAGCGCCCCATCCGTGAACATCTTGACCCCAAAGGGGGTGCCGCCCAGCTGGACGGTTCGCCGCTGCTGCTGCACCGTGCGCACGGTTTTGACCGGCAGGCCCAGCAGGGTCAGGGTTACATTCGCGCTTTTATCCGCAGCCGTTACACCCGCGGGGGCAGCGCTGCCCGCAGGAACGGCGGGGGCGGCTTGCAGGAACGGCATGCTTTCTACCGCCAGCGGCTGCCCCTGCTCCAGCACAAAGGTATCCGGCAGTTCTGCCCGCAGGGCAAACAGCAGCCCCGCCGCCAGAACGCCGCCAGCCGCCAGCAGGGCCGCCACACGGCGCAGATATCGTAAGCCATTGGTTGGCATGGTTTCATCCCCTTCCCTACACAGTATGTGCAAAAAAGCGGGCCGCAGCGCAGCCAAAAGCTGGCAAATACCGCTGCATTTGCGCGCTTTTTTGCGCGCTTTTGGGTTTGGATGGTAGAATTTTTTTCGCCTGTGTGCTATAATACTTGATAAGCATGATATGAGTTTTTATCTATTTGCTGCATGGAAAAGGAGAAAAGGGATGTCCCGTACCAACAAAACCAAGGAATTGCTGGCGCAGAGCCTGACGGAACTGATGGTTACCACCCCGCTGGAAAAAAATTTCGGTAAACGATATTGTGGAGCATGCCGGGGTTGGGCGCAACACCTTTTATTACCATTTTGAGGATAAATTCGACCTGGTGAACTGGTATTTCCAAAGTGGTGCAACGCAGTTTTTGGTAACGCGCGGCCATTACGCCAGCTGGTCCACCCTGCTGACGGATCTGGAAGAATACCTTTTGCAGAACAAGACCTTTTATGTAAACGCGCTGGCTTACACCGGGCAGAACTGTTTGCAGGAATATGTGTTCCATTACTTAAGCGAGATGTTTGGCCAGCGGCTACTCTCGCTGGTGCCCAGCGCAACCGAGCGCGACTGCCAGTTTACCGGCAACTTTTTATCGGGCGCCATGGTGGGCCTTTTGCTGCCCTGGGTACGCAATGGCATGCCGCCGCTGAACCAAGCTGACCTGGACCACGGCCTGCGCACGCTGTGCAGCTGCAATCTGGCGGTTCTGCTGGGCTATGGCATTGACCCCAGCGCTTTGGTATTATAAGCAGCGCTTCCAGGGTACATTCAGTCCCTTATTTTCCATAGGCAACACCGCACAATTCCCGCCTTGCGGCTTAAGCACCGCTCCGGCAGCTGCGGCACGGCATCTGCGTTGCCAAAATGCTCGATAATGTCGGGTTGCGGTACCCGCATCGTGCTTCGGGGGCAAAAGCCCCTCGCACTCTGCGACCGCTGCCCCTGCTTCGGTTCGCTGTTTCCGCCACTGGCGGCGCTCACCTTTGCAGCATCCAGTATTATCTGCGCTTTTGGCTTAGCAGCTGCCGCACCTCGCTCGCCGTATCGGCACTTAGAATTATGCGGTATTGCCCATAAACAATAAACGAAAACCGGCAGCTTTCCCCTTTATTTCAGCGGGAAAGCTGCCGGTTTTATTTATTCTACAGTTCAGTCAAAATTCAGCGGGAAAGTTTTCTCCTCCGGGATGCACTGCCCCAGTTCCGTTTTGGGGGTGATCATGCGGTTCAGGTATTTTATATCATGTTCCCAATCCAACAGCAGGACGGGGACCGCAACGCTGCCAATGCGGCTGTGGACGATTTGGCGGTACATAGCATCCGCGGTTCGCTGATCCATATCCGGCTTGCGGGTATAAACGCAGAACAGGCCATACTGGGCCAGCACATCCAGCCAGTCGGTATTCACGGCCTGGGCGGCATCTGCCCGCCCCATTTCCACCAAAAAGCCATAGAACATCTGTTTGCTGCGCATGGCGTTGGCTGCGCGGCAGGCTTCGGTGGTAATTTCCGGCTCATGCAGGCACAGCAGTGTGATCACGTTATTGCACCCGGCAACGCGTTCCATGGTTGCTTCATTAAATTTCTGGGCATCAAACAGAACAAAGAACACGCTGTGGGTATGGCTTTGCAGCATGGCGACCGTTTTCGGGGTAAGGTCCTCGTCCGCATACAGCACCCAGGCATAGCTGGAACCGGCCTCTGCCTGAATAATGGCATCGTCCAGCTCCGGGGCGCTGCAAAAGCCCACATTCAGCCAGGAACGGGTCTCCCCGTTCTGCTTGCGGTTGTTGGAAGCACAGCTGATGATGGCATCAAACCCAAGGTTGATGCCTGCGGTGCAGATGGCATCCTCGTTGACCTGTGCCACAAGGTTGTTGATCAATTTATAATACAGGCTGTCGGTGCGCTGCAAGACGGTCTGCGCATGGTCAAAAAAGCGCTTTAAGTCCGGACGCTGCGCCAAAAGGGCGCACATATCCACATAGTTACGCAGCTGGCGGAAACCATCGCGCCGCACATCGCGCACTGCGCGGTGGGCCAGCGTCATGGCAAAGCTGCGGGAGTTTTCCAAATCAGGTTTCATGGTATCCTTCTTTCGCAGCCGCGGGGCAGCGCGGCCGTTACAGTGTATGCAGGCAGCGGTACAGCGCTGCCCCTGGGGCATTCCCCTAGGGTGTATCTGAAAAGTCGAAAATGCAGTCTGTTTCTACAAACACAGCGGGATTTTGCGCTAAAAAGCCTTAACCCCTGCTCGTGTTTGCGAAATATCCGTCATTTTCTTTGTTTTCAGATATACCTTAGGCAATACCGCATAATTCTAAGTGCCGATACGGCGAGCGAGGTGCGGGCAGCTGCTAAAGCCAAAAGCGCAGATAATACTGGATGTCTTATCGAGCATTTTGGCAACGCAGATGCCGTGCCGCAGCCGCCGAAGCGGTGCTTAAGCCGCTAGGCGGGAATTATGCGGTATTGCCCTTAATAATAGAATAGCACGCGCGGGCCGCGTGTGCTATAGATAAATGCGGGAAAATGTACCAGATTATTTCACAGCGCACCCGCTTTTGTTCAATTTTGAAGCAAATCCGCCGTTATTTCAGTTCGACAACGGTCACGCCGCTCTCACCCTCGCCATAGCGCCCAAGGCGGAAGGACTTGACCCCGCGGTGGGTGCGCAGGTGCTTTTGGATGGCGTTGCGCAGCGCGCCGGTGCCCTTGCCGTGGATGATATACACGGTGTTCTGGTTGCTGAGCATGGCGTGGTCCAAAAAGCGGTCCACTTCGGCCAGGGCTTCTTCCACGGTGTAGCCCAGCAGGTTCAGCTCCATGCTGGACTTGCGGTCGTGGTTCAGCTCCACGCGGGTGCGGGTGCGCGGCGGTTCCTGCTTTTGGGTGCGCTTATCCATCTTATCGGGGGCGCACAGGCCGGTCAGGGGGACCTTAGTTTTCAAAATACCGGCGCGCACTTCCACCATGCCGTTTTTGTCCGGGCGGGAAAGCACCACGGCGTGCTGGTCCAGCTCCGCGATCACGACCTCCTGGCCGGGCTTGACCTCTTTCAGCGGTACAAACTGGCGCTTGGGCTGCTTTTTCTCGGTACGGTTCAGCAGCTGCTCTGTATCCTTGCGGGCAATTTCGCGGGCGCGCACAGCACGGGCGGCGGCGTTGGTCTTTTCATCTTTCTGGATGCGGCGCAGCTCGTCCGTCAGGGCATATGCCTGGTTCTGCACATTCTGCATCAGCTCATGGGCTTTGCGGCGGGTGGCTTCCAGCTCTTCCTCGCCCTGTTTGATCAGGGCATCACGCTTTTTCTCGGCGCTTTCCAGGGCATGCTCTGCTTCATAGCGGGCCTTTTCGGCTTCGTCCTCAGCGGCTTTCAGCTGCAGCTTCAAATCATCCAGCTGGGCCAGAACGCTGTCCAGCCGCTTATCATCGTTGGACATATGATTACGGGCGGCATCGATGACGCTTTCCGGAATGCCCAGCTTGGCACTGATGAGGAACGCGTTGGACTTACCGGGCACGCCCACGCTGAGCTTGTAGGTGGGGGCCAGGCTTTCCACATCAAACTCACAGCTGGCGTTCACCACGCCAGGGGTTTCCAGCGCGTAAATTTTCAGCTCGGCGTAGTGGGTGGTGGCCATCAGCAGGGTGCCCTGCTTACGCAGCCTTTCCAGAATGCTGACGGCCAGCGCCGCGCCCTCTGCCGGGTCGGTACCGGCACCAAGTTCGTCGATCAGGGTCAGGGTATCGGGGCCGGCCAGCTCCAGAATGCCGGTGATCCGCTTCATATGGCCGGAGAAGGTGGACAGGCTCTGTTCAATGCTCTGTTCATCGCCGATATCCACCAGGTATTCATCAAAATGGCAGACGGTACTGCTTTCGTGCGCCGGGATCAAGAAGCCGTGCTGGGCCATCGCGTTCAGCAGGCCGGCCGTTTTGATGCTGACGGTTTTGCCGCCGGTGTTGGGGCCGGTGATGACAAGGGTATCATATTTTTCGCCCAGGGCAATATCCACGGGCACGACCTTTTTCTTGTCGATCAGCGGGTGGCGGGCTTTTTTCAGTGCAAAGCGGCAGCTATCGTTCACCTGCGGCATAAAGGCGTTCTGCTCCACCGCAAGGCGGGCTTTGGCCAGCAGCAGGTCAATTTGCAGCATAGCGTCATAGCTGTAACTGAACTGCGGCTCCAGTGATGCCACCTGGCCGGAGAACGCCGTCAGAATGCGGGTGATTTCCTCCTGCTCTTGGGCGTGCAGCTGCATAATGCGGGCGTTGGCTTCCACCACAGCGGTGGGCTCCACAAACACGGTGGAGCCAGTGGAGGAAACATCGTGGATGACGCCGCCGACTTCGCCGCGGTACTCGGCACGAACCGGCACAACATAGCGGCCGTTGCGGATGGAAACCACAGCATCCTGCAAAAATTTGTTGGTGGTAGAGTTTTTGATGATGGCATCCAGCTTGGTGCGGATGCTGTCCTCCGTCGCGCGGATCTTGCGGCGCAGGTCGCGCAGGGTAACGGAGGCGGTATCGGCCATTTCTTCCGGCGAAATGATGCACTCGCCGATCTGCTTTTCCAGCACCGGCTGAGGAGCCAGGGCAAAGAACAGGTCATCGGTGGGCAACATATCGTGGTCGGTCAGGCCGTACCACTGGGCCAGGCCGGAAAAATTGCGCAGCGCTGCAGCAATTTCCAGCAGCTCGCCCATCGAAAGAATGCCGCCCTTGGCCGCATGGGCCACCACGCGGCGCACTTCATGCACAGCGCCAAAGCGCGGGCTGCCGTTTTTCAGCAGCAGGGCATTAATGGCGTTGGTCTGGGCCAGGGCGTAGCGCTCCTCCTCCGTTGTGGCAAACGGCTCAATGGCGCGCATCATCTCTTTGGTTTCCGCACAGGTGCACAGCTGCACCGCACGGGCAATAATTTTATCCAGTTCCAGGGTTGTACGGTAGGAAACGTCCATAGATAAATTGGTTACTCCTGTTGGGTCAGATGGGTCAAAAATCTTGTTTTATCGTATCATCTATCGTGCACGGTTATTCCAGCACACCGTGCAAAAATTCAAGGCTTTTGGGCTGATAGTCCAGGTGAGCCGCCACATACTGTTCACACACACGGCCCAGGCGGCGCTGGCTTTGGTCTGTCAGGGTAAAGTTGAACAGTTTGGCATCCTCTGCCAAACAGATATGCCGCAGCGCATACAGTGCACCGGGGTCCAGGTTGGGGGCGCGGTGCTCTTTGGCGGCGCAGTCGGCGCACAGCAGACGGCCCGCTACCGGATCCAGGTAAAAATCACAGCCGTCATACCGGGCGCACACATCGCAGGCCAGCACCCCCGGCATGTATCCCGCCTGGGTCATGGTGCGCATTTCATAGATGGCTTTCAGCTGGCGCAGCGGGCGTTTTTGCTCAGCGGTCATGTACAGGGTGTTCAGCAGCAGGCGCAGGCAGTCCGCCGATTCCGGCGGCTCCGGCGCCAGCGTGATGGTCAGCTCCGAAAGATAGGCTGCCAGGGCGGTGCCTTCCACGGTTTTGCTTAACCCGTGGAACACCTTGCTGACAGCGGCGCTGTCAATAAAATTGGTTTTGCGGCCCAGTGTAATGGCAAATTCTGAATAACAGAAAAGCCCGCAGGCACTGAACAGCTTGTTTTTCAGCCGCAGGCTGCCGCGGGCGGATGCTGACAGCACCCCGTTACCCGGTGTCAGCACTGTCAGATCTGGTCGGCTTCGCCCACCCGGACCGCACGCAGGACAAGCCCCATTGTGTTGATCTGCATTGTTTTCCCCCCGTGGTTATGCCCTGCGGCGCAGTGCTGCGGTAATCAAGGTAGTCATAAATACTGCCGCTGGCAGCAAATTTCTGCCACTGTGCGGCGCGGATTCCGTCGGTTTCAGCATTTCCTGGCATGATGGCCCGCCCCCTTTACGGATTAGCTTGCCACCATCATACCGATCCATGCGTGGAAAAGTTGTCCAACCGTGTGGTTGGACAGGGTTCGCGCAGACTCCCCGCTGTTACGGCTTGGCAAAACCGAGGTTATCCAGCAGGCGGTCGTTATCGCGCCAGTCCTCGCGCACCTTTACCCAGCATTGCAGGTTCACGCGGGCGCCCAGCAGTTCCTCGCAGTCCATGCGGGCGGCGGAGGCAATCTTTTTCAGCATCTGGCCGCCCTTGCCAATGATCATGCCCTTATGGCTCTTGCGCTCGCAGCAAATCTCCACGCTGATGTCGATCAAATCGCTGTCCGGGCGTTCTTTGAAGCTTTCCACCGTAACGGCAATGCCGTGGGGGATTTCTTCCCGCATGAACAGCAGGGCTTTTTCGCGCACCAGCTCGGCCACCAGCTCTTTTTCCGGCATATCGGTAAAAGCATCGTCGTCAAAGTAATGCGGGCCGGGGTTGGCGTACTGCTTCAGCAGCGGGAACAATTCTTCACAGCCGGTGCCATCCTTGGCGGAAACGGTGACGATCGCATCAAAAATACCGAACTCTTCCACCTGCTTTTTGCGGGCTTCCAGCGCGGCAAAATCATTCAGCAGGTCCACCTTGTTGATGACCGCGATCGCCGGACCTGCTTTGCGCAGTGCTTCCACCATGCCAAGCTCGGATTCGGTAAATTCCCCGGTAGGCTCAAACAGCATCAGGGTCACATCCACATCCTTCAGGCTGGCGGCGGCGGTCTGGGTCATGCGGGAATCCAGCCGGTTGCGCGGCTTATGGATGCCGGGGGTATCCAGCAGCACATACTGTACCGGCCCCTTGGTGATAATGCCGGTAATACGGTTGCGGGTCGTTTGTGCCTTTTGGGTCACGATGGCAACTTTTTCGCCAACCAGGTGGTTGGTCAGGCTGGATTTACCCACGTTGGGGCGGCCCACAAGGGCCACAAACACGCTGGAGGGCATTTCAGGTTCATTGTGGTTCTTCTGCATTCGTACCTTCTCTTTCAATCTGCTGCAATCTGCGGGCTATTTGGCCCGGTTGGGTTCACCCGTGCTGCACGGGTGGGCAGCCGGACCTTATTTTTCTTCGGTTTTATTTTCTTTTGGGGTTTTGACCTGTTCCTGCTTGCCAAGGCGGAAGGTGAACAGGTAGGCCAGCACCAGCGAAAGCACCCAAAGCGCCGTGCTGAGCGGCGTCGCCGTCACGCTGGTCCAGATGGCGTTCAGAGCAGCCGCGTTGCCAAACAGGCAGATGCCCACGACCACCGCACCAAACGCTGTGACCAGCACGCCTCCAGCCGCCATATCTTTGGCGGCACCGGCGCTCCACCAGTGGGTGGTATCCGGCTTATCCACAGCGCGCTCCACGGCGGAATTCATCAGCTCCATGCCAAGCATCATAAACACGCAGATGGCCAGCAGCGCCACGCCGGTGGCGTCAATGTGCGCCATGTGCGCCGCGGCAAATACATACAGTGCCGCACACAGGTGGAAGCGGAAGTTGCGTTCCTCCAAAACAGCTGCGCAGATGCCGTGCCATGCGTAAACAAAGCCGTGCCCAAACCGGGCAAGGTCCGTCAGCATGCGATTCTTTTTCTTGGGCTTCATGTACAGCTCACACTTCGTCGTTGGTGTAGCTGACGGTGCGCGGCAGGCCCAGCTGCATCAGAACAGCTTCCTCTTTTTCGCGCATACGTACCGCTTCCAGCCCGCTGGATTCATGGTCATAGCCCAGCAGGTGCAGCATGGAATGTACCGTCAGATAGGCAACTTCGCGCTGCAGGCTGTGGCCGTACAGTTCGGCCTGTTCCATGGCGCGCTCCATAGAAATCACGATATCGCCCAGAATCTTGCAGCCGTTGTCCTCGTCGACATCATACTCCCCGTTTTCTGCCATGGGGAAGCTGAGCACATCGGTGGGGGCATCCTTATCCCGGTACTGCTTGTTCAACTCGTGGATGCGGGCGTTATCCACAAAGGTCACGCTGATCTCTGCCGGGCCGTCAAAGTTTTCGTATTCCAGCACCGCATTGCAGCTGCGGCGGATCCGGGATGCGCAGCCGGAAGGGACCTTGACCACGTTTTGATCGTTCGTATCCGGCTTATTGGACACGTTAACCTCCATTGTTTGTTTATGGTTGTGGCTGCCGAGGCCTTCTCCTCGGCGACTTTTCTTTTTACGATCTGCTGCACCAAGGCGATTGGCACCGCGACGATCCTTCGGTCAGGCGAACCTGCGCGATGCCCTCGACATCCCGTAGGACATGCGCTTGCGGGGCATCCAATGAGGCCGCTGCGCACCTTATCCGGCAGGTCGATCTGGGTCACGTCGCCAGGTGACGCACTGCCGACGCCCATGCGCGTCAGGAACATCTTTCTCGGGCGTGGTGTTCTGGGCCTCGTCCAGGATGAGAGCAATAACAACA
>VOFJ01001306.1_pt1 | contig 37777 bp, 68 predicted proteins | sample 5384081 | NCBI WGS metagenome assembly VOFJ01 (sample SAMN12384729, study PRJNA508395) | human gut metagenome | isolation source: healthy gut I | host: Homo sapiens
TGCTGTTTCGATTATCCCCGAGAACAAAATATTCGTCATCTCCAAGTTTCACTTCATCTGCTGCCACACCGGGATCTTCGATGGAAGCAGAAACAATATCTTCCTTGTAAAGTTCTCCATTAATATATACTTTCCCATTTTTGATCTGTACCGTATCCCCCGGACAGGCAATTACCCTCCGGACATAATAATGGGATTTTTCATTTCCATTCGGCAAAAAAAACGACGACATCGCCCTGCTTTGGCGCGCGTACCATATAGACAAAGCGATTGACAAAAATCTGTTCCTCGCTCTGTAAGGTATCCTGCATGGCATTTCCCACAACTGTCGTCCGAAAACCAAAAGAACTGACCAATGCATATGCAATGGCAATTACAATGGCACATTCTAATACCCAGGTCATAATTTCTTTAAACAGGGGCACATTAAACTTTTTTTTCTTCTTCTGCTGAAATTCAGTCCGCTTCTTCTTTTCACTTTTCCACCTCTTTAATTCAAGGAGTTAGAAAAAAGGGATGCCGCATTCTGTGGCATCCCTTCCATGAAGCAAATTATTTTACAAGCTCTTTAACCTTAGCAGCTTTTCCGATACGGTCTCTTAAGTAGTATAACTTAGCACGTCTGACTTTACCTTTACGTACAATCTCAACCTTCTCTACGTTTGGTGAGTGGAGTGGCCATGTCTTCTCAACACCTACACCGTTAGAAAGCTTTCTAACTGTGAATGTTGTACGGTTTGCATCCGTTCTGCTTTTGATTACTGTTCCCTCGAATACCTGGATACGCTCACGGTTACCCTCTTTGATTTTACCGTAAACCTTTACCGTATCTCCTACATTAAACTGCGGTACCTCTGCCTTGAGCTGCTCTGCTTCAATGCTCTTAATGATTTCACTTGCGCTCATTTTGTGACCTCCTAATTATTTTGACGTTCTTAAACTCCATCTATCGGTGCCAGAGGGACCGTCACTTCTATTCACATTTGTAACTATCCGTTCCCGTAATATTACCGGATAATTACACCGCAACAATTATAAACTTTAGCATACTCATTCCGAAAAATCAAGTCCTTTTTCATCATTTTTTTCGCACATCCAGAAAAATTTTGTCACGCGACAGACAAAATCCCTCTTTTTCCTGCAATCTCTTGGATTTTTCGTTGTCCGTGATAATCTGTGCAAACGGAATTTTTTTCCCTGTTCGAGCATACAGTTTGCTGCATACGTTTCGAGCGTCATGGCAATGTGTCTGCGCTGGAATTTTGGTGCTACCATAAGCATTCCGATACTTCCCTCACAATGCTGCCCGATAAATCCGGCAAGCTTTTCGTCATAAAAAGCCCCCACAAGCATACCATCCTGTATCCTCGACCGCAGGTAGTCCTCATCACAGCAGCCGTGATAAAAGGAAACCACCTGTGGAAAATCTTCTCGTTGTAATCTGCGCATCGACAATCCATCCTCACGCGTCAGATCCGGCCGGTATAACCCGCGCACCGGAAGCTTTTCATGTCTGGTGTACACAGCCTGATAACATTCGCACTCCTGATTAAGTCCGTATCTCTTTTTGAGAAAATAAGGAATCATTTCCTCCTGATGCAAAACCGCCAGCGGTATTTTTTTCAACCGGAAGCGTCCATGTACGGATATCCGGAAGTCTTGACGGATCAACACATGCATGAAAATAGATCTCGTATTCCATATCTTTGAGCAATATCTGTCCCTGCCCGAAATACAACAGTTGTGCGCGTCCACGATTGATCAGTTCAATCATATCGATGTGCAACAGTTTCTGTTTCATAAGCAGTTGTCTGCATTCCTGCAGCCGCACATAGCGGGCATACAGATCCGGCCTGCGTTCCTTTGTACGCAGGATGGACTGTTCCTTTTTCCATGCATCTATGTGTTTCTGGTTCCCGGAAAGCAGCACCTCCGGCACCTTTTTCCCGTGCCACACATCCGGTCTGGAATATTGCGGATGTTCCAAAAAGCTCTCCGTGGAAAGATTCGGTCAGAGCCGACTGTTCATTTCAAAGCACTCCCGGAACCAGGCGTGCCACTGCATCGACAATCACCATGGCTGCCAGCTCGCCGCCCGTCAGTACATAATCACCGATGGAAATGTAATCTGTGACCACTTCCTCAATCACACGTTCATCAATGCCCTCATAATGTCCGCATAACAAAAAAGCAGCTCATCCTGTGCCGCCAGTTCCCGTGCTTTTGCCTGTGTAAAGGAATTCCCTGCGGGGTTACATAAATCACCCTTTTTTTCTTATTCTGCGGTATCTTTTCCATAACACTCTGACATGCATCATATACCGGCTGCGCCTGCATCAGCATGCCGGCTCCCCCGCCGTAAGGATAATCATCCACCCTGCCATGCTTATCCTGCGTATAATCACGAATATTCACCGCATCAATATCTATTTTTTTTCTGTTGTACGGCTCTCCCTGTGATGCTTGTCATAAGCCCCTGCATCATCTCTGCATCACCATATCCGGAAAAAGTGTCAAAACATGAAACTTCATTGTCCACCCTCCGTTTAACGCAGTCCCGGCAGCAGATGTACTTCCATCTGTCCCGCAGCCACATCCACGTTCTGGATACACGCATGGATTGCCGGAATGAGCAGATCTTTTGCGCCGTCTTTACTCACAACATAGACATCATTGGCACCGGTCTGCAATACATCGGAGATTGTTCCAAGTTCTTCTCCTTCATCCGAAACCACCTGTATTCCGATCAGATCTGCAATAAAATACTCGTCTTTTCCTAATTCCACTGCATTTTCCCTGGTAACAAGCAGCTTTGCCTGCCGCATTCTCTCCACGTCATTTCTATCATCTATCCCCTTGAATTTCAGGATCACCATATTTTTTAAAGAACTTAACACCTTCGATTTCAAGTTCTCTGGTTCCCCGACCCTGATCAAGGAGGACTGTTTTCAAATTTTTAAACCGGGCATTATCATCCGTGGTAGGGAAACACTTTCACCTCTCCACGTACCCCGTGAGGAGCCGTAATCACTCCCCACCTGAAATAAATCTTCCATAAAATCTCCTATTGTGCAGATTCTCTCATGAATTTGTTTCATAGAAAAACAAGCACCTCGCAACTGGGGGTGCTTAATGCGGTATATCCTACCGTTATGTTATTGCATGATTTCCACAATAACTTTTTTTGTCTTCTTTGGATGCCGCTGCTTTCACAACAGCACGGATTGCTTTCGCAATTCTTCCCTGCTTACCGATCACTTTGCCCATGTCAGACTGTGCAACCCTAAGTTCCAGCAGAGTTCCTTTTTCATTCTCAGACTCCGTCACAACAACTTCATCCGGGAAATCAACGAGTGACTTTGCAATTACTTCAACTAATTCTTTCATTACGCCACCTCCTTTATCCTATTTCTCGATACCAGCACTCTTGAAGATTCTAGCTACTGTCTCAGTTGGCTGTGCGCCGTTTGATAACCATTTCCCTTCGCTAATTCCTCATTTACATGATACTCGCTAGGATCCTTAGTTGGATCGTATGTTCCGATCTCCTCGATGCATCTTCCATCTCTTGGTGATCTAGAGTCTGCAACTACGATTCTATAGAAAGGAGCTTTCTTCTGTCCCATTCTTCTTAATCTGATCTTTACTGCCATTTTGTTTCACCTCCTCATAGGTTTATTGAATAATATATATCAAAAGTAAAATAAATACTTTTTTGTTAACAAAACATGAAATTCTTTAATGAAATTCCTTTAATGAAATCCATTAAAACGGAAGTCCTTTGAATAAGCCTCCAAGACCACCGCCTCCACGGCGTCCTTCTTCTTGCCGCCCATCATGCCGGGCATCTGCTTCATGAACTTCTTTGTCTGCTCAAACTGCTTTACAAGTCTGTTGACCTCTGATACATCCACACCTGCTCCTCTTGCAATACGAGCCTTGCGGCTTGGATTAAGAAGCTTTGGATTTCGTCTTTCCTCAGGTGTCATGGAATAGATGATTGCCTCTGTGCGGGCCATGCCCTTTTCAGCTTCATCTGTATCAATATCCGGCATCTTGCCTCCACCGATACCCATGCCCGGCATCATGCCCATCACGCTTGAAAGACCGCCCATCTTCTTCATCTGACTCATCGAATCAAGGTACATCTCAAAATCAAACTCATTTTTGCGCATCTTCTGCTCAAGCTTCTTGGCCTGTTCCTCATCAATGTTCTCCTGCGCCTTCTCAATCATGGAAAGCACATCGCCCATGCCGAGGATTCTTGAAGCCATACGCTCCGGATAGAACTGCTCAAGGTCTGAAAGCTTCTCGCCCATACCGGCGTAAAGTATCGGCTTTCCTGTAACGGCTCTGATTGAAAGTGCCGCTCCACCTCTGGTGTCACCATCAAGCTTTGTGATGACAACTCCGTCAATTCCTATCTTTTCATCAAAGGTACCTGCTACATTTACCGCATCCTGACCTGTCATGGCATCTACCAACGAGGATGGTCTGGAAAACATCAGTAGCTTCTTTTATCTCAATAAGCTCTGCCATCATATCCTCATCAATATGAAGACGTCCGGCAGTATCGATGATAACAACATTGAAATCGTTTTTCTTAGCGTGCTCCACAGCAGCCTTTGCGATGTCGGCAGGCTTGTTTTTATCACCCATTGAGAAAACCTCAACGCCCTGCTTTTCACCATTTATCTTTAACTGCTCAATCGCAGCCGGACGATACACATCACAGGCTACAAGCAGTGACTTCTTGCCCTTGCTCTTAAGCTTTCCGGCAATTTTTGCTGTGGTGGTTGTCTTACCGGCTCCCTGAAGACCTACCATCATGATAACGGTAAGCTCCTTGCCCGGCCTGAAAGCAATCTCTGTTGTCTCAGAGCCCATAAGCTTAATCATCTCTTCATTTACGATTTTGATGACCATCTGTCTGGATTGAGACCATTCATGACATCCTGTCCGATTGCTCTCTCCTGAACACATTCTTTGTGAACTGCTTAACAACCTTGAAGTTAACATCGGCCTCAAGGAGTGCCATCTTAACCTCTTTAAGAGCAGCCTTTACATCATCCTCAGTAAGCTTTCCCTTGCTGCGGAGATTCTTGAAAACGTTCTGCAGTTTTTCTGATAAACTGTCAAATGCCATATTACAGCTCCTCTAGTATCTGATTCGAAATAGCTTCGATTTCATTCATTAATAGCTCATTATGTGATTTCTTAAAATCATTTGTCAGCTCATGAATCCTTCGTATGTCACTCTTTATGGACATGAACTTTTCAACAAGATGTAGCTTTGCCTCATAGTCAAGCAGCTTCTTATTGCATCTCTTAATCAGATCGGCAACACCCTGACGGGAAATCCCCTCCTCGGATGCTATCTCACCGAGTGACAAATCATTGAAGACAAAATCCTCATATACCTGACGCTGATGCTCATTCAAAAGCTCACCGTAGAAATCATATAAATATGCCTGTTCAAGTTTTTTCTTCTTCCATATCAAGTATCCTCTTTTTTCCCTCGAACCTATGGTAGAATAACACATAGTTTGCCCGGTGTCAAGTAAAAATACTTGATACTTTTTATTTTTATATCATAGTACGTACAATTCTCGGCTTATAGCCCTTCTTCTCGAGCGCAGCTATAATCTGCTCCTTGTGCTCTGTACCAAAACACTCAAGCGTGATGCGAAGCTCGACAGCCGCACTTCTGTTTGTAGTGACAAACTGGTTATGCTCCAGCTTGATTACATTGCCCTGTACATCGGCAAGAGTCTGTGAAACCTTGGCAAGCTCGCCCGGCTTATCCGGCAGAAGCACTGAAACAGTAAAGATTCTGTCTCTGAAAATAAGACCCTGCTGTACAACTGATGACATGGTAATAACATCCATGTTGCCGCCACTTAGGATAGAAACCACTCTCTTGTCCTTTACTCCGAGATGCTTAAGCGCAGCTACAGTCAGAAGACCTGAGTTTTCGACTATCATCTTTGTGATTCTCAACCATGTCAAGGAAGGCCACGATAAGCTCGTCATCCTCCACTGTGATAATATCATCAAGATTTTTCTTTATGTATGGGAAAATATTTGAGCCCGGTGTCTTTACCGCTGTTCCGTCTGCAATAGTATTTACACTTGGTAAAGTGGTAACCTTGCCGTTCTTAAATGACTCCTGCATACAATTAGCGCCGGCCGGCTCCACTCCGATAACCTTAATCTTTGGGTTTAAGAGCTTTGCAAGTGTGGATACACCTGTTGCCAGTCCGCCTCCGCCGATTGGAACGAGGATGTACTCAACAAGCGGAAGCTCCTTGAATATCTCCATAGCAATAGTTCCCTGTCCTGTTGCGACAGCTAAATCATCAAACGGATGGATAAATGTGTAGCCCTCTTTCTCTGCAAGCTCATATGCCTTGGCACATGCCTCATCATACACATCTCCGTAAAGCACTACCTCAGCGCCGTAGCTCTTTGTACGGTTTACCTTGATAAGAGGTGTGGTAGTAGGCATCACGATGACAGCCTTGCAGCCATAGCACTTTGCAGCATACGCAACACCCTGCGCATGGTTTCCTGCAGATGCTGTGATGAGGCCCTTTGCCCTCTCCTCGTCTGTGAGGGTGCTTATCTTGTAGTACGCACCTCTGACCTTGTAAGCTCCGGTAAACTGCATATTTTCAGGCTTCAGATATACCTTATTGCCTGTCTGGTCACTTAAAAAGTAATCACTGTAAATGTTTTGTCTCAAGGGTGACCTCCTTGACCTTCTCACTTGCTTCTTCAAATTTATCTAGCGTCAGCATCTTCATCGTTGTCCTCCTTATTTTTTACGTCAAACAATGCATTCACAAATTCATCTGGGTCAAATTTCTGGAGGTCATCAATGGTCTCTCCCACGCCGATATATTTGACCGGCACTCCAAGTTCCGCCTGAATTGCCACCGCAATTCCTCCCTTTGGCTGTTCCATCCATCTTTGTCAGCACAATTCCGGAAATCTTTGCCACATCGGAAAATTCCTTTGCCTGAACCAGCGCATTCTGTCCGGTTGTCGCATCCAGCACAACCAGCGTCTCCCCGATACGCCTGTGGATACTCTTTTTCGAGAATCTTGTTAATTTTTCCAAGCTCATTCATCAGATTTTTCTTGTTGTGCAGACGTCCTGCCGTATCGACCAGAAGCACATCTGCATTTCTGGCCTTTTGCTGCAGCCGTTGCATCATAAACCACAGATCCCGGATCTGCGCCTTCCGTTCCGCCAATCATGTCAACTCCCCGAACGGTCCGCCCACTCTTTGAGCTGATCTCCTGCTGCTGCACGGAAAGTATCCGCACCGGCAATCACAACCTTTTTTTCCCTGCTCTTTCAGTTTACCTGCAAGTTTTCCGATGGTTGTAGTCTTTCCCACACCATTGACGCCGATCACAAGGACAACGGATGTCTCTTCTTCAAAGCGGTATGCCGTCTCACCGACCTGCATCTGCTGTTTGATGCTGTCGATCAGAAGCTGTTTGCATTCTGCAGGCTCTTTCACATGGTTTTTGCCTTTACTTTTTCACGCAGATCATCCAGAATCGACTCGGTAGCCTTAACGCCCAGATCACCCATAATCAGAATTTCTTCCAGTTCCTCGTAAAACTCATCATCAATTTTAGAAAAACCGTGAAATACCGAATCAATTCCGGATACAATATTATCTCTTGTCTTGGTCAATCCTTCGACAAGCCGGCTGAAAAAAAACCTTTCTTTTTTTCTCCCATATCAGTTTCCCTTTCTTATCGCTTCTTTCTTTTTTTACATAATCAATCAGTTCAAATCATGTTCAATCAGATCTACCGACACAAGTGTCGATACACCTTTTTCCTGCATGGTAATTCCATACAACCGATCCGCTGCTGCTGTCATTGTACCACGTCTGTGCGTAATTACAATAAACTGTGTGTTTTTTGTCAGCTTATTTAAGTAACTTGCAAACCTTGAGACGTTGGAATCATCAAGCGCTGCTTCGATCTCATCCAGAAGACAAAACGGCGAAGGTTTCAGCGCCTGAATCGCAAACAACAGTGCAATCGCTGTCAGCGCTTTCTCACCACCGGACATCTGCATCATATTCTGCAGTTTTTTGCCCGGTGGCTGTGCGATAATACGGATGCCGCACTCCAGAATATCCTCGTCCTCGACCAGTTCCAAAGCTCCATGTCCGCCGCCGAACAGGTGCTTAAATGATGCATTGAATTCTTTCTGGATTTCCGCAAACTTTTCCATAAACTGTTTTCTCATGCCGCTGTCGAGATCTTCTATGATGCCGAGCAGTGTCTGCTCTGCCTCAACCAGATCATCATGCTGCCCTTTCAGGAACGTATAACGTTCCGAAACTTCTTTATATTCTTCAATGGCATTGACGTTGACTGTTCCCAGCTTCCGGATCTCATCCTTTACTGCTGCGATCAGTTTCTTTAAAGCAAGCGGATCTTCGTATTCACTGTTTCTTAATTCTGCTGCCGCATGCGGTGTCAGTTCGTATTCTTCCCACATATAATTTGTCTGTTGTTCTGCAGATTCATTCAGCTTTTCCCGCTGGTTGTTCAGACGGAACACTTCTTTATCCAATCCGTTACACCGCTCGGAAATTTCCTCCTGTTTCCGGAAAAATCCCCCGGTATTCCGCAGACATCTGTTCTTTTTTGTTCTACGCTTTCACGAAGTTTCTGTTCCAGTTCCCCATGGGAATCCGAAGAAGCAAGGATCGTCTTTTGGATTTCTGCAATGTCGTGCTGTTTCTTTTCCACATCTTCTTTGGAATTTTTCGCATTCTCCAGAAGCCCGGTCTTTTCCGTCTCAAATTTTTCCAGATCTCCATTGATACGTTCCACGTTTGTCTGGGCAAATTCTACTTTCTGCCGGATATTCGCTTCCTCAAGCTGAATTCCGGAAAGTTCCGATTCCGCTTTATTTTCCAGTTCTTTCTGTTCTTCAAGCATCTTCTGAAAACGCTTCATTCGCATGCTGGATTTCCGTTTCCTGTTGTCTGGAATGTTCCAGTTCCTCCTTAATGCCTGTCTGATCTGCACGGATTTCTTCTACCTGCCGATCCATCTGCTGCCGTTCCTTCATGAGACTTGAAAATACTTCTTCACTCTCATTTTTTCTGCTGCATTGCGCGATCCACATTGATCTTTGCAGTATTCTGACGAATAAATTCTTTCTGCAGGGTTTCTTTCACCTGTTCGAGGTCTTCCTCATTCAGCTCAATGGCCGTAAGAAGATCCTCCCTGCGGTTTTTTATCTGCGCAATCTCCTGAAGCAGACGATTCGTTTTCGTTTCCAGCTCCTCCACTTCGCGGCGTCTTGCCAGCAGATTGGATGAATTTTTAAATGCTCCACCCGTCATGGAACCACCGGGGCTTAAATATTCTCCCTCGAGAGTTACAATATGTAAACTGTAATGATTCTTCTTTGCAAGTGCAATCGCATGATCAATCGAAATCTGCCACAAGCACACGCCCCAGCAGATACGCCGCCACTTCCTCATACTTTTTGCTCACACTTTACCAGCTGACTGGCAATTCCAATGACTCCGGGCTCCTTCAGTGCCGCTTCATTCTTCGGATTTTTTTTCTTGCGCTTACACTGGTCAGCGGAAGAAATGTTGCACGTCCGAAACGGTTCTGCTTCAGAAATGCAATCATTTTCTTTGCCGTTGCTTCATCTTCCGTCACAATATTCTGAATGTTTCCACCCAGAGCGGTCTCAATCGCAATCTCATATTTCTTATCCACCTGAATCAGATCTGACACAACCCCGAGTAATCCCGGATTATGTTCTTTCTGTTCCATCACTTTGCGGATACTGTTTCCGTATCCGTCATAGCGCTCCGCAATATTTTTTAAGCGACTCCAGACGAGACTGCTGCCTGTGAAATTCGTTTTGCTTTTTTTCTTCCAGTGCACAGTCATTTTCCTTTTGCCTTGGTTCTCCATTCTTTTTCCTTTGCACTTAATTCTTTTTCCTGCTCCGAAAGTTTTCGGATATGCGCACTGACCTCTTCGAGATCTTTTTACAGTCTGCAAGAACCGAATCCAGATCCGTTTCCTGCGTTTTTTTTCTGTCCAGCAGACGCTTTCCAAGCTCTGCTTTTCGTATATTGATCTGCTCCACCATGGTATCGGAACGCTGCTGTTTGGCCTGAATATCTGCTCTGCGGTTTAACAGCGCAAACAATTCTTTCTGCCCTGTTCCATTCCCTCATTACAGGATGCAATCTGTTTCTGTATCTCTGCCAGTGTCTGTGCTGCTTCTTCCTGTCGTTTCCGTACCTGTGCAAGCTGTTCATCACCGGAATATTTTTTTCTTTCTCGTAGGAAGCTTTTTTGCCTCCTCCTTTTCCTTCTGTTCCCGCGCAATGGCATCCAGACGGCTCTGCAGATGTTCATCTGTCATCTCTGCCGTATGGATCTGCTCTGCCAGTATCTGGATCTGGCTTTCGAGTTTTTCCTTCATCACAGACGTATTGCTGATATTTTCCCGGATTGCATTGATCTTTTCGTCCATTTCCGTGATGCTTTCGCCCAAACGGTCATATTCCTGGCGGATCTTTTCCCTTGCATCCGTGCTTTCTTTCAGCTGTTCCTCTGCAATTTTGAATTTTTCCTCTACTTCACGCTGCTCGGATGCGATTCTCTCTGTTTCCATGAGAAACATGTTGACATCATAATCTTTCAGCTCATTCTTCTTTTTAAATAGGTTTTTGCCTTTTCCGACTGCAGCTGTAACGGTTCCACCTGGCGTTCCAGTTCCGACAAAATATCGTTTACACGGACCAGATTGTTCTCTCTCATTCTCTAACTTTTTTTTTTGTGCAGTCGCTTTTTCGTTTTTGAATTTTACTATTCCTGCCGCCTCATCAAAAAGTTCGCGCCGTTCTTCCGGTTTGCCGCTTAAGATCCGGTCAATCTGTCCCTGTCCAATGATCGAATATCCTTCTTTTCCGATACCGGTATCATAAAACAATTCTGAAACTTCTTTCAGTCGGCACGGACTGCCATTGATCAGATATTCACTCTCTCCGGAACGATAAAGACGTCTGGCAACGGTGACTTCCTCATAGTCGATTGCCAGTTTATGGTCGGAATTATCCAGTGTAATCGCTACATACGCATAGCTGAGCGGTTTCCTGTTCTCTGTACCTGCAAAAATAACATCCTGCATGGAAGACCCACGCAGCTGCTTTTTGACCGACTGCTCCGAGCACCCAGCGCACAGCGTCCGCGACATTACTTTTTCCACTGCCGTTCGGTCCGACAATTCCCGTAATTCCGTTATGAAAATCAAAAACGATCTTGTTCGCAAATGATTTGAATCCCTGCACTTCAATGCTTTTTAAATACATGTACTAACCCCTTTGCTGATTTTTTAAGCATCAGAAGTGCCTGATATGCAGCCTGCTGCTCCGCCGCTTTTTTGGTATGTCCGGTTCCCGCTGCCAATGACACGCTCTCCAATACATGCACGGACAGTAAAACTCTTATTATGATCCGGACCGGACTCATCAGTCAGTACATAAGTAAGCTGCTCATGTTCTCCCTGCACAACCTCCTGAAGGATAGTCTTGCTATCATAAAAGAGCTGTTTGTGTTCAATATCATTCAGAATAAATTTCAGTACAAACTCTCTTTGCACTAGCAAAACCACCATCCAGATAAATTGCCCCGATCACAGCTTCCAGTGCATCAGACAAAATAGATTTGCGGCCTCTTCCTCCGGTCTGGTCTTCTCCTTTCCCGAGTAAAAGATACTCTCCTAAAGCAATATCCTTGGTACAGAGTGCCAGTGTCGGCTCACAGACAATGCTTGCACGAAGTTTTGTCAGTTCTCCTTCCGGCTTATCTGGGTATTCTTTGTACAAAAATTCACTGGAAATAATCTCAAGCACGGCATCGCCCAAAAACTCCAGTCTCTCATTGTCCGAATGTTTCTTTAAGTGCTTCTCATTGGCAAATGAACTATGCGTCAGTGCCTGACGAAGCAGTTTCTCATCATGAAAGTGATATCCGATCACTTCCTGAAATTTTTAATATCTGTCACTTCTTTCCCCTTTCTGAAAACAAAGGAGTCCGCCACCGGACTCCTTTCGTATCTGTGTTTAGTTTTCGTTCATTGCAGCTTTTTGATCTGTTCTACCGCATCTCCTACCGTAACAATCTTTTTCTGCCTGCTCGTTTGGAATCTCAATATCAAATTCTTCCTCAAGTCCCATAATGATCTGGAATACATCCAGGGAATCCGCTCCCAGATCATCGATGAATGTAGTATCCATCGTAATCTCATTTTTTCATCCACGTTTAATACGTCCACAATAATCTTCTTTAATTTTTTCGAATTCCATAATACTTCATTTCCTTTCTTATTCTTCTTCATTATTTTTTGGAATCTACAATTCTTTCTTTGATAATTTCGTTAATATTCTCTTCACGGAATGTTTCACACACTGGTAAATGGAATTGGTAATTTCCTTTGCCTTGGAACTTCCATGGGTCTTTACCACAAGACCATTCAGTCCCAGAAGCGGTGCTCCGCCATACTGGCTCGCATCAAATGCTTTCAGTGTTTTTTTCAGTGACGGCAATGCCAGTGCCGCACCAATCTTGCTCTTTAAATTGCTCATCAGTCCCGCTTTGATCACACCGACCAGTGTTGAACTGAGACCTTCGTATAATTTTAAAATGACATTTCCGACAAATGCCTCACACACAATGACATCTGCACCACCATGCGGAATCTCTCTTGCCTCGATACTTCCGACAAAATTGATATCCTCACATTCTTTCAACAGCGGAAATGTTTCTTTTTACCAGGGCATTTCCCTTCTCCTCTTCCGCACCGATATTTACAATCGCCACTCTCGGATTCTTGATCCCCACAACGTTTTCCATATAAATGGAACCCATCTTTGCAAACTGTAATAAATGTTCCGGTCGTGCATCCACATTTGCACCACAGTCAATCAACAGCGAAATTCCGGTCTCTGTCGGAATGATCGGTGCCAGCGGCGGGCGCTTGATTCCACGGATACGTCCGACAATCGTCTGTCCGCCAACCAGAACCGCTCCGGAACTTCCTGCGGAAACAAATGCATCCGCTTCTCTTTGTTTTACCATATTCATACCTACAACGAGGGATGACTGTTTTTTTCTTTCGAATTGCCTGAACGGGTGGCTCTGCCATCTCAATTACTTCAGGCGCATCCACAACCTCAATACGCTCCTGCGGATATGGATACTTCTGCAATTCTTCCCTTACCACATCTTCCTGTCCAACCAGAAAAACTTTGATATCTTCACGGGGAAGAGACCGCATCAACTGCTCCCTTAACAATTTCTGCCGGTGCATTATCACCGCCCATTGCATCAAGAGCTACTTTCGTGATTGTCTGCATGGTCTGTTCCTCCTTATGCATCTACTAGGAAAATATACTATATATCATTCCATAAATCAACGATAAATTGGCTCTTTCAGACACAAAAAATCAAGAGTCAGCAAAACCGCCAACTCTTGATTTTTTAAAGACCTATCCTTATTAGTCCTGCGCGATAATCTCTTTTTTGTTATAAGATCCGCAGTTCTTGCATACACGGTGTGGCATCATTAACTCTCCGCATTTGCTGCATTTTACTAAAGTAGGAGCAGACATTTTCCAGTTTGCTCTTCTTCTCTTATCTCTTCTTCCCTTAGAAGATTTATTCTTTGGACAAATTGACATTTGTTTACACCTCCTTAAACTTGTTAAATATATCCTTGGAACGCTGCCATTCTTGGATCCGGTACAAAACTATCGCAACTGCAGGTGCCTTTATTCAAGTTCATCCCGCAGACTTTACAAATACCTTTGCAATCGTCTTTGCACAGAACTCTCATTGGCCAGTTCACCAGAATTTCGGCGTAGACAAGTTTATCTACATCGAGTTCAAACCCAATCAGGTAGTCAGTTTCCTCCATCTCTTCATCGACAAGTCCCTCTTGTGAACAGTGAGTTTCTTATCTATGTCAAAACGGATCGGCGTTGGAACTTCTTCAAGACACCGCGCTGCACGGAATCATCACATCAATATCAATATACTGTTCCCTTAACGAATACCGCTGCATTCTCCACGTTTGGATCTGCAATGTCACCGGCTGCTTTTCGAACAATAGGAAAATCTCCCAAACGGGAACTCAAAGGAAGTGAGCGAGATGTCCGCCTCCTGTGTCAATTGTTTCTCTTTGTTTATGGATTTTGTAATGATTGAAATATCAATTTTCACACTATTCTCCTATTCACACCTAACCAATTATACATATTGGTGTGGTGTTTGTCAACAAAATTTTTACAAATTATCAACAAATTTATCAACATTTATTTTACCAGTGCTACGGTCTCACGACAGATTGCAAGCTCCTCGTTGGTCGGAATGACACATACGGTAACTTTTGAATCCGGTGTGGAAATAATTTCCTCCACGCCACGCACATCGTTTGTCTTCTTATCAAGCTTGATTCCCAGATATCCCAGATAAGAAACGATTTTTCACGAATGAAAGAAGTATTCTCTCCGATACCTGCAGTAAATGCGATCGCATCCACACCATTCATTGCTGCAACATATGCACCGATGTATTTTTGCCACACGGTAAGCAAATACCTCACAGGCATCAATGGCGCGTGGATTTCCTTCATTATAAGCAGCTTCAGATCACGGAAATCACTGGATACACCGGATAATCCTTCAACACCGGATTTTTTATTTAACACATTCATGACACCATCGATGTCGAGGTTCTCTTTCTTTGCGATAAATTCCATGATTGCCGGATCAATATCTCCGGAACGTGTTCCCATAACCAGACCTTCCAGTGGAGTCAGACCCATAGAAGTATCCACACATTCTCCATTTAATACAGCACTGACAGATGCTCCGTTTCCAAGATGCGCTACAATAATCTTGCTGTTTTTTCAGATCCAGTTTCAGATACTCTGCACATGCTTTGGATACAAAACTGTGGCTGGTTCCGTGGAATCCGTATCTTCTTACTTTATATTTCTCATAATATTCATATGGAAGTCCGTACAGGAATGCCTTTCTTGGCATGGTCTGATGAAAAGCGGTATCAAATACAGCTACCATCGGTACGCCTGGCATAAGTTCCTGGCAGGCACGGATACCGATCAGGTTTGCGGGGTTATGTAACGGTGCAAGTTCATTACACTCTTCTACCTTTGCAAGCACTTCTTCTGTCAGTACCACCGACTTTGCAAACTTCTCTCCACCGTGTACGACACGATGTCCGACTGCGTCGATTTCGCTCAGATCCTTTACTGCTCCACTCTTTGGATTATGCAGTGCATCAAGAACCATCTGAATGGCCTCTTTGTGGGTTGGCATCGGAGCTTCCGTGATCTCCTTATCCATTCCCTCTTTCTGGTAAACCAGTCTTCCGTCAATTCCGATTCTTTTCGCATAAGCCCTTGGCAAGTACCTCTTCTGAATCAGAGTTGATCAGCTGGTACTTCAGGGAAGAACTTCCGCAGTTGATTACTAATACGTTCATTTGAATTCTCCCTTGTCCTTATTCATTTTGTGGAAATCCACAATCTTTTTCCATTATAAACACATTTTTTCTTTCTTATACAAGTGGAAATCCTCGAAAAGCTGTGTTAATATTTTAACAGAAAAACAGGCAGAAGAAACGACCGAACAGGAGGCAAACGTGAAAACAGCAGGAATTATCGCAGAATACAATCCGTTTCACAACGGACACCAATATCAGATGGAAACCGTACGCCACCTTACAGGAGCAGATTTTGTGATCGTTGCCATGAGCGGAGATTTCTTACAACGCGGTGTTCCTGCCATTGCCGACAAATACACGCGCACCCGCATGGCACTTCTCGGCGGTGCCGATCTGGTACTCGAACTTCCGGCTGTTATGGGCGACCGCTTCCGCGGAATATTTTTTGCTGCCGGAGGCGTACAGCTTCTCGGAAAAACAGGCGTCGTTGACACACTCTGCTATGGCTGTGAAACTCCGGAAAAAGAACTTATGCAGGCAATTGTCGAAGTTCTTTCCAAAAATGCTTCGGACTATCAGATGCTGGTTTCTTATGACATGAAGCAGGGAAATCCGTTTCCTGCCGCACGAAGCCATGCGATGTGCTCCCTGCTGCCTTCCTTTTCTTCTGATGCGGTTTCTTCTTTTCTGGCATCTCCGAACAATATTCTGGCCTTAGAATACGAAAAAGCAATCGCCCGCTGGAATTCCATAAACAGCGTACATGACAGAACTTTTTCCAGTATGCTTATTCAACGTATCGGGGAAGGTTACCATAGCACAAAAACAGGTGTAACCTATGCCTCTGCAACTGCCATAAGAAACGCCCTGCTTGCGCCGTCTGAAAATGACGGTAACCACAACCATTCCATGTTCATAAGTACAGGCAGCTTTGATTTCATGAACTTTCGCAGATGCTTCCCCGATACTTCCGCCTCCCTCCTTGCCACTTTGGCACAGCAGAACCTTCTTCTGGACACGGATGCTTTTTTTTCTCAGGCTCTCTACACCCGGTTATGGGCACTGTACGATGGAGGCTATGCTGACTTTGCAGACTGTGGCAAAGGATCTGTCCCATCGAATCGTCCAGCAGCTAGAGCATTTTTTAAGTTTTTCGCAGTTTGCCGATCTCTTAAAAAGCAAAAAAATACAACATACACACGCATCTGCCGTGCACTGCTCCACATCCTGCTCAACATCCGGCAGGACGATTATGCTGCGCTCTGGCAGCCGGACGGTATTCCGTATCTGCGGGTACTTGGTTTCCGCAGGAATTCCTCTGCGCTTCTTTCCTCCATCAAAAAAAGAAGCATCCGTTCCTTTGATTACCAAAGTTGCAGATGCTTCTTCTATCCTTCATGGAATTGCATACAAACGTTTTTTTACACGATGTAGCCTGTGCTGATCTGTACCGCACTACATCTTCCATGCAGATACAGACCGAATTACCAAACGAATACCGACAGCCCATCGTCCTCGTATAACTTTTACAGTTCCATAATAATCTCTCTTGCCAGACTCTCCTCGATCGGCTTGGCATACACATTCGGTGCAAACTCCACTACATCGCCAATACCTTTTTCAATCACAAAGCGTAACTTTCCGTCACGCACCTTTTTGTCGGTATAAAGCTTCTTAACCAGAGCCTCACGATCAATATAATCCGGAATCTTTGTCGGAAGTCCCACACGCTCATACAGCTTAGTCACACGCTCTTCCTCTTCCTCTGACATATAGCCAAGGCGTGCCGAAAGCAGTACCATAGCCGCCATTCCGATGGAAAGTGCCTCGCCGTGCAGGAGCCGGTAGTCACTGACAGTTTCAATGGCGCGTCCCACCGTGTGTCCTAAATTCAGGACTTCGCGCAGTCCGCTTTCTCTCTCGTCTTTCATGACAACATCATACTTGATCTTGCAGTTGTTCTCTGCGATATATTCGCAGGCAAACTTCTTGAAAACTCATAATATCATCCAAGTTTTCCTCGATAAACTCAAACATTTCACGGCTCGCCAGACATGCATGCTTGATGGTCTCTGCCATGCCGCTTGCCATCTGCCGTTTCGGAAGGGTTTTCCATGCGGCAATATCAATGTAGACCTTGCGCGGCTGATTGAAAAGTCCAATCAGATTCGTTGCAAGCGGTGTATCAACGGCAGTCTTTCCGCCCACGGATGCATCTGCAGCAGCCAGAAGTGTGGTCGCATAATTGATAAACGGTATGCCTCTGCCATATGTTCCTGCCAGAAATCCTGCCAGATCCGTAACAACACCTCCGCCGATTGCAATCACAGCACAATCTCTGCGGAACCCTTTTTCCAGCATGGCATCTTCAATCTTCGCCTTCGTCTGTCTGGTCTTACTTTTTTCTCCTGCGGGAAATATACGAACAGTTCCACTTTAAATCCAGCCTTGCTCAGCTTTTCACTGATTGGTTTTGCATACAGATCCAGCACATTGGAATCCGTGATCACGGCAAATTTTTTGATTTTTTCCCAGAAGACCGGTCTCTAAATCCTCTACCAGCTGATCCTCCAGATGGTACCCCATCTCAATATCGTAACTGTCATCCACCACTTTTTTTTTCAGTTCTACATTAAATACGCTCACTTTGTCACCCCTGTCTGTCTAATCTACCCCGGCAGCAAGTCTTGCCAACCGGTCTGCCTCTTCATTTCCTTCTACCCCGGAATGTCCTTTCACTTTCACAAAATGAAGGGAAATTTTATCATTCAAGGACTGTATAAAATCATAATAGGCAATCGTTCCCTGTTTGTTCCGCTTCCAGGCTCCGGTTGCCCACATCTCGATTCCCATATAGTCATAATAAATGGTTAAGTCGGTAAGTCCCATGGCAACAGCTTTTTTACTGCAGCCATGCTTTGCCTAACACCTCTCCTGCCACATTGCGCATCGATGCCATCTGTGGATCATTGCCGCTTCCGCTGATCACGTAACGTTCTCCCTTTGTCACGAGAAATCCGCCATATCCATAGACGGAAGTAGCACTGTTAAACGAACCGTCGACAAACGCATAATTTTCCGGTTCCTTTTGTTCCTTTTTTTTTTCTTCCAGAAACTGTTCCGCTTCTGCGCGTGTCGCAAACCCTTTATAGACAGCTCCCGGAAATCCATGCACCATACTTTTTTACATGCATCCCATGAGGTATAAATTCCCGGAACTTTTCCCTTTTTTACCGCATAAAATTTTCCAGCCATAGATTATCCTTTGCCGTGCAGTTTTGCAATAATCTCTTCTTTTTTAAAAGCATCGCTCGGTCTTTTGCCACACGGAAGCTGCCTGTGAAGTCAGAATCATGGAAATGAATCTGGATGCAATGTCCACCTTTCCAAGTTTATAAGCCATATTCGCCATCAACAGGTTTTACGGTACTTTCTTCCATTCCGCACATTGGGAAATTTTCGGCTGCAATCGCTTTTAAAAATCCCTCATATGCCTGTTCATAATACGTGGCTTCTTCTTTCCGGCATTCGGCAAGTGTTTTTTCATCTTTCTTCTCTGCCTTGAAAGCTCCTCAATCCAGCCGCGGTACAGCCAGGATATCTTTAGGCACTCATATGCCTTTTCACTGTTCTTTCCCTTTTTCACCAGTGTATTATATAAAGCCAGTTTATACCGCTCAATGGCTTTTTCGTAAGAATACGGCTCCATCGGTTCTTCTTTGGGCTGCTTCTGCCCTTTGAACTTATGACATACCCCTTCTTCAATCATCTTGACCTGACCGGTAGACAAATGGGTAAAATAGCGGTTCATCGCCGTATATCCGCACTGTGGGCAGGACGATACATCGTATTTATTTGTATCAATGTACTGAAAACGCGGACGTAGATCAAAATCCGGTTCCATGCGCTTTACCCGTCCAGTTTTTTACCATTCTTGTACGGAAAACATTATCACATACCGGACAACGGATGGATTTATCCAGTAAGAACTCAGTTTCGCTGTGAACCGGTTTTTTTTTGGCACCGGTTCCGGTGCTTTCCGTGCAGGTGTATCACTTTTTTCCTCTTCAAAGAGGTGGTCTGTATTCATCTGATCCAGACCAAATTTTTCCAATCCCGATAATAAATTCATTCTACGCCTCTTTTTGTCTATTCTTTATTTTTTTCGGCAGCTTAAAAGAACTCTTCAAAGAAACAATTCTGTTAAATACAGGCGCTCCCGGCTTTGAATCCTTATAATCTGCGCAGAAAAATCCTTCTCTTACAAACTGAAAACTCTCATATGGTTTTGCCTCTAACAATGCCGGCTCTACAATGCTCTCTGTCAGGACAGTCAGGGAATTCGGATTCAGATTCAGACTTCCGTCTTCATTATATACGCCAAGTTCTTCATTAATGAGGTTCTCATATAAGCGAACCGTTACTTTTTTCCGTGTTCTGCCGATACCCAGTGAATAGTTCCTTTTTTACTTTTCTTCCATCCGGGCTGTTTCCGCCTCTGGATTCCGGGTCATATGTGCAGTGGATAACCGTAACTTTTCCGCTCTCATCCTTTTCAAATCCGACACATTTCACGAAATATGCATTCATGAGACGTACTTCATTTCCCGGGAACATACGGAAATATTTTCTCGGCGGTTCTTCCATGAAATCATCCCGTTCAATATAAATTTCCCTGGTAAACGGAACGGTTCTCTTTCCGAGTTCCGGATTTTCCAGATTATTGTCCACCGGAAGTTTCCTCCGTCTGACCCTGCGGATAATTGTCAATGACAACCTTTACCGGATCTAAAACTGCCATCATACGTGGACGCTTCATCTTCAGATCCTCACGGATGCAGTACTCAAGCATTGCATAATCCGTAGAACTGTTTGCCTTGGAAATACCTCCAAGTTCGATAAATTTCTGAATGGATTCCGGTGTATATCCTCTGCGGCGCAGCGCCGCAATAGAAACCAGACGCGGGTCATCCCATCCATCTACAATCTTCTCCTCAACCAGACGCTTGATATAACGTTTTCCGGTTACAACATTTGTCAGATACAGTTTTGCAAACTCGATCTGCTTCGGAGTCCCTTCCGGACTGGTCTTATATCCAAGTTCTGTCACAACCCAGTCATAGAGCGGTCTGTGATCCTCGAACTCCAGAGTACAGATGGAATGGGTTATTCCCTCGATTGCATCCTCAATCGGATGAGCAAAATCGTACATAGGATAAATGCACCACTTGTCCCCGGTGTTGTGATGTGTCATATGTGCCACACGATAAAGGATCGGATCTCTCATATTGATATTGGAAGAAGTCATATCAATCCGTGCACGAAGTACACGACTTCCATCCTCACATTTTCCTTCCTTCATTTCTTCAAACAGCGCAAGATTTTCCTCTACGCTTCTTTTTTGGCATATGGGTCTTCTTTTTCCCGGCTCTGTCAGAGTACCGCGATACTCACGGATTTCGTCTGCAGACAGATCGGATACATATGCTTTTCCCTTTTTAATCAGTTTAATCGCTGCTTCATACATCTGATCGAAGTAATTTGATGCAAAGAAGAGGCGATCTCCCCAATCTGCTCCAAGCCATTTTACGTCTTCCTTAATAGACTCTACAAACTCAAGTTTCTCTTTTGTCGGATTTGTATCATCAAAACGGAGATTGAATTCTCCTCCGTACTTTTTTGCTAACCCTGAATTTAAAAAGAATGGACTTTGCATGTCCGATATGCAGATATCCGTTTGGCTCCGGTGGAAAACGGGTTTTTACTGTCTCACAATGTCCCTCTGCCATATCTTTTTCAATAATCTGTTCAATAAAATTCTTGGAAACCGCTTCATTTTCCATATGTCTATTCCTCCAGCACTCCTCAAATAAGAATAATTATAGGGATATTCCCGATATTTGTCAACCGGAACGCGCCTGTGTACGCTATTGCTCCTGTCCTTTTTCGGATTCCAGAATTCCGTCCAGCGCACGTGTTGAAAAATATGCAATCTGTTTCTTCCCGTTTTTATTTTTTCTTCCGTTTTTTCACTCTGTCACCGGTTCCGGATGATGCACTTTTTCCCAGTGTAGAAATTGTAACCGCTCCCTGTGCATATCCGCCATTCCAGTTCTGTTCCATATAGCAGCCATTCAGCTTTGCATCAAACAGCTCTGTATAATAAACCGACCACACACTGACAACCGAAGTCAGCGCGGCCTTTCCTGCCACCTGACGCATATCAGAGTTTCTTCCAACCGCGTATACGCATTTTTTCCGCTTTCTTTTTGCATTTTCAGCCATCTGCATAACAGCATCCAGATCGGTATTGATGCAAGAACCACACACCCGCTCCGGATCAGATCTCCGGCCGCGGTTGCCTCCGCATCACTGTTATTCCAGGCATCTATGTATTCTACCTGTAAAACAACCTTTTTACAGACGGCCTTTACTCCCCAGGTAATAGGCATTAATATCTGCATGTGCATCATCGTTTGCCTCTGCCGCCACATATCCCAGTTTTACATTTTTCTTTTCGTCAAAACTCTTTGCGGGAATCTTTTTCTTTTCCTTCAGCTTTGCTACTTTCATTCCGGCCGTGACTCCTGCCACATAAGAAGCTTCGTAGGTATCCATATGTACATTGTAAAGATTTGTGAGTTCTGTTCCGTCTTCCGTTACCGTACTCTGTGTCTTTGAATCGTTGATAACTACAAAATCAACTTCCGGATTCTTTTCTGCTTCACTTTTTATTGCTTCTTCATAGATGGCGCTGTTTGCAATAATAATCTCACATCCCTGTCTGATAAGATCCTTTACCGCACTTTTGCAGCCATCATTCGCACCGACACGCTCTTTCCAGATAATATCCTGCTCCGGAAGACTGACATTTTCTGCTGCCGCCCGGATTCCGTCAATATGTGCCAGTGTATAGGCTCTGTCTGTCTCATCTCCGTTTAAGATAACACCGATCCATCCCTTTTGTTCTTCCTCATTTTCCGGTGGAATTTCCACTTTCGTTTCCGCAGTCTGTTCGTTTTCCTGCTGCTTTTTGTTCTTTGTCTGCTTTCTGTTCTCCTGATTCTGTCTGTGTTCCGCTGACACCTGCCATTCCTATCAGAACCGCAACGATAAGCAAAACACTTAAAAACTTTTTTCTTCATGATTTTTTTTTCTTTTCCACTCACTAAATTTTATTTTACGTGCTGGTGGGTAAACAGATGATCCTGACAGTATTCACGATTCCCCACGCATTTGCTGCAATAACGGAACTGTAATTCCGGATTTGTCAGCTCGGTTCTACCACAGATGGCACATTTGTGACGTGCAATGCCGGACCCCGGACGAGGCTGACTGAACTGTGCCCGGAATTCTTTCTGGCGTTTCTTTTGTTTTCCGGACAAACGGGTCTTCATTGCATGGAAAAACCAGAACATATTTGAGTACCGGAACCACAATCTGTACGCAGTTTAAAACACCCACGAGAATTCCCATTCCGGTTCCATAACTTGCAATTCCGATCGAGAATATACGAACCACCTGATATCCCAGATATACCAGTTCAAAAATTAACATCCATTTCATCCTGATCGGAAGGACAAAATACAGGCGTACCTCTCCCTCTGGCATGCACATGGCCAGCGCCAGCAGCATGGACATCAGAATATAATACGTGGACAGATACGGAGAAAAACCATATCCCAGCAGAATCCGCGTAAGAACATATACGATCACGCCCACAATATCACACAAAATCACACTTCCCCACAAAAATACATTCATGCGGAATGTTCCAAGCATGGATTCCAGCGAACTGCCCCACATAAGCACACAGAACAGAAATAAGATTCCAAAAACATCCAGCGATGCCGTCGGTGTAAAAATCCATGTCACAACTCTCCAGAGCTGTCCGTGCAGAATACTGCCCATATCAAATCAAATTCATATAACTCATGAGTCCGGGTGCCGTCAGCTGTACCACGTATCCAATCACCTGCGCAAGTACAAAATATCTGCTCAGATTGGCGACCGCATGTCGTCCCCATTTGCGTTCCAGTTTATCCATCCAGTTCATAAATCTGTCTCCTGTCTACATAGAATAGTGTATGTATGGTTACGGTCACTTCTGACCTTTCTGTCAACCAATTATACGGTTTTCAAATCCCTCTTGTCAACGCAGCGGCACGTTCTTTCCAACATTTTATAAAATCTTTATGTTTTCAGTCGTTGTCTTTTTTGTCAATTCTTGTCGTATAATGTTTTAGGTTTTGTTTTGAAATCATACTTATTTATAATAAGTTTAGTTACTTACACATGGAGGTTACATTTATGAGTGACAAGCAGTTACATAAACTTGGAATTGATATCGGTTCCACCACCGTCAAAATTGCAATCCTCGACTCACAGGACAACATCCTGTTTTCCGATTACGAGCGTCATTTTTTGCAAATATTCAGGAGACACTGGCGTCCTTAATTGCCAAAGCATCCAACGAACTGGGGGATCTTTCTGTTTCTCCTGTTATTACCGGATCAGGCGGACTGACCCTTGCAAAGCATCTGGAGGTTCCGTTTACGCAGGAGGTTATTGCAGTATCCACTGCTCTCACTCATTATGCGCCACAGACCGATGTTGCAATCGAGCTCGGCGGAGAAGATGCGAAGATCATTTATTTTGAGGGTGGAAATATTGAACAGCGAATGAATGGTGTCTGTGCCGGTGGTACAGGTTCCTTTATTGACCAGATGGCATCCCTGATCCAGACCGATGCTTCCGGATTAAATGAATATGCCAAAAATTATAAAGCAATCTATCCGATTGCAGCGCGCTGTGGTGTGTTTGCGAAGACAGATATCCAGCCGCTGATCAACGAGGGTGCAACGAAGGAAGACCTGTCAGCATCTATTTTCCAGGCGGTTGTCAATCAGACGATCAGTGGACTTGCCTGTGGTAAACCGATCCGCGGACATGTGGCATTTCTCGGTGGTCCTCTGCACTTTTTATCCGAACTGAAAGCAGCGTTTATCCGCACGTTAAATCTCGATGATGAGCACGCAATTACACCGGAAAATTCGCATCTGTTTGCAGCGATCGGTTCCGCATTAAATTATAAAGAAGACGTAGAGACCACTTTAGGATCTCTGCAGCAGCGTCTTTCCACCGGCATCAAGATGGAATTTGAGGTTGCCCGTATGGATCCTCTGTTTGCCAGCCAGGAAGAGTACGACGCTTTTTACCAGCCGGCACGGAAACAATCATGTAGAAACCGGTGACCTGAAAAACTATTCCGGAAACTGCTATCTCGGTATTGACGCAGGTTCCACGACAACAAAGATCGCACTTGTCAGCGAGGACGGAAAACTTCTGTATTCATTCTATGACAACAATAACGGAAGCCCGCTTGCAACTGCCATCCGTTCCATTCAGGAAATTTACCGTCTCTGCTTCCGGAGAGTGCGCACATTGTACACTCCTGCTCCACCGGATACGGGGAAGCTCTTTTTTGAAAGCTGCATTGATGCTCGATGACGGCGAGGTTGAGACGGTGGCCCATTTCTATGCTGCTGCCTTCTTTGACCCCAGGGTAGACTGTATCTTAGATATCGGTGGACAGGATATGAAGTGCATCAAGATTAAAAACCAGACCGTAGATTCGGTTCAGTTAAACGAAGCATGTTCTTCCGGCTGCGGTTCTTTCATTGAAACTTTTGCAAAATCCTTAAACTTCACGGTGCAGGATTTCGCCAAAGAAGCACTGTTTGCCAAACATCCGATTGATCTTGGTACCCGCTGTACCGTATTTATGAACTCAAAGGTAAAACAGGCACAAAAGGAAGGCGCCTCCGTTGCCGATATCTCTGCCGGACTTGCCTACTCTGTAATCAAAAACGCATTATTTAAGGTGATCAAACTGTCCGATGCCAAAGATCTGGGAGAAAATATTGTTGTTCAGGGTGGTACTTTCTACAATGACGCCGTTCTGCGCAGTTTTGAAAAAATTGCCGGTGTCCACGCAACCCGTCCGGACATTGCCGGAATCATGGGTGCTTTCGGTGCCGCACTGATTGCCCGTGAACGTCACGAAGCCGGCTATCAGACGACGATGCTGTCCATTGAACAGATCAATAAACTGTCCTACACTACCAAGCTTGCACGCTGCCAGGGATGTACAAACCACTGTCTGCTGACGATCAATAAGTTTTCAGACAACCGTCAGTATATTACCGGAAACCGCTGTGAGCGCGGACTTGGAAAAGAAAAAAACAAAGAGAATATTCCAAACCTCTTCGAATATAAGAACAAACGTATTTTTGCTTATGAACCTCTGTCAGAAGCCGAAGCAACCTGCGGGACCGTCGGACTTCCGCGCGTACTGAACATGTACGAAAACTATCCGTTCTGGGCGACGTTCTTTAAGAAGCTCGGTTTCCGTGTGGTTTCTCTCTCTCCGCAGTCCACACGAAAAATCTACGAACTCGGCATTGATTCTATTCCAAGCGAATCCGAATGCTACCCGGCGAAACTGGCGCACGGTCATATTTCCTGGCTGATCCACCAGAATGTAGATTTTATTTTCTATCCGGCGATTCCTTACGAACGCAACGAGTTCCCGGATGCGGTCAACCATTATAACTGCCCGATCGTTACTTCTTATTCCGAAAACATTAAAAACAATGTTGAGGAAATTACGAGTGGACAGATGCGGTTCTTAAACCCGTTCATGGCGTTTACAAACGAAGAAGTCCTTTCCAAACAGCTCGTAGACTGTTTTAAGAAAGAATTCCATATTCCGGAAGCCGAAGTACGTGATGCCGTATCCGAAGGCTGGAAAGAACTTGCCATGACCCGTCTGGAGATGCAGAAGAAGGGCGAAGAAGTATTGAAATATATGGAAGAACACCATCGCCGCGGTATCGTGCTGGCCGGTCGTCCATACCATGTTGATCCGGAAATCAATCACGGTATTCCGGAAATGATTACTTCCTACGGTATGTGTGTACTGACAGAAGATTCCATTTCCCATCTGGGGAATCTGGAACGCCCGCTTATTGTCATGGATCAGTGGATGTACCACAGCCGGCTGTACTCCGCCGCAAACTACGTTAAGACCAGGGATGATCTAGACCTCATCCAGCTGAACTCCTTCGGCTGCGGACTGGATGCCGTAACAACCGACTGTGTCAGCGATATTCTGACCAATTCCGGAAAAATTTATACATGCTTAAAGATTGACGAAGTCAACAACCTCGGTGCTGCCCGTATCCGTATCCGTTCGCTTCTGGCTGCAATTCGTGTCAAAGAAAAAAACATGAAAAACGCGAAATCAAGCCGGCAAATTACGAGCGCGTTATCTTTACTGAGGAAATGCGTAAAGATTACACTATCATCTGTCCACAGATGTCACCGATCCATTTTGAACTTCTCGTTCCGGCATTCCCGTGCCGCAGGCTACAATCTGGTCGTACCGGATGTTCCTGCAAGGGAATGTCGATGTCGGATTAAAATTCGTCAATAACGATGCCTGTTATCCGTCCCTGATTGTCATCGGACAGATTATGAGTGCAGTAATGTCCGGAAAATATGACCTGAGCAAAACAGCAATCCTGATCTCACAGACCGGTGGTGGCTGTCGTGCGACCAACTACATTGGATTTATCCGCCGCGCACTGACCAAAGCCGGCCACCCGGATATTCCGGTCATCTCCATCAACATGGTCGGTCTGGAGAAAAATCCGGGATTTAAACTCACACCAAGCCTGATCCAGCATGGTCTGTATGCCCTGGAATTCGGAGACATCTTCATGCGCTGTCTCTACCGTGTGCGCCCATACGAAAAGATACCGGGATCTGCCAACGCATTGCATGAAAAATGGAAAAAACGTGTCATTGACTTTGTTGGCAACACCAAGATTCTGTCCCACCGTAAATATCGCAAAATGTGCCGTCAGATCATCCGCGACTTTGACAATCTGCCAATGACGGATGAGAAAAAGCCGCGTGTCGGTGTGGTTGGAGAGATCCTTGTCAAGTTCCTTCCGGCTGCCAACAACTATATTGTGGATCTGCTCGAATCCGAAGGTGCGGAGGCAGTCGTACCGGATCTGACCGATTTCTTACTGTACTGCTGCTACAATCAGAATTTCAAGGCGGATTATCTTGGAGCTACCGCAAAATCCAAGCGCATCAACAATATGCTCATCCGCTTCTTTGAGTGGCTGCGCAAGGATGCAAGGGATGAACTTGCAAAGAGTAAACATTTTGAGCCAACTGCATATATTCAGGATCTGGCAAAAACAGGCAGAGCATATCGTCTCCTGCGGTAACCAGACCGGCGAAGGCTGGTTCTTAACTGGAGAAATGCTTGAACTGATTGCACAGGGAGCAACCAACATCGTCTGTGCGCAGCCATTTGCCTGCCTGCCAAACCATATCGTCACGGTAAAGGTGTCATTAAGGAAATTCGTCACGAATATCCGGGTGCAAATATCGTTGCAATCGATTATGATCCGGGTGCATCAGAAGTTAACCAGCTCAACCGTATCAAGCTGATGCTTTCTACAGCACAGAAAAACCTGAAAAAAGCAAATTCATAATTCTGCGATGTTTCATCATAAGTCGCAAAAATACCCCGGCAACGGAAATTCCGTTTGCCGGGGTATTTTTTTATTTTTCCAGTCAGTCTAACACTTTTTTCCAGTTCAGCAATCACGATCCTTAATGCTTTGATCCGTGCATATTTTTTTATCTACGGATTCTAAGATATGCCACGGTGCATAGGTAGTGCTCGTCTTTTGAATCATCTCATTGACTGCCCTCTCATACGCATCCCACTTATCACGGTTGCGCCAGTCTTCCTCTGTAATCTTCCATTGCTTTTTCGGGCGTGTTCTGCCGATCGGTAAAACGGGCAAGCTGCGTATCTTTGTCAATCTGCAACCCAGAATTTGATGATCACAGCGCCCCAGTCATGAAGTTCTTTTTCAAATTCATTGATCTCATTGTACGCACGCATCCAGTCATTCTCGCTACAAAACCCTTCCAGACGTTCGACCATCACACGCCCATACCACGTTCGGTCAAAGATTGCAATATGCCCGGTACGCGGAAGCCTTGTCCAGAAACGCCACAGATAATGTCTTGCTTTCTCATGCGGCTCGGGACTTGCAATCGGATGAACCTCATATCCACGCGGATCCAGTGCTCCCGCGATCCGCTTGATATTTCCGCCTTTTCCGGCTGCATCCCACCCTTCATAGGCAATGATGACCGGCACCTTCTTACGATACAGACGATTGTGCAGTTCTCCAAGTCTCTGCTGAAGCTGCTTTAATTCCTTTTTTATAGACATCCTCCTCCATACACTTGTCCAACGGAATGTCACAAAGAAGCGGCATTTTTTTTCAACGGAAATACATTCTGCAGAAGCGGAACCGCCATCTGGTGATTACTCAGAGCAATCTCAATCCCCTGGGTAAGCGTCTCAAGAATCTGTACTTCTGTCCATTTTCTGGACTTTGCATCAATGATATACCAGGGTGCGGATGGCATATTTGTATTTTTCAGATATCCGGAAAATACATCCATACATTTCTCATAATGTTCATTCTGCCACAGATCTTTTTTTTGCTGACACGCCATGTTGTGTCCTTCTGATGCTCCAGCTGTGCAATACGCCGTGACTGTTCCATTTTTTTTGAAATATGCAGAAAGAATTTCATGACCAGATAGCCATTGTCTGTAAGCTGCCGTTCAAACCGGCGGACACTTTCAATCCGGTTGGCATATACATCCTCGGAAATGGTTCCGTGCAGACGCTCCTCCGTAATCTCATCCATCCATGCCGTATCCAGAAATACAAACTGTCCGGCTTCCGGAATTTTGGCAAAATGCCGGTACAAAAACGGTTTTTCTCTTGTCATCCTCCGTCTTTTTTTCTGCATCGATACCACCTTAAAGAAACGCGGATCAATATTCTGGATGATCTGGCCGATTGCATAACCTTTTCCGGCCGTTCCCCAGCCTTCAAGCACAACAAGAACCGGTACTTTCTTCTCTTTGATCAAAAGCTGCTGCCGTGCCAGTTTCTCTTTTACCGCTTCCTGCCGTGCCTTAATTTCCTCCTCCGATGGTTTTTCGGATTTTTTTCCCACTCTTTTTAGCATAAAAACCCCTCCTTATGCTTTTTTCTTATCATACCACAGCTGCTGATTTTCATCCACGTCTTTGCCATTTTTTTGTTTTCACTTTTCACTGGCAAAAATGCAATTCCGATGTATAGTATCCTATATATAAACTTTCGAAATCTGTGTTTTCGTAAATATAAAGGAGTATAAAAAATCATCATGCTACAATTAGAACGTCAGAAACTTATATTGGAATATTTGAAACAAAACCGAAAAGCAACCACAAATGAACTCAGTGAAATGCTTGGAAGTTTCCACCACAACCATCCGTACCGATTTAAACCAGATGGATAAAGAAAAACTTCTGACCAAAACACATGGAGGCGCACTCTACCACGATAACTCTGCAGACAATAAAGAACTTACCGGAAAAGCCTATTTCTTTCATGAACGTGCACTGGAAAATAAAAAAAAAAAAAAAAGAGGCAATTGCTGCAAATGCCATCCACATGGTAAAAGATCACATGTGCATCTTTTTTGGATGCCAGCTCCACTGCCTATACACTTGGCATGAAACTGACCGGTCTTTACAGAACTTACCGTTATCACAAACGGCATTGACCTTGCACTGGCTCTGAAGGATATCCCCGGGATCACCGTTATCCTGACCGGTGGAATCGTTACCTCTGCCTCTTCTTCCATTGAAGGTCTCCTCGGTGTGGATCTGCTACAGAAAATTCATACGGACATTGCATTTGTCTCTGCACGCGGCTTCTCCGTTGAAAACGGACTTACCGATTTCAGTATCTACCGAAGCAGATTTAAAACGCATGTGTATCAAGGCTTCTGCTAAAACAATTGCATTGATTGACCACACCAAATTTGACACCTCATCCATCTCCAGCTATGCCTCTATTGATGATCTGAATCTGGTAATCACCGACTCCGGATTATCCGAAAATACAAAAGAAATCTATGAAAAAGCCGGTGTTGATCTGCTCATCACCGACTAATTATCAATTTTCCATGTTTAACAATTTTTTTGCATTGCAGCTGCCTGAACCGGTCTGGAATAATAATACCCCTGAAACCATGTGGCTCCAAAGGAACGCAGATAATTCTGCAACTTTTTCATCCTCTACCCCTTCCAGGCAGCTCTTTAAATCCGCTTTATTTGCAAAATCAACCATGCTGCGCACCAGTGCCTGTTTGGTCTGATTATCCGTAATTCCACGAATAAAACTCATGTCAATCTTTATCTCATCCATCGGGGTCTGCAGCAGGATACTTGAAGAAGCACTTCCCGTACCGGTAATCATCCATTGCAAGTCTCACTCCATGTTGTTTGAGGTACAACAGTTTTTTCTTCCATAACGCTGACCGGCATGCTTCTACACCGCTCTGTCAGTTCCAGACACAATTGTCCCGCCGGAAAACCGGTTTCTTTCAACAATGCCATGACAACACCACAGAACGTTTTCCTTTCCAGCTGTTTTGCGGACATATTGACATTAATAAAAAAATCCGGATTTGATTTTCGAAATTCCACAGCATCCGTCAATGCCTGTTTCAAAACAAAATTTCCCAGATCATACATACATGGATTGCTTTCCAGCCAGTCAATAAACATTCCCGGTGGCACAATACCATATGGCTCCTTTTTTTCCAGCGGACCAGTGCTTCCCGCTCCGGCAATCTCTCCTGTCTGTGCATGTACGACAGGCTGATACTCCACATAAAATCCATCACATTGGTTCAGCACAGACTGATGAATTATCTTCATCAGATCCAGATCCACGTCCCCATTGATCTGGTACCAGATCATTAAAGAACATTAACTTGTGATCCCGTCTGGTACGCATTTTTCCTAAAACATATTCCAGCTTACTCTGTACCGTGGAAATTTCTCCCTCATAATGATCAAGAATTATCCCGCTGGCATATATCTTCAGGTCAAAATGGTTGTTTTCTAAGACAACACTTTCCTCCAGCCGCGCGCGAATCTTCTCCAGAAATGCCGCAGCCTCTTCACGGCTGGCATCCCTCAAAATAAATGCGTAATTGGAATTTCCCATACGATAAACTGCTTTATCTGCATCCATCATGTAAATAAACCGGTATGCAAGAACCTTTTTGAATCCGGTCGCTGTAATTTGTTCCGTACAATATATTGATATCATTCATATGATCAATTTCAATTTCCAAAACAGCTACTTTTCGTCCCTGCTGAATATAATCCACAATATCTTTTTCAAATTTGACCTGACCATAAAGATCCGTCAACGGATCAATTTCCGGAATCACATTCTGATTCCGAAGCAGAACAATAAAATATCTGTTTTTGCCCTGCTCTAAAATCATATCCGTTATAATCTGCGTCATCACATACTTTTTTGTCTTTTCCCATACGGATGTACAGATCGTTCTCCAGATTGATCCCCCGCAGACGTTTTTTCATCTCTTCCGTATATTCCGGGCAGTCATATGGGTGTACGCTCTTTTCCAGCACTATTTTATATCCATCTTCACACCATCCCGATGGAATCCCCAGAAATTCTGCAGTACTTTCTGGAACAAATGTTAAATTATGCTGCATATCAGTAACCATTAAATAACTATCCTGAGATAATTTTGAAATACGACTGATCATCTCCTGAAATATCTGAGATTTTTCCATGCAAAATTCCTGTTTTTCCATCGCTTCCACTCCATATACCTTCTGTCAATAGTCTATGTTTATGGTAACATATTTCTGCCATTTATGCAATTTTCAACTTTGACTGGTGCATACAGGGCAACAGCTGTTATACCGGAAGTTAGTCAGTGTTAACTACATACATCGCCTACACCTGCATATCCACATGATCCCCCCCGCGCCTTTATCCCATCGGTTACCTTTAAATCTTTTTTAGGAAACATGCGCGGCACTCTTAAACGATACATTTGCTTCATCTGATCCGTCGACATATTTGCGGTTTTTACAGGTCTGGCATTCCTTCTGTTTCCCATTTTCATCTACGCTTCCGATGCCGTTTTCTTTTCCTGTGACATGTCTGGTATCGCTGTCCGAAATTCCATAATTATATAAATATGATAGGTTTCCTACTCCTGTTATATCCATGGCGGACTCCTTTCTGTTTTTTGTGTATGCATAAACGATCACATCATTTTATTCCCAATATACCATAAAAATCAGAAATTGCATCTTTTTCATTTTAGGTATGTATCTTATATAATGACAGTGTGTTGACATTAGACGCGCATTTGAGTATACTATACTTGAATGGAGGTGTTCTTGTTTTGATGCTTTATTCGCCTTGGTTCACATTCTGAGCTATTTAAGAAATAATCTCAAAATCGGAAGTTAACAAAGGAGTACGAATAAATGAAAAAAAGCAGCTATTTCTTCCATTATTGCTATTATCTTGGGATACCTTGGCACAGTATTTGGAGCCGAAATAATGAATTGGCCTCAGCTCGGTCCAATTCTTTCAATTGTTGTAATGGGGGCTGCAATCATTACCTCTTTGGAAAATGACAAATAATTGCATGGCAGCTTCCAATTTGTAAATCTCAATAGAATAGCAGTTTATTAGCATCGGTCGGAGAAATCTGATCGGTGCTTTCTTTATGCTCGGCAGAAATGCCGGGCAATTTTATGCCCATTTTGCAGGGAGGAGGTGCGTTATGGCGGGAAGTAGAATTAAGGGTATCACGGTCGAGATCGGTGGCAATACTACCAAGCTTCAGAGTGACTTAAAGGGTGTCAATTCAGAAATCAAGAATACGCAGAGTCAGCTCAAGGATGTCGAGAGAAAGCTCCTGAAACTGGATCCAGGCAATACCGAGCTACTTGCCCAGAAGCAGAACTGTCCTCTCTTTATCATCGACAAGATAATACACAATAAAGTTGTCTACCGGAAGCTGATGCATTTTCATCGAATGCCAAGGCTCCCATTCAACTAACGTATAACGAGCTGGCATAAAATCCAATGAACGAACTTCCTTTCGTATGCGCCCCAGCTGAGCTGCGGCTGTCTTCGAACAAGGAGTTCATTCGCAATGTACGAATAGATCTCACGTAAGTCGTCAAGCGCATCTACAGAATAGCCGACTTTATAGCTATCTGTCATATGCCAAACTCCTTTGCAAGTGCCACATCGACTTCATCTGCAGAATATACCTTTCCTGCTTTGATGGAATCAACACCCTTCTGGAGTTCTGCATCAAGTTCTTCTCTGGTCATTGCACCAACAGCTAATGGCTTAGAAGAAGGAAGTTTCAATTCAAACGGCATACCTTTTTTCAGTACGATCTGGCTATAAAGCATCTGAATTGCACTGGATGGAGAAATGCCAAGCTGAGAAAGAATACTCTCAGCATTGTCCTTGAGATTCGTATCTATTCTTGCATAAACAGCGGATGTATTTGCCATAGTATCGCCTCCTTTTTTCTTTATTATATTTGCTTTTTGCTTGCAATTGCAAGCATTTGCACAATTATTTTGTGACGTAACTTTGAATTTTATACGCCTCTTAAGGCAGAAAGGAATATTTATGGGATTTTTATCGGGGCTATTTCATTCCAGAGACAAGCCCACCAACAGCACCAATGGCAGCGCCTATCGTTTTTCTCTTTGGTGGAAGCAACTCTGGCAAAGCCGTCAATGAACGAAATGCCATGCAAATGACTACAGTCTATGCCTGCGTCAGGATTCTTTCGGGGTATTCCATTGCAGGACTGCCAGTCCATATTTATAAGTATAAGTATCATTCCTGTTCCATTCCGGATAGGAAAGGATAAGATCAGTATCACTATAATCAGTATCGTTATTATCAGTATTGTCCCATCAAAGAAATAGGGCTGACCTGTTACAGTCAGCCCTAAGTAAAAATTCCATATTCTGTTAGCAAAAAATCAGTTTTGCATTAACGTCTTTGCGCCATAGCTGCACTGCTTGAGTGCACTCTTAGCCACAAGTTTGCTTCCGTCATAGACCAGCACGCGGGCTTTGTAGTAATATTTTCTGCCCTTCGTGCCCTTTTGGTGCTGATAAAGCTGTTCTTGCTGCTTGTCTTGCGCAGCTTGTAGCCTGCGGTCTTCTTCGTCGAGCGATAGAACTGGTACTTGACCGTGTAGCCCATAGACTTGATATCGGAGATCATGGTCTTACTGCTCTTCGCGGTGACTTGTACCTTGACGGATTTCTTGCTCGTCTTGGTGGTGGTCACTTTGAACTTCGCGCTCTGCATCAGTTCTTTGACGTGGGCGGCGTTCTGTTCTTTAATGAACCGCTCTGCTTCGTCTTTGTCGACCAACTGCAAAGGTCGAGAAGTGGGTCGTCGTGAATTTGATATAATCGTCCGCGCCGACTTTCGCCATGCTGTGGTTCAATATCTTGCAGAGTCCGTTGTCGTCGATGTAGATCACGAGGACGTCCTTGTCTTTGAGCTTCTCCGGCATCGGCAGGGTCACATGCGCCTTGCCGCCTTTAAATTGATGCAGGTGTTTTTCGCCAATCTTCGCGACAAGGTCGAAGAGCGTGCCGTTCTTGCCGACAATGTCCGCGGCCGGTTTCTGCGTTTCTTTCAGCTGCGTGTTTTCGCCCACCACGATGGTCACGGTGTCACCCATTGGCTGCGCCTGCAATCGTTTCTAAGGTCTTGTTGTCGAGGACGACTTCGCCGTTGTCGGTCTTGATGACAAGGTCGGCGTTCGTGTCCTTGGCGATCGCGTTGACGGTCGCCTTTGGCAGCTCGACTTCGGTTGCTTTCACGCTGTCTGCCGCGCCTGCGCTGCCTGCGCTGCCGCTGTTATTCGCGTCACTGGACTTCACAGTGATCTCGATCGTGTCGGACTTATTGGAAACCGCTTGCTCGAGCAGTTTATCACCAAGGTCTTTGGAGACGCTGCCTGTGGTCTTGGAAACATCCTGACCCTGCTCGTTCTTGGTCGTTGCGGTCGTCGTATTCTTGACGGTCGTCTTGGTTGTTATAGTTGTGTCGGTTTCCGCACCCGGCTTGAGGTCGTATTGTCCTTCGCGTCTTTTTTGACTGTGATGACATCCGCATCATCCGGTGTCGGAGCCGGGGCTGCGCCACCGCCGCCACCAGATACTCCGCCACCACCGGATGCGCCGCCGCCGGAAGGCCGATCGGAAACGGTCACAGTCAAACTTTGTTCTGCCACATCTGCGTACTCTGCGTTTCCCTGAACCTTGTACCAAACAGTGTATTTCTCCGGCGTTTTTCGCTGTGGGGAGCTGCTCACTCCACTCAGAATCGCCAAGTCGGTAGAGCATTGTGCCGCCAGTGGTCTTGCCCGCCGCAACCAGAGCCTGTTCTGCACCGTTGTAGGTCAGTGTATTGACCGTAGGTGCCGTAACAGTGGGGATGAAGCTTGTTGGTCGCATTGACATTGACGGTCAGCGTGATGTCCGCATAGTTCGTGCTCTTGATTACCACGGTCGCAGTGCCCACAGAGTCGGTGGGTTCCACATCATTTTTCTGAATGGACAGCATCAGCTTGCCGTTTTCCACCTTCGCGCCGCTGGTGTAATAGCCGTCATTGAGTTTGATCTCGCCCAGCTCATAGGTGGGTGCACCGTACTCTTTGGGAGTTTTCAGCGTGGGCAGGGCGGGGGAGCGCCACAGTGTAGGTCTTTTCGCAGTCATTTACAATGGTAAGTGCAGTTTCCTTGGTGAAGTCAGGTGCAGCGGCCTTGGTGATGCTGCCAGTCGCGAAGAAGCTGCTCTGCTCCAGGGCGTAATTATTCGCGGCCTGCCCCATCAAGGTCACCGTGGCAGTGACGTTCTTGCCGCTGCCCACACTGGCATCGTCAAAGTTGGCGGTGACGGTGTAGTCTGTGTCTCGCTTCAAGTTCACGCTGTCGAAGGTCACGCGGGTGATGTCCGCGTTTTTCGTGCCATCATAATGCTTGGACGCAGCCGTTACCCCGGTGATCGTCAGCGGCTTCTGCCCAATGCGGACTGCCACGCTGGCGGGTTTGGTATCGTTGTGGTTTGCATCGCCAAACACCCGATACCACACGTTATATGTTCCGGCATCGGTGCCGGTAGGGATGTTCTGGCTGTATGTACCGTTCTCGGTCAGGCTGTACTGCATGGTGGGATAATAGTCCGTCACGCTGCCCGCAGTAATCAGCGCCTGCTCCTGTCCGGTATAGGTCAGGTTTTCCTGCGCCGTGGGAGGCGTGATGCGGCTTGCGCCGATGCTGGCCTTTTCTACCGTCACAACAATATCCTTGCTTATCTTCTCGTAACCGTTGCAAGTGGCGGAAAATCGGAAGGTGTGCTGGCCTGCGGACAGCTTTTGCGCAGAAAGATTAAATTGATTCTTTGTTGTCGCGCTGCCAACTGCTGTGGCATTGCCGTCCTCCACCTTGTACCACTGGAAGTTCACAGCGCCTGTGCCGGTTTCCTTCGCTACATTGACAAGAAGCGTCCCTGTACCGCCATAAGTCATGCTCATCTCGGTGGGATAGTCCATGCTCTTAATGGTGATCTTGGCCATAGAAACATTGGTCAGCTCCGTACCGATAGGGTCGCTGATCCAGGTACTGCCGCTCTTGAACGCGTAGCCTTCCGGCAGGAGGGATGCCAGCGTGACATCTCCGGTGACGGTCAGTTTTGCCGCCGTCTTACCGTTCAGATCCAGCTTGAGCGGGCTGCTGATGGTGATCGCGCCTGCATCCGCCAGCAGCTTCACCGTACCGTCGCCGGCTGCCGCGATGGCCGCAGCTACCGTCCGATGGTAGGAAGTGCTGCCGTCCGTCTTTGTTACCTCAGCGGCATAGCCGCAGTAGGGGCAAACATTCCCGCCGGAAGGGTCATCCGGGTGGCTGCACTTCACAACAGTGACGGCAGTATTCGCATTCATCTCTGACAGCTTGACCAATGCGCCGCCTTGCTTCTGATAGGCATAGCCCGCTGCCAGCAGGGACTGATAATCTGCGCCATTCTTGATTTTGATGCTGCCAAAGGAGCCGCCGGACAGGGTCACTGAATACCCGTCAAGAGTCCCAATTCCAGCTGAGCCACGCTGCCGCCGGACATGGTCAGCGCTCCCTCCGTGTAGATGCCGCCGGGGAACGTGCCGCTCACTTACCA
>VOFJ01003042.1_pt1 | contig 37747 bp, 80 predicted proteins | sample 5384081 | NCBI WGS metagenome assembly VOFJ01 (sample SAMN12384729, study PRJNA508395) | human gut metagenome | isolation source: healthy gut I | host: Homo sapiens
CTTCCTGGCCGTGAGAAAGGCAGGTACCGGACACCTGTATGATTGCAAGTACATCAAATAATCCCTGATGATTGGGAAAGAAAAATAAACCCATTTTCTTTTGGAATATTTTCCATACCATGACCGTCAATTACCAGATTACCGCCTTTCACTGCTCTGTTATCTACATATTTAAGAAGCTGATATCTCTGTTCTTCACTGTAACGTTCTGCATGCGATGCATACCAGCATAACTTAAACCATCCATATGGAACAAAAAAAGAGATTTCTAAATACCATCAGTAATATTCTTTTTCATTTTTTTGCCCTCGATATATTACACTCCTGCTTTTTCCGAAATTTTGTCTTCATATCCCGGATTCTTCTTTGATAAATGTTTCATATGCTTTTTGGTATACGTCTTGTAAGCATCTGTCTTCATAAATTGGACATATGCTGTAGCCGCCTGAGTTTTCATATCATCTGTGATCTGTGATGGTGCCATGATATAATAAGTTTTTATCCTGTTTACCAACCATATAAGTTCCAACACATGGATATTCCCTGATCATCCTCCAGGATCAGATTGTAGGTTATGTATACATAACTGTACTTGTCATTTTCAGAAAGGATCTCGCATTCCTGAACAGATACTTTCTTTTGGATTATGTGCCTGCAAAATATTTTTGAGTGTTGCTGTAATCTCTGCCTGAAGATCTGCTTCTGTATTATCTGCCTGGTTATAGCACTCCTTCACTTTCTTTTCTTTCCCGTCAGTATAGGACTGAATCAATTCCTCTGTTACTTTTTCCGGTGATTTATGACTCACCCCCGCATCCTGCCACACAAAGTGTCAGTAATACCAACACCCAGCTGCAAGATATCTGTACCATTTCTTCATGGTTATTCCTCTTCCCCTCTGTTCTCATCCTGTGTCTCCTGATCTGTCGGCTGATCAGATTCTTCTGTTCTGCACTGTCCGTAATTTCCACTGCTGCCTGCTGTGCATTTGTATCTTTTTTCTTTTTTATCTCTCACTTTAGCTACACTGGCTACAGTGACACCCTCTGTAAGATTGATCAGTTTTTTACACCTGATGTAATTCTTCCAAGAATGGAAATATCAGCGCAGGCGATTCTGATGATAATTCCTTCCGTTGTGATCAGCATTACTTCATTGTCTTCATTTACCGCTCTGGCACCAATGACATTTCCGGTTTTCTCTGTGATCTTGTAACATTTTACACCTTTACCGCCACGGTTCTGACGACAGGTAAATTCACTCATTGAAGTTCTTTACCCATACCATTTGCAGAAACGATCAGCAGGCAATCTCCCTGAGTGTTCAGCTGCATGGCAACAACTTCATCATCCTGTCAGATTGATTTCATACCGCGTACCCCCATAGAAGTTCTGCCTGTACTTCTTACATCAGTTTCTTTAAAACGGATACACTACCATTCTTTTGTAACAAAAGAATTATATCCTTCTTATCATCTGTAAATTTTAACTTCGATCAGTTCATCATCATCTCTGAATGTGATTGCTGCCAATCCGGTCTTACGGACATTTGCATATTCCAATCGGTGTTTTCTTTACCAAGCCATTTTCGTTGCCATCATCAGATAATGACCTTCTTCAAATTTGCGGATCGGGATTACTGCTGTGTACAGCATTTCCCCGGCATAAGCTGTAACAGATTAATAATTGCAGTTCCTCTTGCTGTACGTCCTGCCTCCGGAATCTCATATGCCTTCAGACGATATACCCGTCCTGTATTTGTAAAGAACATCAGATAATGATGGGTAGTTGTCATCAGAAGTTCTTCAATGTAGTCATCCTCAAGAGTCTGCATTCCCTTGATTCCTCTTCCACCTCTGTTCTGGCTTCTGAAATTATCTACTGTCATTCTCTTAATATATCCAAGTTTGGTCATTGTGATCACTGTATTTTCTCTCCGGAATCAGATCCTCTGTAGAAATATCGTATACATCATATCCGATAGATGTTCTTTCTGTCATCTCCATATTTCTCTGCAATTGCAAGAATTTCTTCACGAATAACGCGAAGAAGAAGACTTCTGTCTGCAAGAATAGCCTCGTAATTTACGGATCTTTTCCATTAATTCTGCATATTCTGCTTCCAGCTTCTCTCTTTCCAGACCTGTCAGTGCACGGAGACGCATATCCACGATAGCCTGAGCCTGAACATCTGTCAGCTCAAAAGCGGTCCATCAATGCTTTCCTGTTTTGCAATCATTTTGTCGATGAACCACGGATGATGCTGATCACTTCATCGATATTGTCCAGTGCTTTCAGCAAGACCTTCTAAAATGTGAGCTCGCTCTCTGCTTTATTCAGGTCATATTTCGTTCTTCTGGTCACTACATCTTCCTGATGAGCCAGATAATATTCCAGCATCTGTTTCAGGTTTAATACCTTCGGTTCCAGGCTTCCGTTATTCGGAATAAGTGAAAGCATATTTACGCCAAAAGTATCCTGTAACTGCGTATGCTTATACAAGTAAATTCAAAACTACATTTGCATTTGCATCCTTGCGCAGTTCAATACAGATTCTCATTCCCTCACGACTGGAATGGTCATTCAGGTCTGTGATTCCGTCAATTTTTATCTCTTACAAGTTCTGCAATTCTTTGAGATCAGACGCGCTTTATTTACCAGATACGGAAGCTCTGTGACAATAATTCTGGACTTTCCGTTTGGAAGAGTCTCAATATTTGTCACTGCACGTACACGAATCTTACCGCGACCTGTTCTGTATGCTTCTTCAATCCCTCTTCTTCCCAAGAATCATCGCACCTGTAGGAAAATCAGGACCTTTTACAATATCCAGAATCTCTTCCATAGTCGTTTCGCGTTGTTCTTCAATGATATTGTCTATAATCTTGACAACAGCATCCACAACCTCTCTCAGATTATGAGGCGGGATATTTGTAGCCATACCTACTGCAATACCTGAAGTTCCGTTCACCAGAAGATTCGGATATCTGGACGGAAGAACAACCGGGCTCTCTCTCAGTTTCATCAAAGTTTGGCACGAAGTCTACGGTATCTTTGTTGATATCCGCAAGCATCTCCATGGAAATCTTACTTAAACGAGCCTCAGTATATCGCATGGCCGCAGCACCGTCACCGTCCACGGAACCAAAGTTTCCATGACCGTCTACCAGTGGGTAACTGGGTAGACCACTCCTGTGCCATATTTACCAGCGCTCCATAAATTGAGCTGTCACCATGAGGGTGATATTTTCCCATGGTATCTCCGACAATACGCGCACATTTTCTGTGTGGCTTGTCAGGACCATTATTCAGTTCTATCATGGAATACAAACACGTCGCTGAACCGGTTTCAGACCATCTCTTACATCAGGCAAGTGCTCGTGAGGCGATAACGCTCATGGCATATTCGATATAAGAGTCCTTCATGGTCTTTTTCCAGATCCACCTCGTGGACTTTGTCAAAAAAATATTATCTTCCATTTATCTATTCTCCCTATTATCAGATATCCAGATTCTTTACAAATCTTGCATTCTCTTCAATAAATTCACGTCTCGGCTCTACCTTGTCACCCATCAGTGTAGTAAATGTAAGGTCAATCTCACAAGTCGCAGCCTCATCCATGGTAACCTTAAGCAGGATTCGTTTCTCAGGATCCATTGTCGTCTCCCAAAGCTGGTCTGCATCCATCTCTCCAAGACCTTTATAACGCTGGATCTTGTTATTTCCGTCACGTCCGATTTCTGTCAGAATCTGATTCAGTTCTTCATCACTGTATGCGTACCATACTTTTTATTTTTCTCAAGCTTGTAAAGAGGAGGCTGTGCAAGATAAACATGTCCCTGCTTGATCAGCTCCGGCATAAAACGATACAGGAAAGTCAGCAGAAGGGTTGCGATATGCGCACCATCGACATCGGCATCAGTCATAATAATAATCTTATGATAACGAGTTTTTACTGATATCAAAATCTTCATGAATTCCTGTTCCAAAAGCTGTGATCATAGCTTTGATCTCTGCATTTGCATAAATCTTATCCAGACGTGCTTTCTCTACATTCAGGATCTTACCTCTAAGTGGAAGTATTGCCTGTGTGGCACGGATTTCTGGCTGTTTTTGCAGAGCCACCGGCGGAATCTCCCTCTACGATGTAAATTTCACAATTTTTAGGGTCCTTATCGGAACAGTCTGCAAGTTTTCCCGGAAGTGACATATTATCTAAGTGCTGATTTTCTTCTGGTCAAATCACTTGCTTTTCGTGCTGCCTCTCTGGCTCTCTGTGCAAGAACTGATTTCTCTACTGTAGTTTTTGCTACTGTTGGATTCTGCTCAAGGAAAATCTCAAGCTGCTTGCTCACCACGCTGTCAACAGCACCTCTTGCTTCACTGTTACCAAGCTTCTGCTTGGTCTGTCCCTCAAACTGAGGCTCTTCAATCTTAATACTTACAATAGCAGTTAAACCTTCACGGATATCATCACCGTAAAGTGCCGGTTCACTGTCTTTAAAAAATCTTATTCTTTCTTGCATAATCATTAAACGTTTTTGTCAGGGCATTTCTGAAACCCACAAGATGAGTACCACCCTCAGGTGTGTTAATGTTATTTACAAAGCTCCATAGCAGTTCTCGTTATATGCATCGTTATGCTGCATAGCAACCTTCAACAAGAACCCCGTTTTTCTCACCTTCACAATAAATAATTTCCGGATAAAGCGCTTCCCTTGCTCTTCTGTTCAGATAAGTTACAAATTCCGGATACCACCTTCATAATGGAAAACCCGTTCTTTTACAGGCTCTTCCCTGTCATCACGAAGTGTAATCCTAAGATTCTTTGTCAGGAATGCAGTCTCTCTTAAACGCTGTTTTTAATGTATCAAAATCATATACGGTTTCTTCGAAAATGCTTCCGTCCGGAGAAAAGGTTACAGTAGTACCGGTTTTATTTATATCACATTTTCCGACTTCCTTCAGTGGATACATGGTATGTCCACGTTCATAACGTTGTTTATAAATCTTTTCCATCGTGAAAAATCTGTACTTCCAGCCAGTTAGAAAGTGCATTTACAACGGATGCTCCTACACCATGTAATCCACCGGATACCTTATATCCTCCACCGCCAAATTTACCGCCGGCATGCAGAATAGTAAAAACAACTTCTACTGCAGGAATTCCCGCTTTATGATTAATACCTACCGGAATTCCACGTCCATCATCTTCTACTGTAATGGAATTGTCTTTATTAATCGTAACGATAATATGGGTACAATAACCTGCAAGTGCTTCATCAACCGCGTTATCTACAATCTCATAAACCAGATGATGAAGTACCTCTGCCGGATGTACTTCCAATATACATACCTGGTCTCTTTCGTACGGCTTCCAAACCTTCCAGAATCTGGATTTGATCCGCTCCGTATTCTGTATTTTTCTCCGCCCATTTCTTTTTCCTCCTGTTATATATACTTATCACCAGAATATATCTGAAAACCCCTGCGTGAAAATTATAGACAGCTTTTCAAATATATTCTGGTATCTGGACATAATAATACAAATTTATTATAGCACAAAAGCCCGTTTCTTGCCACAGCCTGAATAAAAAGAATCCCCGAAAACGGGAATTCTTCTGTATGTTAATCTTATTCTTCGGTTTTCTTGATGAGGTACTGATAGACATCTCTCTTCGTCATTCCTCTGTCATTTGCTACCATTTTCATAGCTTCTTTTTCTTGAATGTCCCTGATTTTCATAGATTTCCATGTGTTCTTCTATGGTAATTTTTTCCCAGGATGCCTTCTGTTCCTCTTCCATCTCCTGTCTGCTTCTGCCTTCAATCACCAGCACGCACTCTCCAAGCGGCTTCTCTGTCTGATAATAGAGGATCAGCTCCTCGATAGTCGTATGGAATGCAGTCTCATGTCTTTTTCGTCAGTTCCCTGCAAAGAGTCATTCTGCGATTTCCGAGGTTTCCTTCAATTCCTCCAGAGTTCTTATCAGTCTGTGAGGGAGCCTCCATAGAGAATGATAGTTCTCGTTTCATTCTTCAGTTCTTCCAGAATCAGTTTTCTTTCTTTTTTTATCTGCCGGAAGAAATGCTTCAAAAGCGAATCTTCTGGTTGGAAGTCCGGACAGAGTCAGGGGCAGTGATACAGGCAGCTGGGTCCCCGGAAGAGAAGTTACTTGCCAATCCCCGCTTCATAACACATTGCCGCAAGCTCCTCTCCCGGATCTGAGATCCCCGGAGTTCCTGCATCTGTGATCAGTGCAATATTTTGCCCCCTTCCTGCATTTACTGATCAGAACATATGCCTTTATCAATTTTGTTGTACTCATGATAACTGGTCATAGGTGTTTTTATATCAAAATGGTTCAACAGTTTAATACTGTTTCTGGTATCCTCTGCTGCAATAAGATCCACTTCTTTCAATGTTCGAAGTACCCGGAGTGTAATATCCTCCAGATTTCCTATGGGTGTTGCACATAAATACAATTTACCACTCATAATTTGTTTCCTCTACATATTACTTTTGCAAATAAAATTCGGTTAAATCATATCATAAATCTTCAGTATATTTTCTGTATAGACTCCGGCTCTTATATACGATCAGAGGAGGTTCCACTGTAACTCTGGAATTTCCTCCCTTTAATGCCTCGATCAGAACCATGTTTGGTTCTCTGTCTATGTATGGATATACAAGCTGCATCCTTTTTCGGTTCCAGACGATACTTTGTGAGAACATTCATAATCTCAGCCAGTCTGAACGGTCTGTGAACCAGAAAAATCTTCCACGTTCTTTCAGAACCTTTGATGCCTGGCTCACCACATCCTCCAGCGTGCAGAGCACTTCGTGTCTGGCGATTGCTTTTGGCATATCCGGATTGCGAAGTCCATGCTGTCCGATCATATAAGGCGGATTACTTGTCACTACATCAAAAAAGCTGCCCCAAAAATATCAGCAGCCTCCCTTAATATCACCCCCGTACGATCTCAACATCGTCCTCCAGATGATTATATTCTGACACTGCGTCCGGCCATATCTGCACACTCTTTCTGAATCTCAAGACCTGTAAAGTGTTTCCCATTTGTTTTGGTTTTTAAGCAGGATCGGGATAATTCCCGTTCCTGTTCCCAGATCCAGAGCAGTCTCACCCTTTTTTACTTTTTGCAAAGCCGGAAAGAAGAACTGCATCCATCCCAAAAAACAGAATTTATCCGGATCCTGTATCACATAATATCCGTTCTGAAGATCATCTATACGTTCATTATCTTTTACCAGCTGATCAGTCATTTAATTTGGAATCTCCTTTTTTATCTTCCAGATTTCCAAGTTCTTTTTAATTCTTTTCAGAGACTTTGACTTTCTTCTTTCTCGGTCTGAATTTCAGGTCATCTACCGGAAATTCTGAATTTCTTTCTCGTCATTGATCTCTACAATTACCTTTACACGTTGACGAAGCACGTTTACACTGTGTACAGTTCCGGTAAGCCCATCCGGAGTTGTAACTGTATCTCCCCCAGTCCCGGAAGCTTTTTTATTCAGCTCTTCATATGTTTCCTGCTCGTTCTTCAGGCAGCACATCAACCTTCCGCACACACCAGAAATCTTTGTCTGGTTAAGGGACAGATTCTGCTCTTTTGCCATCTTTATGGATACAGGTGCAAACTCAGACAGATATGTGTGGCAGCACAGACATCTTCCGCAGATACCGATTCCTCCCAGAATCTTTGTCTCATCGCGAACACCAATCTGGCGAAGTTCGATACGCGTTTTAAAAAAAATTGCTGCCAGATCTTTTTTACCAACTGGCGAAAATCAATTCTTCCATCAGCAGTAAAATAGAACAACACCTTATTATTATCAAATGTATACTCTGCATCTATCAGTTTCATTTCCAGACCATGTTCACGAATCTTCTTCTGACAGATTTTAAATGCCTCTCTCTCTCTTGACTCTGTTCTGTGCTCTCTCTCTCGTCGTCCTCCTTTGTTGCCACACGAAGAACTTCTTTGAGAGGGAATGAACAACATCTTCCTCACCTACTTCTCTTGGTGCAAGTACGACTTTCCCGTATTCAATTCCCCGTGCAGTCTCCACGATTACGTGATCGCCTGTTTTAATTTCATAATCTTTAGGACTGAAATAATAAATCTTGCCTACATTACGAAATCTCACGCCTACTACTTTTTGTCATTCTATTTCTCCCTAATTGTCAGGAACAGCAATTCAAATGCCAGATCAAAATTAACATTTGCTTTCAGACGTACCTTTGTCTTCTGAATAGAATCCAGAATGTTCTCCAGATTCTCGTAGGAACGCTGCTTTGCCTGCTCTCTGATAAAATTAATCTCCTGTTTAAAAACCAGGTTGTCAACTTCCCTTGTTGCCTTAAACATCAGAACATCGCGGAACCAGAACTGGAAAATATCCAGATAATCGTTGATATTCTGTTTGTCCTCAGAAAGACTCTTAATCGCATCTGACAGTTCATAAACTTCCATGGTGTTTGCATATTTAAGAATCCTCAGTGCATTCTGAGTCATATCTGCAAACTCCTGAGAAGTAGCTGCTTCTTTTGCCCTTCCAATACTGCCCTGTGCACAGGATGCGTCAATCTCCGCCTGGTAATCCGGAACATGAAGATGCTCCATCAGATATTTCTTTACAAGACCGTCATCCACTACCTTCAGATCAAGACGAACACATCTTGACTGAATAGTCGGCAGCAGTCCCCCGATATTATTAGTCAGCAAAAGAATCACTGCATATTCCGGCGGCTCTTCAATTGTTTTAAGAAGAGCATTCTGTGCCTGTGGTGTCATAAGATCTGCATCTGCAATAATATAAATCTTGTAAGGACTGTAATATGGTCTGATATCTATATCATTGATCACCTGATCCCTGATCTCGTCAATTGTGATCGTTCCAGGTTTCTCATGACTGACCATAATAATGTCCGGATGATTCTTACCCATCGCCTTTTTTGCAGGAGTCGCATTTCTGGCAGGGGGTTCTGTACCTCCCGGCCTCACACTGAAGTGTTGCCGCAAAAGTCCCTGCAAGGAGCTTCTTACCAGAACCTGGTTCGCCGGTAAAAATATAAGAATGCGATATTTTTCCTGATTCTATTGCATTTTTTTTTAAATGTCCGATAATCTCTTCATGTCCGATAATATTGTTAAATCCCATCATAAGAATCACCTCACCAGTCCGTTTTGTAAGATATTATACCATAAAAGAAGAACTATTGCACAGACTTTATATAATTTGCGATTTCTTTCACACAGTCATCAAGATTTATATTCTGAAAACGTTTCTCTATCCCTGCGTTCAGAATATTTTCCTCCTCTGAAAAATCCGACTGATCTGCAATAAATCTTCTACACATTTCCTCATATCTTGGATTTTTCCTGTTCTCTCTCTCTATTAAGAGCACGACTCAGTCTTTCTCCATCTTCTACCTGGACATAAACAGGACAGACTGCATCTTCCCCATAGTATTTTTACGCATTTTTTAAATGACTCCAGAGTACCGATTCCCAGATAATCGGAATCTGCAAGGTTCACCTGACCATCATCTGCAGTGAAATAAGTCCATATCCCATAAACCGTATGATATGCTCTCTCCTCGATAAGATTTCCGTTTTTCTGAATTCTTCCAGTTTTTCCGTCATCTACAAAATAATAATTTTTTTTCCATCCTGCTCTCCTACCCTGATCGGGCGGGTTGTATACAGAATAAGTGTTTTCAGATTCAATTCTTTATGTGCGGCCAGAAGTGAATAGATTCTGTCTTTTCCGGATGCACTCTTTCCCATGATAAAAAAAAAAAAAATCTTTCCCATATCTGTTATGTTATTCCTTTGCCGGACTGTATTCTTCCTGTCCAATTTCATTTCGGGCAGCTACGCAGATTGTTTCAGCAGATGTATCACTGAGTCCCTGTACTTCCAGCCCCTGTTCCATGTATCTTCTCACATTTCTTACAAATTGTCCAGTTATCTGCTCTCCCGGCACAATAATCGGAATTCCGGGCGGATACAGATAAGCAAACTCTGCACTGACTTTGCCAACACTTTCTTTCAGAGAATATCGCCTTTGCTGCGCATCCACTGCCTGAGAAATTGTCATAAGCTGTGTCATTCTCGCATGAGAAGTATGATACTGCGATTCCTCCGACTCATCTGTTTGCTGTATCTCTGCATCAATCTCTTCAATTGCAGTACACAGTCTCTCAAATCCCTCTTCTGTATCTCCCACTGCTGCAATTCCAAGAACATATTTCTCAGCCGCCATTTCCATTTCAATATGATATCTGTCACGAAGTATCTGATGGAGAAGGCGTCCGTTAACAGAAGTTCCGACTGTGGAGAACAACAGCTTGGATCTGTCAAAATCATAGATTCCACTGCCTTCGATCATAGAACCTTCGATCAGTTTTATTTTTTCACACTTTGAAAGACGCTGTCTGGCCTTTCCAGATTGAAGGTAAATTCACGAAACATTTGCTGCCCGTCTTTTCTCAGTTTATCCATACATGCATCCATACTCGCCATCAGAATATACGACGGACTGCTGGTCTGGTAAATCCCCATAAATCTCTTTATCTTTTCCACATCTGCCATATCACTGCATATATGAAGCACCGCCGTCTGAGTCATAGATGGCAGCGTTTTTATGGAAACTCTGTATTACAATGTCAGCTCCCAGATCAGCAGCAGACACCGGAAAATATTTAGAATAATGAAGATGTGCACCATGTGCTTCATCCACAATAAGAGGAATCTTATGTCTGTGTACAACTTCTGCAATTGTCTTTATATCAGACACAACGCCGTCATATGTAGGCGAAGTAAGCAGAAAAAGCCTGCACATCCGTATTTTCTTCCAGATATCTTTCCACACGTTCAGGAGAAATTCCTCCGTTTATCCCCAGTCTCTGATCTTCATGTGGATAAATATAGACCGGCTGAAGCTCACGTAAATACAATGCATGGTAAACAGCCTTGTGACAGTTCCTCGCGACAAGTATCTTCCCACCTTTATTTACACTTGCACTGACTGCTGCCAGAAGAGCCGCCGTACTTCCATTTACACTGAAGAAACATTTCTTTGTCCCATAAATCTGAGCTGCATATTCCTGTGCTTCTTTCAAAATCCCTTCCGCATGATGAAGATTGTCAAATCCTGAAATCTCTGTAATATCTCTCTCAAAAAAGAAAATCATCTGCTGAAGATGCCCGGTTTCTCTTATGCCCCGGCATGTGAAACGGATAATAGTCAGACTGTCCATAGCTTTTTAATTTTTTATATAATCTTTCCATTTTTTTTCCTTTTTATACTATTGTGCCAACAAGTTGATTTCTCGAACAATCTTGCGTCTAAATTTCCAATACTCATTCCAAATTTCCCACTGATTATTGCCTTTTCGTGCCTGAAATATGGAACTTCCCTGATTCAGTTAAACTTTAAATCTGTATCCAACCCCCCAGATCGTTTCAATATACTGCGGTTTTGCCGTATTAAAATTCAATTTTTTCTCCCGGATCTTCTTGATATGAACCGTGACAGTTGCAATATCTCCTACAGATTCCATATCCCAGATTTCCCGGAACAACTCTTCCTTGGTAAACACTCTGTTCGGATTCTCTGCAAGGAAGGTAAGTAAGATCATATTCCTTGAAGTAAATGTTTTTCCTCTCCGTTTACCCATACGCGGCGTGCTGTCTTATCAATCTTGATCCCGCGGATCTCAATAATATCATTTTTGCGTACATTGGAACCGATCAGACGATTATATCTGTCCATATGTGCCTTGACTCTGGCTACCAGTTCACTTGGACTGAATGGTTTTGTCATGTAATCATCTGCCCCCAGTCCCAGACCTCTGATTTTATCTATGTCATCTTTCTTTGCAGATACCATGATGATAGGAGTATTTTTTTTCCTGTCTTACCTGCCTGCAGATATCAAAGTCCATCCACTTCCGGAAGCATCAGATCCAGAATAATCAGGTCAAACTCCTCATTCAGCGCACGCGTCAAGTCCGGTGTCTCCTCTGTTGCAGATTTCAACTTCAAAACCGGAAAGCTCCAGATAGTCCTTCTCCAGATCTGCAATCGCTGCCTCATCTTCAATGATCAAAATTCTACTCATTTTACCGGTACCTCCTGATATTTTCTAAGGACAAAATACATAATCGTTCCGATTCCAAGCCTGCTGGTTGCCCAGACCTTTTCCTCCATGATCCTCCAGGATCTTTTTCACAATGGAAAGACCGATTCCGCTTCCTCCCTTGGATGAATTTCTCGACACGTCTGTTCTGTAAAAACGGTCAAAAATATAGGCAATATCCTTGGCTGCAATTCCCTTTCCATTATCTTCTATCTCTACCTGCACAAAATCCCCCACATCCTTTATGCGAATCTGGATGATACCTTTGGGTTTATCCATATATTTGATAGCATTGCTGATAATGTTATGAATAACACGCCGAATCTGTTCTCCATCTGCGATCACCTGCACATTATCCTCAACATAATTGGCATATACCAGTTCAATTCCTCTCGTTTCCAGTTCCAGTCCTACTTCTTCTGCGCAATCACTGAAATAATCTTCTACATTCAGTTTACTGAAAGTATATGGAATTCTGTTGGTATCAATCTTTGAATAAAAAGTCAGCTCATTGATCAGATGATCCATCTCATTCGTCTTATTATAAATAGTCTTCACATAACGGTCTATTTTCTCCGGCGTATCCGCTACGCCGTCCATAATCCCTCTACATATCCCTTTACCGCTGTGATCGGCGTCTTAAGATCATGAGAAATATTGCTGATAAGTTCTTTATTTTCTTTATCCATAAGACTTTCTCTTCTGCTGATTCCTTCAGCCGCTTTTCTCATCTCCTCAAAATCCCGGCAAAGTTCCGAAAACTCATCGTCACCATCTACTTCCAGAACAAAATCAAGATTTCCCTCTTTTGATATTCTGAGTGGCTTTCTTTAATTTAACCAGCGGTGTGGCCAATACTTCTGTAAATCCATAATCCAATAGATAAAGCTGTGAATACTAATATTACCGTCGCAGTAAACAGCAGATCTTTTGCAATAATCCTTTACCTGTGTCTGGCTGTGGGTGGATTCCCCTACTGAAATATCATACACCACTTCCGAGGAATCACCTTTGTCTGCTGTGCCAAACTTTGTATGACTAATCCGTACAAAGTTGCCGAAAATAAAAAGCAGAGGAACCAGAATACTCATACCGAATCCAACTATAATCCTTGTTTTTTTAACTTCATCCCGATCATCCCTTTATCTGTTGATTTATAAGGTTTCTATAATTTTGCCCTCTGCAAATTATATCATAAAGTCTGTTTTACATATCTAAATTTTTCTATAAAAGAACAGGAATCATCTGTCCTGTTCTTTCAGATAATTCCTGTTTTATCCCATTGCACTGCAATTTTTCTGATATTCTGTAATTATTCAGCATTCCACTGTCTGTGCAAGTACTGAACAGTTACGATTTTCTTATTTAAGCAAGGTATTTTTTAAGGTCATCAACTTTATCCAGATGCTCCCATGGAAGGTCTACATCCGTACGTCCAAAATGTCCGTAAGCTGCTGTCTGTTTGTAGATTGGTCTTCTTAAATCCAGCATCTTGATGATTCCTGCCGGACGGAAATCGAAGTTTTCACGAAGGATCTCAACCAGCTTTGTATCAGAAAGTTTACCTGTTCCGAATGTTTCTACGTGGATAGATGTCGGCTGGGCAACACCGATCGCATAAGAAAGCTGAATCTCGCATTTTTCTGCAAGTCCTGCAGCAACAATATTTTTTTTGCAACATATCTTGCTGCATAAGCTGCTGAACGGTCAACCTTTGTACAGTCCTTTCCTGAGAAAGCACCGCCACCGTGACGTCCAGCCATTCCGCCGTAAGTATCAACGATGATCTTACGTCCTGTCAGTCCGCTGTCTCCGTGTGGTCCACCGATAACAAAGCGACCTGTCGGGATTGATGAAAATACTTCGTATCCGCATCAACCATTCCATCCGGAATAATCGGATCAAAAACATACTTCTTAATGTCCTCATGGATCTGCTCCTGAGTTACATCCGGATCATGCTGTGTAGAAAGCATACTACTGCATCGATACGGCTTTCCGGAACCATTCTTCATCATATTCTACAGTAACCTGAGTTTTTCCATCCGGTCTTAAATATTTTAAGTGTACCGTCCTTACGGATCTTCGTTAACTGACGTGCAAGTTTGTGTGCCATGTTGCAACCGGCATATGGCATATATTCTTCTGTCTCATCAGAAGCATATCCGAACTTGATACCCTGGTCTCCGGCTCCGATCGCATCAATTTCATCTTCACATCTTGTTTCTTTTTGCTTCAAGAGCTTTATCAACACCCAAGTGCGATATCTGTGGACTGTTCATCGATTGCTGTGATAACCGCACAGGTATCTGCATCAAAACCATATTATCCGCATTGTATATCCGATTTCACGGAACCGTTTCTCTTACGATCTTCGGAATGTCTACATAAGCTCTTGTGGTGATTTCACCCATAACCATAACAACACCTGTTGTTGTAGCATGTTTCGCATGCAACACGGCTCATTGGATCCTTGCTCCATCAATGCATCCAGAATCGCATCAGAAATCTGATCGCACATTTTGTCCGGATGGCCTTCAGTTACAGATTCAGAAGTAAATAAAATTTTCTCCATTTTGTTCTCCTTTTTTTTATTCATTTACAATTGTTTTCCCGACCGCAGAATAACCCGCAGCCATTTATGTACTGTATCAACAGATTATTTCTCTCCGCTGATACTTTTCCGTTAACAAAAAAAACAGCCCGAAGTAATCGGACTGTCTGAATTATCTCAACAATCCTCTTATTGTTCGATAACTCGCTCAGGTTGGCACCTTCCTACACAAACAGGGGTTGCCGTGGCTTCACAGATCCTTTGTATCTCCACCACTCTGAATAAAAGGCTATTACTAATTATTAACTTGCATTAATTAAGATTGCTGCATACCATACAATATGTCAACTCTTACAAATGTCTTAATTTTTTTGGTATTTTTTATCATCCCACCCTGAGACGGAATTTCTGGATTTCTTTCTCATTGGATACTCTCTCAATCTCAGCACCGAGAGATCTCAGCTTATCTTCAAAATTCTCGTATCCTCTCTGGATATATACGATATCATCAACAACTGTGATTCCATCTGCTGCAAGACCTGCGATCACCAGGGCTGCACCTGCACGCAGATCCGGTGCACTTACTCGCACCTGTAAGCTTCTTCACACCATCAATAATTGCTGAATTTCCCCTCAACTTTGATGTTTGCTCCCATACGTGAAAGTTCGTCCGCATACTTGAATCTGTTCTCAAAAAATACTCTCTGTTACAATACTGGTTCCCTCTGCAAGTGCCAGAGTTACAGCAATCTGTGGCTGCATATCTGTAGGATATCCGGGATATGGAAGAGTCTTTACATGAGTACGGTGAAGTCTCTTTGGTGCACGTACACGAACTGCATCATCAAATTCCTCAACCTCACATCCAATTTCTTCAAGTTTAGCCGTAGTTGCTTCCAGATGCTTCGGAATTACATTCTTAACTGTTACATCTCCGCCTGTTGCTGCCGCAGCAAACATAAATGTACCTGCCTCGATCTGATCCGGAATAATAGAATACTCTGTACGGTGGAGCTTCTCCACACCTTTTAATACGGATCACATCCGTACCGGCACCCTTGATATTCGCCCCCATACTGTTCAGGAAGTTGGCAACGTCAACTACATGCGGTTCTCTTGCGGCATTTTCCAAAATAGTACGTCCCGGAGCCAATGAGGCTGCCATCATAATATTGATCGTTGCACCTACAGAAACAACGTCAAGGAAAATATGGCTTCCATGAAGTTCATCTGCTTTCGCAACAATTGCTCCATGCATGATATCTACATCTGCACCAAGCGCTCTGAATCCCTTCAGATGCTGGGGTCGATCGGACGGCTTCCGATGTTGCATCCACCTGGAAGCGGTACCTCTGCATGCTTATACTTACCAAGAAGTGCTCCCAGCAGATAGTAGGAAGCTCTGATCTTCTTGATATATTCATAATCAACACTTACATCTCCAATTGTAGATCCGTTAATCTTCACAGTAGATTTATCAATACGGTCTACCTGTGCTCCAATACCAGCGATCGCTTCAAGCAGAACATTGATGTCCCTTACATTTGGCAGATTATCGATCAATATAGTTTCATCAGTCATAATGGCTGCTGCAAGAATAGCAAGTGCCGCATTCTTGGCACCGGCAATCTCAACTTCACCGACTAAAGGGTTGCCTCCTTTTATAACATACTGTTCCATATCACACCTCTTATTTATTTTCACTCCATGAGCAGAATTAATGGTCACTGTTCACTCTGTTTTTTCGTTTTCTGCGAACATGTAACTTCTGTTTCAAATGCATATATGTTTATACTAAACGATCATCCTATTTTAAAGTCAGTTGTATATTATATCATATATTTATCATTTGTAAACAAAAATTATTTACCACTGTCCTTTTCCTGAGCTGTAATAATCACTTTCCCTGCTCTTTTGATATGTATTATCTCCAGAATTGCCCGAAGACTTTCATCCAAATCTTTCCCCTCTTCATCAATGGTAATATCTGCATATTTCTCGTACAGAGGTACACGTTCCTCATACAGATCTTTTCAGGCTCTGACCGTCCTTTAACAGAACTCCGCGGCCTTTCAGATTTCCCAGTCTTTTTGGATAAAGATTCCAGTGATAATTTAAGATATATAACCTTACCTATAGACTTCAGATGTTCCATTGCCTCATCACAGTAAATAACACTTCCGCCGGGTGCAATGACCGTATCTGTCACATGAATGTCTGCATTAGCCTGATTTTCAATTTCCTTAAATTTTTCCGGTCCGTCCTGCTCTATGATCTCTGAAAGCTTTCTTTTCTCCTGTTTCTGTATCAGAAGATCCGAATCCAGAAATTCATATCTCAATGCTTTTGCAAGAATAACTCCTATTGTACTTTTTCCCTGAACCGGGCATTCCTATTAATGTCACAGTATTCATGTTTATGTCCTTTCATTTTATCATACATTGCCTGCGTCTGCAAATTGCGGATTACTGTTTTTTTTCCGGATTTTTTCTTCTTTTTTTAACGCTGTATCCAAATGTTCCCAGTTTTTTACCAATTCCCAGATATTCACCATGAGAATACACCAGAGGTTTCGCATCATTCAGATGAAATTTCTTCTTCTCGTCCATATACTGCGGATCAGCATGAACTGCAAGCACATCCGCCAGAAACATATGGTGGGAACCCAATTCCAGAACCTGCCTTACTTTGCATTCAATACTCACCGGAGATTCTGCGATCATGGGAACTTTCACAAAATCCGCCTTCTCTTTGGTAAGCTTCATTTCTTTAAATTTATCAACATCCCTGCCGGAACGGACTCCACAAGTAATCCGTTGCATATGCCAGTTTCTCTGTTGTCAGATTTATTACAAATTCTCCCGTCTTTCTTGAGCATATCATAGGAAAACCGGATGGTCGCACTGAAATAGACACCATCGGCGGATTCGTGCAGACAGTTCCTGCCCATGCAACTGTAATAATATTGTCATTCCCCCTCTCCGTCAGAAACACTTACCATAACTGCCGGAAGTGGATAAAGCATATTTCCTGCTTTCCAGGTTTCTTTTTCCATTTCTTATTATCCTCAGCTATTCTGTCTGCTGCCATCAGTTGTAATCGTTCTGTCCGGCCTGTGCAGCTTCCATAAGTGCCGGAATCAGCTGTTTCTTACGGGAAACTACGCCTTTCAGATCAAATACACCATCCTTTGGCTCCATATGGAAAGCAATACGTGCCATTTCCTCACTTCCCTCACCATAATACAGAAGCTCTGTAGATTCTTCTATAATATTGGTCAGCATAAAGAATACGCGGGTGACACCGATGACGTCCACACTCGCTGACCATAAACGGCATCAGCTTCTCCTTGATCTCTTTCAGCTCCTCGCTGTCCATGGAACTGATCTGTCCAACACCAAAGTTGATCTCATCCTCAGCAATAAATTTCTTGTAATCCTGATAAAAAATCTCTTCCGGAGATTTATCCTTCAGATTGCTTCCTGCCCGGAACATCTCTTTTGCAAACTGTTCAATATTGATTCCTGCAATAAGTGCCAGCGCACCTGCCGCCATCTTGTCAGATAATGTGCAGGTAGGTGAACGGAACATCAGTGTATCTGAAATAATCGCAGCACAGAGAAGCCCCGCAATACTCGGTGAAATCTCAAGTTTCTGCTCCCCATACATTTCATACAGAATCGTTGCTGTACATCCGACCGGCTGATTTCTGAAAGAAATCGGTACCATAGTTTCCAGAGAACCCAGTTTATGATGGTCAATAATCTCCACAATTTCAGCTTTATCGATATTGTCAACTGCCTGATCCTTTCTCATTATGGTCCACAAGTGCTACTTTTTTTCCTGTGCATATCCAGAAAATTTCTTCGGGAAATTGTTCCGATACATTTTCCCTTTTGTTAATTACAGGGAACGCACGATGACGGTGTTTGATCATCTCATTCTGAATATCATCCGTAAAATCCTCTGTATTAAAAGTAACCAGATTATCTGTTTTCATAATATACCGTACAGGAATACTCTGGTTGATCAGTCTTGCGATCGTAAATGTATCATACGGAGACATAATAATTACAATTTTTCTCTCATGAGCAAGCTTTATCACCTTTTCGCTGACTTCAATTCCCATACCAACGATAATACAGCTAACATTCTGCGCAATCGCCTGAAGATGATCCTCTTCTCTGTCTCCCATGATTATCAGGTCATCCGATTCAATATAGGCTTTGAGCATTTCCGGATTTGCAGTTCCCACCAGAACTTTTCCTTTTGTAAAATATCCATGCTCATTTCCCTCTACTACGGTACCTGCAATTGTCTCGGCAATTCTTCTGTACTGTGTCTTCGCTCTTGACAGCAGATAGCTGTCTGTTGTATCCATATATGTTTTTGCAATATCACCAATTGTGATCAGGCCTTCCAGCTGTCCTTCTCTGTCTCTGATCGGAAGAGATACGATACTTTTCTCCATCATCAGATCCCATGCATTTTTCAGTGACATGCTCTTATTTGCTTCCGGACTCAGGCGGATATCCATATCTTTTATCTGTGTTCCAATGTTAGACAGATATCCCGGCGGCTGCATGCCGAAACGATTTAACACATATTCTGTCTCTTCATTGATCTGTCCTGCACGCTTTGGAATGTATTTCACCTTCTGAGAAGTCCTGTTTTTGATGTCCGCATAGGCAATTGCTGAACAGATGGAATCCGTATCCGGATTCTTGTGACCTATTACAAATATTTTTTCCTGATTTCTCATACAGATTCTAACCTCAATTATCTAATTTAATGTTTGCAAAAAGTGCGCCAAGAGATGTGGAAGCCTCTTCCTTTGAATCTGGAAGCTCGATCACTTCCTCCTCAATTTCCTTAGCCATCATATCTGTTGCCTCTTTGATGCTCAGACTTAATTTTCCATCTTTGACAGCAGTTACTTTTACCTTTACTTTATCTCCAACTGTCAGAACTTCTGATGGTTTCTTAATTCTCTTCTCACAGATCTGTGAAATATGAACCAGACCTGACAGACCATTTCCCCAGATCTACGAATGCACCATATGGCTGTAAGCTCTCAACAACACCTTCTGTTACAAGTCCGACCTGCACATTGAGATTTTTGTTTTTCTCTCCTCTTCTGCTTTTTCTCTTAATATTTCCCTTTGCAGAGAGAATTAATCTTCCTTTTTTCTTTATCAATATCGAAAACCTGAACCTGGATTGGTTTGTTCAGATATTCGTTTGTATCCTCCACATAATTCAGGGCAAGCTTTTGAGGCGGGAATAAATCCACGTACACCTTCTACCATAGGCGATCACGCCGCCATTTACAATGCCTTTTACCACCACATCAATTACTTCTTTTGAATCCTTTAATTCTTTTCAGCTTATCCCATGCAAGCATCATCTGCTGCTTCTGTTCTGGACAACAGAATATTTCCATTTCCATCGTCTTTACTCACAACAGTCGCAGAAACTTCATCTCCCACATTCACCTGTTCCTTTAAAAAGAAAATCCCGGTTCTCTGCTGTAATCCTCTGCCGGAATAATGCCTTCCGCATAATACTTCAAATCTACCACAACTTCTTTTTTCATCTACACTGATTACAGTCCCTGTAAGAATATCGCCTTCTTCAATTTTTTAAAAGAGGCTTCCAGTTCTGTTTCGTAATCTTTCATTGATTCAGCCATTATCTGTTTTTCTCCTTTACCTGGAATAAATGTAACTCTTTCTCCATCTGTTAGCAGGATACTGAACAGTTACAAATAGAGTATATTATGTCAGCTATTTTCAAACATTATAACACAATCACTTTAATAATGGAAATCTGAATTTTCATACAGATAGTTCACACAAACGGATATTTATATGTTACAATAATATCATCAACCAACTATAGCAAATCTATAAACAAGTCCCCTGTGAGATTACAAAATCAACGGGGAACTGCCTGTATCAGGAAAGGATATTATTATACATGAATTATGATTCTGTCCCCCTTTGAGGGATTTTAAAGAACTGAATGACTGGGAGACAGTTATTTTTGTCTATCAGTCTGCCCTTTAAACAGGTAGAAACAAAGATTGATATTCTAAACGGTGAATTTCAGCACAGACATAAATACAACCAATCGAACATGTAAAATCCAGAATCAAAACCCGAAAGCATTGTAAAAAAACTGAAACGACATGGATATGAATCCAGTATCGAGAACATGGTACGCTATGTAAATGACATCGCAGGAATCCGTATCAGCTGTTCCCTTTACATCTGATATCTATCTGATCGCAGATATGATTTCCAAACAAAATGACCTGACGATCCTTGCAAGACGTGATTATATGAAAAAAATCCAAAAAAAGAGCGGTTACCGCAGTTATCATATGCTGGTTACCACACCGGTCTTTCTCTCCGACAGTATCATTGATACCAAAGTAGAGATTCAGATCCGCACAGTTGCACAGTGATTTCAAGCGACGACTTGGAGCATAAGATGCATTACAAATTTGAGGGAGACGGACCTGACTATATCACAAAAAGAATTAAGAGAATGTGCGCGATATGTAGCAGAACTGGATACCCGCATGGAAGAACTCAATAATGAAATCCAGAAATATGGAAAATTATCAGATAAAAAAAAAAATCCCCGTAAAACGAGGAGTGCCCCGGCAGTGGTTTACCGGGGCTATTTATGAAAAATTTATGTGTAATGATAACACATTACAACGTCTTTCGTAGGTTCTTTCGAACTATCTATATAGTAGCAATCATTTATGAACAAATTATGAACTCGCAGTTAACTTTTTCGTTCATTTGCACAATTATTTTATATTTTTTAATATTTTTTTATAGAATTACCACTTATTTATAGTTGTTGTTTTATTTTATGCTTGTCTATCTTGTATATCTCCCATAATCTTCCATAACTATTTTCGTCTTTTCACAGTTACGATTTGAGAATGAGCAGATTTTTACTCAAAAAGACTCTTTGCAAAATCAGCCAGTTTATGCAGGATTCTTTTACCTCTTCTTTACCAATCCCCATTTCTTCCAGTTTATCATATGCCTTCGTCACAGCACTCCTGAGCTGTTCCTCATCAATATCAGAATTTTTGATCTGTTTAACGATCTTTATGATTCTGTTCTCTTCTTCCTCCGAAAGGCTAACTCCTGCAGTACTCTCCGCAGTCTGGATCAGCGATCTGATCTGATCATCTGAAATATCCTGTTTTGCTGCCTCATTTTTCACATACATAATGATATCAACTACTTTGTCCGGATCTGATACAAGAGAATCAATCTCATTATCAGAAATAATCTCCTGTACAGATTCCGAAGTATCTGCTGCCATCACCGATACTGCCGGTGTATGTACATGTAATTGTTGCCGCAATAATAAGTATTCCTATTTTTTTTATTCTCATGATTTAATTACCTCCATACTTTTGCCAGTCAATAATAAGTCTCTGTTTTTCTGTTCACTGTCAGCAGATTACAGACAATGAACAGGCATTTTCATTTACCGGCTCATTATATCAGAAATCTTATGCCTTCTGTAAAATAAATATCCCAATTTCTGTCTTCATAATTCCTTCGACATTTGTTCAAATTTTTTTCACATCTTAAACACGATTTTCTCATAATTGCAGGATATACTAAAGCTATAAAAATAATAAAGCCAACGTTATTTTTATAAAATTTCTTTTCATATGTTGATTGCCGGAAGAGGCAATTAACTCTCCTTCCTTTAAAAATAAATTTGAACGTAATATAAAAAGCATCCGCTTAGCCACCGGATGCTTTTTATATTTATCTTTTTATGAAATTTCTGTAAATGCATTTGCCAGCTGTGCAAACTGTGCCAGTGTCAATGCTTCTCCTCTGACACTCAGGGAAAGTCCCACATCCCCAACGCCTGCTCAATCTGTTCTTTAGAAAATGGTATCTCCTGTGAATTCTTCAGACCATTCACCAGTGTCTTCCTTCTCTGGTTAAAAGATGCTCTGATAATACGAAACATCAGCTTTCATTCTTTACCTCAACCGGCGGTTTTTCATATCGTTCCAGTCTGATCACCGCACTTCCCACTTTAGGTCTTGGCATAAAACAGTTGGGCGGTACATTTGCCACGATCTTTGGTTTCGCATAATATTGCACAGCCAGTGAAAGCGCCCCGTAATCTTTTGTTCCGGGTCCTACCTGCATTCTGTCCGCAACTTCTTTCTGTACCATAATAGTAATAGAATCAACAGGAACCTGATTCTCAAACAATCCCATGATGATCGGGGTAGTAATGTAATATGGCAGATTGGCAACAACCTTGATCGGACGCCCCTGATTTTTTTCCAGTGCAAGCTGGCGGATGTCTACTTTGAGGATGTCGTTGTTGATGACTGTCACATTATCCCAATCTTTCAGAGTGTCGTCCAGAATAGGGAAGCAGTGTTTTATCAATCTCAACTGCTGCCACTTCCCTTGCTGCTTCAGCCAGATACTGTGTCATGGTTCCGATTCCCGGTCCAATCTCCAATACAAAATCATCCTTTGTGATCTGTGCAGAATCTATAATCTTATCCAGAACATGAGTATCGATCAGAAAGTTCTGACCAAACCTTTTCTGGAATGCAAAATTATACTTCTGAAGCACTTCTATGGTATACTTTGGATCTCCTAGATACGGTCTGGGCATAATCTTTTACTCCTTTTTCTTTATTACCTGTAACTGTACAAATACGCATTATTTAGTAAAATCTTTTCGTACAGAACAATATATCCATCTCTGTCTATACGTTTCTTAGATACATTTTCGTTTAAATTTACGGATTCCTCCCTGTGATTTTTGCAATCGCAGCATCTATCAGTTCTTTTACTGCGCCAACATTCATAGGAGAATCCTCTTTCTGGTTAATTCCAATCAGATTATACAGCGCAAGCATTCCCATCTGATCAATAGCATAACCATTTCTCTTTTGTATAAACCCTTGCAAAATTGACAAGTTCATCATTGGTAAACACAGGAATATTGATCATTGAAGTAAACTTCTTTGCGAATTTCGGATATCTGGCAATCAGTTTTCGCATACCAATCTTCTCATCTTCCACGATTACTGTAAGTCCGTCTGTATTAACTTCCATGGCTTTGTCAAGCATCTCTACTGTTTCCGGTGTCAGCTGATTTGCATTTTCGATCACAAGAAAAGCCACCTGCCAGCTTTGAAAAAATCTTATAAATATTTTTTCCGTTGATCTGATCTGCAAAAACATATGCTACTTTTGACGCTTCCAGATTCAGTTCTTTACAGATTGCCGGAATCAGGCCTGAGATCAGTCTGGTCTTTTCCGCATTCCTTACCGCCCATCACAATAATATTTCCAGTTTTAGAAGTCTTGTCTGCTGCAGCCATCTGTACATCATATAAAGTATCCACAAGCTGCTCTTTCATACCCGGAACCTTTTACAAAATATGTAAATAACTGCTTCTCATTATCTGTAAGTTCTTTTCTCTTGGTACGATATCCCTTGGATCTGCTCCATTTTCCGGCTGGATAGGATTCTATAAAACGTTCCAGCTCCTCTTCTTCTGTCAGGGGTTGGGCTTCTTCCGTTCCCTCTGTATCATCTTCCGGATTCAGATCTGTATTCCCAATCGGTCCATGGAGAAATTCCTCTTCAGCTCTTCTGAGATCTTCTTCTGTAACCTCATCTTCTTCTTCAGCTTTTTCTTCTATTTCCGGCTGCACCGGTATTTCCTCTTTTTCGGTTCTTCATCCGGCTTTGGATCAGCAACCTTTTATATCTTTTTATATCTCCGCTGAGGAAATCCGGTTCTTCCAGTTCCTCTGAAATATCATGGGCTTTTATTTCTTTATCATCAACATCAGTTTCTGAACTTTCTTCCTGTACTTCTTCTGTTTTTGACTCTTCTTCCTTCGGAATCTCAATTCCCTGCGCACTGGCAGCAGCAAGGATCGTATCCTCCAGATTCAACTCTTTCCCTTCCAGATCAAAAGAATCCATATTCAGTTTCGTCTCAGCAACTTCCTCAACTTTCGGCGGTTTGCTCAGTTCCATATTTTTCATGGATTCCGGAATATTTAATTCAGGCATCTTAATTGCAGCCATGGGTTCTGCCCCGGTTTTTCAGGTTCTGCCTCCAATTCCGGAACATTTTCAGGTTCTTTTTCTGTGACGCATCACTCTTTATGATTTCTTCCGGAATCTCATCTTCCCTGGTGATACCGGCCTCGTTAACCATATCCATGGATTCTTCCGAAACTCTTCTTTCTCTTCCTGAGTCTTACCTCCAAAGACATCCCTGATCCCCTTTGAAATCTTTTTCCTGAATGCCTTCCATGCTGACCTGAACTTCCGGCTCATTGTTTTCTGTCGTTTCTTCCACTTCTTCAGCTTCAGGCTCTTCCTGCGCTTTTACTTCTGTTTCCGTTTTTTCTTCTCCAGTTCTTTCGCCTGCTCTGGTGTAAGAAGTTTCGGAACAAACTGTTTCTCAAATTTTGCTTTCTCAGCACCTGTCAGCTCACCCATTCTCATTTTTTTAGATCATAGGCTTTCATAACATATTTGCCTTCACTGAACCAGAGAATGATTTCATTGCATAAATCCAGACATTTCTGTTTTTCTCCTGCTTTGTAATACAGGGCTGCCAGGTCATATGACCATTTCTCTGTAAATTCCTGTTCTTTATACTCTTCCAGGATTCTGATCTGCTCATTTAATGAAGAATTTTTTTTGCCCTTGCAATCTTGTACTGCAGAATATATTGTGTAACTGTCATTCGAAGCCACCTGCTTATACTCTTCAAAAATTCTTCTGCTTCATTGATATCATCCATTCGCAGAGAGATCTCAATCAGACGGTAAAGAATATTTTTTTTCCAATAGATGCCTTATGATATGCAAGAAGGAAAATCTCCTTACTGTCCTCATATCTTCCGTTTGCTGCATATATTTCACCGACAACACATAAGGTGCGGACATTTTGACGCGTCTCCAGTCTATGCTGTCCACAATGTTCATCGCACCTTTTATAATCCTTATTCTGAACCAGCTTATTTATCTCTTCAAGCTTAATTCGAAATTCTTCCTTGTCCAATGTTTTCACCAACTTTCCATAATTACGCTCAGTGTATCATAAGCCCGTACCCTTGTCAAAAGATTGTTTCTTCTTACACAGGCTGTGATACTGTTCCCTGAACTACCTGAAATACCTTATTTATCTGAAACTGATGGCTGACAAAATCATCCAGTCCTGTACATGTTATCAATGTCTGGATATCACTGATACTGTCCAGAAGATAATTCTGCCTGCTGCTGTCCAGCTCGGACAGAACATCATCCAAAAGCAGAACCGGTGTGTCTTTTATTTTTCTCTTTACTATATATATTTCTGATAATTTAAGTGAAAGTGCCGCTGTCCTCTGCTGTCCCTGAGAACCGTATTTCCTGATATCAATCCCATTTGCCATTACACACAGGTCATCTCTGTGTGGGCCTGCGGATGTCAGTCTCATCCTCATATCTCTTTCTCTGTTGGCACAAATGGTACTTTCCAGTTTCTCTGCTGTACAGTCCGGTTCATAAATAACGTTCAGTTCTTCCAATCCCCTGTAAGATTACCATGTATTTTTTCGAACCGTTTCATTTAGTTCTTTAATAAATTCACTGCGCTTGTCAATAATCTTCCGTCCATATTCAGCCATCTGTATATCCCAGATATCCAGTGTATCTTTTAAGTGAAGGCTGAACACTGAGATCCTTCAGCAATTTTATTTCTCTGATTTACAATATGGTTATATGAAGCCAGATCTGTAAGATATATTTTATCTAACTGGCACAGTTCCAGATCAAGAAATCTCCTTCTCTCACCCGGGCCATTTTTTATAATATTCAGATCCTCAGGAGAAAAAAAACACCAGATTAACTACTCGAAAAGCTCACTGGCCTTCCGGATAGGAAGACCATTGATCGCAACGCCCTTTTTGCTTTTATTCTTTTAAGATGCATATCAATCCTGTAGGAAAGCTCATCTCTTTTACCATCATCCTGATATGAGATTCATCCTTTCCAAACTGAATCATATCCTTATCTCTGCTTCCTTTATGCGATTTTGTAGTTCCGCAAAGATAAAGTGCCTCCAGGATATTGGTCTTTCCCTGAGCGTTATTGCCGTAAAATATATTCGTCCCCTGTGCCAGATCGAGTTCCAGAGAATCATAATTTCTGAAATTTTTTAACTGAACAGATTCAATATACATTTATTCACCTGATCACTTTAATTTCTTTTCCATCATAAGAAACGATGTCACCTTCATAAACCTTTCGGCCACGACGGTCATCTACCTCTCCGTTTACTTTTACCAGTCCGTCAGTGATCACATATTTCGCTTCAACCCCGTCCTGAACCATATCTGCAAGTTTCAGTAACTGCCCCAGTTTTATAAATTCATCTCTGATCTTAATTTCTTCCATTTTCATTTACTCCCTATCTTGCCTGATTCTGGTTGATATTTACAGGCAGAATCAAATATGTGTAATTTTCCTCGTCATCCCTGATAAAAAAACATGGTGCTTTTGGATTTACGAGGTAGATACTCATTGTTTCATCATCGATTACTTTGAGTGCATCGATCAGAAATCTTGGATTAAAGCCAATAAGGATATCTTTGCCCTCTTTATCAATATCAATATTTTCATTCATGGAACCCATTGCAGAATCAATACGTAATTCCATAGAATTATCTGTAATTTCAATAATGATCGGTTTCTTTTTCTCCCTCTCTTACCAACAGAGTGGCTCTGTCGATACAGTCCAGAAATTCTTTTTTTTTATTAATTTTAATTTTGGTTTCGTAATCACTGGAAAGCATCTGATCAATACGGAAATATTCTCCCTCAATCAGTCTTGATACCACAATTGTCTGATCAAATTCAAATAAAATATGGTTTTTTGTGAAATAAATATTTACAATATCATCAATTTCACCGGATAAAATCTTACTAATCTCATTAAGTGTTTTGCCAGGTACCACCACTTTGCGGTCAGCATAATCTTTTTTTCAGTTCCATACGTCTGATCGCAATACGATGTCCATCGAGAGATACTATTTTCAGGTAGTTATTTTTGATTTCAAAAAGTTCACCGGTCATCAGCTTATTGGTTTCATTTGAGGCAATTGAGAAAATAGTATGTCTAATCATCTCTTTTAATGTGAATTGAGAGATAGTAAGACTTTCTTCTTTCTCAATCAGTGGGAGATATGCAAAATCTTCTCCGGATTTACCAGGTATCGTGAATTTTGCTTTCTCACAGGTAATGGTGGCTGAAAAGTTTCTCATCTGTTTTAATAGTTACCATATTGTCTGGCAGTCGACGAATGATTTCATAGAAAATTTTTGCATCCAGTGCAATGATTCCTTTTTCTTCAATGGTTCCATCAACAATTGTTTCTATACCGAGTTCCATATCATTAGTAGTAAATTTGATCTGGTTTGTAGTAGCATCAATCAGAATACATTCCAGAATTGGCATTGTTGTTTTAGAGGGAACTGCTTTCAGTGAGATGTTTACACTTTTGAGCAAGTTGATTTTTCTGGCAAATGATTTTCATAATGTGTATAACTTCCTTTCTTGAGTGATGTGGTTTTTTATAGATAAATATGTTAAAAGAAATCCGTCGTATCCGCCGTAGGGGATGTGAATATGTGAAAAACTCCATTGAAGGTTGATGTTTTTTTCAAGGAGTTCGGATATGGATAACTTCGTGTAAAGGAATTGTGCTTAAAGTATGTGTATAACTTGTGTATAACCGAAGCGCCCAAAAAGCGGCGAAAAAAGTTATACACACTTATACACATTCAATCAACATCTTATACACATGTTATACAGTCAGTTATCCTCATCCCTGTGGATTAATTTTTTTCTTTAAAGTTTCAATGGTGTTTTTTAAGGTTTTCATCGTTGTTGATTTCTTTTTTTCAATTTTGTCGATGCCGTGCATAATGGTAGTATGATCACGCTTTCCAAGACATTTTCCGATAGATTTCAGCGGAGTTGAGATGATTTCTCTGCATAAATACATGGCAATCTGGCGGGGGGTTACAATTTTGAGTTACGCTTATTTCCACAGAGGTCATCCACTGTAACATCAAAATGTTCAGCAACCATGGAAATAATATAATCCGGCGTGATGACTTTCTTTTTCATCAGGGGAAATAATATCCTTTAACGCCTGTTCGGCAAGTTCAAGAGTAACCTCCTTTTTTCTCAAGTTTGGCTCCTGCCATAACCTTATTAAAGGCACCTTCCAGCTCACGGATATTGGATTTAATATTGTTTGCAATGTATTTGATTACTTCCTCGTTAATATCATATCCATCCATTTCTTCCTTCTTATGAAGAATTGCCATTCGAGTTTCGTAATCTGGAAGGGTAATATCTGCGATCAGCCCCCATTCGAATCTGGAACGGAAACGTTCTTCCAGGATTTCCATATCTTTTGGCGGTTTATCGGAAGATATGATGATCTGCTTTTTCGCACTGTGAAAACTGTTAAATGTATGGAAAAATTCTTCCTGTGTGGATTCTTTTCCTATAATAAACTGAATATCATCGACGAGAAGAACATCGATATTTCTGTATTTTTCACGGAACTTGCACATAGCAGTGTTATTTCCGTTTCGGATTGTTTCAATCAATTCGTTGGTAAACTCTTCACTGGTAACGTAAAGTACTTTGCTGTTTTCATCATGATCAATAATGAAATGAGCAATAGGGAATGCATCAGATGAGTTTTTCCCAGACCTGCACCGCCATAGATAAAGAGTGGATTGTAGGTATCACCCGGGGATTCGGCAACTGCAAAGAGCTGCGGCCTGGGCGAATTTGTTATTACTTCCTACAACGAAGGTGTCGAAGGTGTATTTTGGATTTAAATGAGCTTCCTCGCAGCGTGCGTCCTGAGACTGCGCTTTTGAGAAGTACTTCCTCTTCTTTTTCGGAACATCTTCCGGCAATATGAAATTGATGTCACAATTTTCCATTCCGGTAACTTCACTGATCGTTACCTGAAGTGGAAGTTTGTATTTTTACTTATATAATTGAGACCTACCTGCTCTGAAGGCACGATAATAGTGACAACATTGTCAACTACTTCGTAAACAGTAAGTGGTTTTAGCCAGGTATTAAAAAGAAACGTCGGACAGATCATGTTCTGTCTTGACGATTTGCAGGATTTCGTCCCATTTTTTTCCACAACTTTGTTCATTTTCTGGTTCTCCCGGTTCGTATTACTTCTATATTAAATGTGTATTGATAATATTGAGTTTTCCACAAACTCTGACCGTATTCTTAAAAAAAGACATAAATATCCTTATATATATTATAATAAAATGCCTGTTTTCGCAATGTATATTTGAGGGATTTTGGGGAAAAAAAGTTATCCCCATAGTTTTTATGTGGATTAGTGTGGATAACAGTGGAAAAGCCAATTCCGGTTACCATAATGTGACGTTAAATTTTTAAAAACGATAAAAATATGGGTATAATTTTATGCACAGTAAGAAAAAGTAGAAATAAAAGCATTTTTTTGAAGATATGTGTAAAATAGACAGGAGAAAGTGTGGATAATGTTATAGGTATTCCACAAGTTATCCACAAGTTATCCACAAAATGTGGATAATATTACGTAAACCAATTATGTAATCCACAATGGCAAATAAAAAACCATTTAAATCTTTGTGTAAAAATACTTGACGAATCCACCCTTTGAATATAATTGAAATTGATGTTCTTAAGTAAAGTTGGCGGGCAGGAGAGTTAATTAGAAATCCGATGTTCATACATAAAAATATTACAAAATTTAACATGGATAATAGATAAAGGAGGTGCTTTACCTATGAAAATGACATTTCAGCCAAAAAAAAGATCCAGAGCAAAAGTTCATGGTTTCAGAGCTCGTATGAGCACAAAGGGTGGTCGTAAAGTATTAGCTGCCAGAAGATTAAAAGGAAGAAAAGCATTTATCAGCCTAAGAATAAGACCGCAATTATGTGGTCTTTTCTTCTCTTAAAAAAAGAGATCAGGAAGGGGATTCTATGAAAGATCAGAGTCCTTAAAAAAAAAAATCAAGATTTTCAAAAAGTATACAGAAATGGAACATCAAAAGCAAATCGGTATCTGGTGATGTACGTACTGGATAATCAGTACATGAAGAATCGTCTGGGAATATCAGTAATAAAAAAGTAGGGAATAGTGTGGTTCGCCACAGACTCACCAGAATTGATAAGAGAAAGTTATCGTTGAATGAAATGGAATTTGAAAACAGTTTGATATTGTAGTAGTTGCCACGCCCACAGGCAAAGGGCAGAAGCTATCATGAGATAGAAAGTGCTTTTATGCATCTGGCAGGGAAAGCATCTGCATAGCAGGTAAGAACAATGATAAAGAAATTTCTGATTAAAATAATTAAACTCTATCAAAATATATATCACCGATGAAGAGAACAAAATGTCCTTATATTCCCACATGTTCTCAATATGGTTTGGAAGCAATCGAAAAATATGGTGCATTAAAGGGTGATCTTCTTGCGGTATGGAGGATACTTACGCTGTAATCCTTTTTCTCATGGAGGATATGACCCTGTACCGTAAAGACAGGAATGTACTTGGAAAATTGAATATTGTCGAGAAGGAACCTCCTGTCATTTATGGATTCCTAGGAGGAACTGAAACTTGGAAATGATTTTAGCGACAAAGAGTGGCACTCCTATCATTGGTCAGCTTGCGACCGTTATGGGATGGATCATGAACGGTATCTACAAAGTGCTGGATATGGTTGGAATTCAGAACCTTGGCCTTTGTATTATTATTTTCAGTATTCTGATCTATCTTTTTATGACTCCTCTGCAGATCAAACAGCAGAAATTCTCTAAGCTGAGTGCAATCATGCAGCCGGAACTTCAGAAAATTCAAAAGAAATACAAGGGAAAAAAACAACGATACTGCTGCAATGCAGAAAATGCAGGAGGAAACACAGGCTGTATATCAGAAATATGGTGTATCTCCTACAGGAAGCTGTGTACAGCTGGCAATTCAGTTTCCTATCCTGATGGCATTGTATCAGGTTATTTATAAAATTCCGGCATATGTAGGAAGTGTAAAAAATATTCTCTCAGCTGCAGTTACCAATATTACAGGTGTAAACGGATATACAGATATTTTACAGAATTTTATTAAAGATAATAAAATGACCAGAGTCCAGCTTATTATGGATGGAAGTAAAGGCTACCAGTAATTCTGTGACAGACTTTTTGTATGCGCTGTCTCCTTCCCAGTGGAAAACACTTGCTGAGACAAGCCAGTTTGCAGGATTTACTGATACGCTGAACAGCACTGCAAAAAGAGATTTCACATGTGCAGAATTTCTTTGGTCTGAATATCGCTGATCAGCCACTGACTTATATTAAAGCAGCTTTTGTAGGTGGATCTGCTCTTCTTGCTATCGTTGCGATTCTTATCCCGATTCTTGCGTGGGCTACACAGATGATCAACTTAAAACTGATGCCTCAGGCAGCACAGCAGAGCGGCGATTCACAGCAGGATGCAATGATGAACTCCATGAAGACAATGAATATGGTAATGCCGTTGATGTCAGCAGTATTCTGTTTCACATTCCCTGTAGGTCTTGGTATTTACTGGATAGCAAGTGCTGCAGTAAGAAGTGTGCAGCAGGTTGTTATCAATAAAAGATGGACAAGATCCAGATTGAAGACCTGATCAGTGAAAATATGAAGAAGATGGAAAAGAAGCGTGAGAAAGCGGGACTTCCACCTCAGAAGATTACAAATCAGGCCCATCAGAGCGCCAAGAATATCAATAAGATTGAAAAGGCAGCAGCAATACAAATGTTGAGACAAGAGCCAAGAAGGTTGAAGAAGCTTACAAAACGCTGCGAATGCAAAAACCTGGCAGCATTACAGCAAAGGCCAATCATGGTAAAAGCATTTGATGAGCGTAATAAGAAGAAGTAGCAAAGGAACGGAGGGGTTGGCATGGAGGATTATATCCAGTTTTCAGCGAAAACAAAAGAGTGAAGCAATTACAAAAGCATGTATCGAGCTTGGCGTATCCAGTGACCAGCTTGAGATTCAGGTAATAAGTGAAGGCAGCAACGGATTTTTCGGAATCGGAAGCAAGCCTGCAGTAATAAAAAGGTTCGTAAGATTGAGTCGGTTTCTGAGGAAGAAGAAATGAAGGAGATCGTAGAGACAGTGAAACTCGATTATCCTTCAAAGAGGAAGCCCCGGTTCAGGAAGAAAAAGAAAACGGAAGCTATAAAACCGGTAAAGAAAGAAATCAAAGAGCCGAAAGCTGTTTCTGAGAAACCAAGACAGCCAAAACTCAAAGGAAAAGGGCTGCAAAAAAAAAAAACAGCCGAGAGAATTCAGAGAGCCAAAAGAAAAAGAGAAACAAGTCAGAGAAAAAGACGACTAAACCGGTAAAAACCTGTTGAGATCCTTACAGATCCGGAAGAGATTAAAGAAGTAGAAAACAGAGCAAAGGTATTCCTTCGTGATGTATTTGCGTCCATGAATCTTGGAGAAGTAGAGATTACATCTGAATATAACACAACGGACGGAAGTCTGGAAGTTGACTTTGAAGGCGAAGATATGGGAATCCTTATCGGCAAGAGAGGCCAGACTCTGGATTCTCTTCAGTATCTGACGAGTCTTGTGGTAAATAAAGGTAAAATCAAATTACATTCGTGTAAAAACTTGATACAGAAGATTACCGCAAGCGCCGTAAAGAAACTCTTTGAGAACCTTGCAAGAGGTATTGCTTATAAAGTAAGAAAAACCCGCAAGCCGGTTATTCTTGAGCCAATGAATCCTTATGAGAGAAGAATTATTCATTCTGCACTTCAGGGAAATAAATTCGTTGAGACAGTCAGTGAGGGTGAAGAGCCTTACCGTCATGTAGTGGTAAAATTAAAAAGAAATTAATAATATGACTGCTTCATTGCAGATATGAAAAAAGAATGTTATTCTAGGTGAAAGCGTGAATAGCACGTAACTTTGCGTGTGTACTTTTGCCTGGAGTAACATTTTTATTTTACGGAAAGTCTTGTATATATACCAGAGAGATTACACACTTCAGAAAAAAAAATGTTACTGTTCATTCCGTTCACAGTAACGTGGCCAAAAATTATTCCAGATTGCCTGCGGCAATGGAATTTTGGCTTGTATGTTCGGGATTTTGGCATATTCATGCCAAAACACCCGCGGGATAGTGGTGTGTGAAAAGTAACGAAAAAATAACAGTAGTCAGTGTGATTTTCCTGTTATGTATATAAGATGACAGAATTATTGTAACAGTCTACCGTTCCGCAGGGGCGGAACTATTATAGAACAGGCAAGTGAGGAAAAAAAATGGAAACAACAATCGCAGCAATTTCCACAGCCATGAGTGCGTCCGGAATCGGAATCATCCGTATCAGCGGCGAGAATGCCATGGATGTGATTTCCCGTATCTACAGATCAAAAGGCGGGAAGAAAAAAAATAAAAGAAGTTCCGACTCATACCATTCATTATGGATATATTTATGATGGAGAGGAACTGATTGATGAGGTTTCTGGTAATGATCATGCATGCACCGAGGACTTTTTACAGGAGAAGATACAGTAGAAATAGACTGTCATGGTGGTGTATATGCTAAAGAGGGTTTTGGATACAGTGCTGAAAAATGGTGCCGAAATTGCAGAACCAGGAGAATTTACCAAACGTGCCTTCCTGAACGGACGGATGGATCTATCCCAGGCAGAAGGCTGTTATGGATGTTATACAGGCGAAAAAATGAATATGCGCTTCTGCAGTTCCATGGATCAGTTAAGGGTTCTGTGCAGAAAGCAATCCGAGATATCAGAGAAAAGCTGATTTATCACATTGCATATATAGAATCGGCACTGGATGATCCGGAACATATCAGTCTGGATGGATATCCCCAGGAACTTCTGGAAGTTGTGGATAATGAACAGAAAGAAGTGAAGCGCCTGTTGAAAACTTCTTCTGACGGAAAGATGATACAGGAAGGAATCCAGACGGTTATCCTTTGGAAAACCAAATGCCGGAAAATCCTCACTGTTAAATCTTCTGATCGGAGAAAACCGGGCTATTGTGACAGATATTGCAGGAACGACCAGAGACATTCTGGAGGAATATATCACACTTCATGGAATATCTCTGAAGATTATTGATACAGCCGGAATCCGGGAAAACAAAGGATATTGTGGAAAAAATAGGGGTAGACAGAGCCAGAGAAATGGCACAGAAAGCAGATCTGATTCTTTATGTAGTGGATTCTTCTGTTCCGCTTGACGAAAATGATGAAGAAATCATGGAAATGCTTACTGGAAAAAAAGGCGATTATCCTGTATAATAAAAACTGATCTTCAGCCGGAAATCCAGCCGGAAATCCTGGAAGAAAAAACAGGACATCCGGTAATTCCGATTTCTGCAAAAAGAAGAAAAAGGCATTACAGAACTGGAAGAACAGATTAAAGATATGTTTTTTGGAGGAGAGATTTTTTAATGATGAGGTATATATTACAAATGCCCGTCATAAAGCAGCATTGGAAGAGGCTGACAGAAGCCTTGATCTGGTCAGAAACAGTATCGAAATGGGAATGCCGGAAGATTTTTTTCTATAGATCTTATGAATGCATATGAAAATCTGGGTAAAATCCTCGGAGAGTCTGTTGGTGAAGATCTGGTAAGAATGAGATATTCGGCAAGTTTTGCATGGGTAAATAAAAATCAAAAAATTGCCTTCGGCGATTTTTGAAAGAATAGGATGAGCAGTTGTAAAATAAAAAGGAGACAAAATGAGAACGTTAGTAGAAGATTATGATATTGTTGTAGTCGGTGCCGGTCATGCCGGATGTGAAGCAGCACTTGCGGGCGCGCGCCTGGGCCTGAATACAGTGATGTTTACTGTAAGTGTAGACAGTATTGCATTAATGCCATGTAACCCGAACGTAGGCGGCAGTTCCAAAGGCCATCTGGTAAAGAGCTTGATGCCCTGGGCGGTGAAATGGGAAAAAATATTGACAAGACCTTTATCCAGTCCAAAATGCTTAACTGTTCCAAAGGACCGGCAGTGCATTCCTTACGTGCGCAGGCTGACAAACAGGCATACAGCAATGAAATGAGAAAACGCTTGAAAATACACCTAATCTGACTATTAAACAGGGAGAAGTAACAAAACTTCTGGTCGAGAGGACGGAAAGATTACAGGGGTAAAAACATATTCCGGTGCAACTTATAACTGTAAAGCAGTGGTCCTCTGTACAGGAACTTATTTAAAGGCAAGATGTATTTACGGAGATAAGTAATTATACAGGACCAAACGGACTGCAGGCAGCCAATTACCTGACTGATTCTCTGAAAGAGTTGGGAATTGAAATGTTCCGTTTTAAAACAGGAACTCCTGCCCGAATTGCCGGAAATACAATTGATTACAGTAAAAAATGGAAGAACAGTTTGGAGATGAGAGAGTTGTACCATTTTCATTCTCAACTAATCCAGAAGATGTTCAGATAGAGCAGAAATCCTGCTGGCTGACCTATACCAATGAGAAAACACATGAGATCATTCGGGAAAAACCTGGACCGTTCTCCGTTGTATTCCGGTATGATTGAAGGAACCGGTCCGCGTTATTGTCCGTCCATTGAAGATAAAGTAGTCCGTTTTGCAGATAAGAACCGTCATCAGGTTTTTGTAGAGCCGGAGGGATTGTTCACGAATGAAATGTATCTGGGCGGTATGTCCAGTTCCCTGCCGGAGGATGTGCAGGAAGAAATGTATCATTCCGTACCGGGACTGGAACATGCAAAAATCGTAAAAAATGCATATGCCATCGAATATGACTGTATTAATCCACGTCAGTTATATCCTACACTGGAATTTAAAAATATCAAAAATCTGTTCAGCGGCGGACAGTTTAACGGAAGTTCAGGCTATGAAGAGGCAGCTGCGCAGGGGCTGATCGCAGGAATTAATGCTGCTCTGGAAGTTAAAGGTCAGGAACAGCTGATTCTTGACCGTTCTGAAGGCTTATATTGGTGTTCTTATTGATGATCTGGTAACAAAAGAAAACCATGAGCCATACAGAATGATGACCAGCAGAGCGGAGTACAGATTACTTCTCCGACAGGATAATGCGGATCTGAGACTTCGTAAAAAAGGGATATCAGGCAGGGCTCATCAGTGAGGAAGAGGATTATCAGAAAATCCTTACGAAAGAAGAACAGATAAAAACAGAGATCAGCAGAGTAGAACATACAAATATCGGAGCAAACAAAGAGGTTCAGACCCTTCTGGAAAGCTATAACAGCACACCGCTGAAATCCGGAACCACTCTGGCAGAACTGATCCGCCGTCCGGAACTTTCTTATGAAGCAATCAAACCACTTGATAAAGAACGTCCGGAGCTGCCATGGGATGTACAGGAACAGTTGTAGCGTAAATGCCACAGTTTGCAACCATCAGAAATAAAAATACATATAATAGATTTTTTGATTCCTCCCCGGTTCAGCTGAACCGATGCTGCTTTCGAGAACACACTCGTCAGAGAAAACAGCAGGATATTCAGGTGCAGCTGAATATAATCTTTTGCCTTATTCAAAAACAAGTCCTCCTTCTTACTTTTTTCTTCCACGCGGAAAATGATATGCCCTTCTACTTCTCTTACCGGGATGCACCCCGCTGTTTCCACATAGGATACTGCCGCTGAACTGCTCGAAAGTACAATATACTCTGCATTCATTTCCCTAAGACTTCTGTAAAATTCTTTCTGATCCAGCGACAGATCCATCTGTGTGATAATCTGAAGGATCTTTGTTTCGTCTTTCAATTTCCTGCTCGGTCAGTGCATCAGTTGATACCGTATTGGAGCCCTGATAGGTCAGAACCATATCGCGGTCCAGAACCAGTTCAAACGAAGCATCATACTGC
>VOFJ01000927.1_pt1 | contig 37744 bp, 31 predicted proteins | sample 5384081 | NCBI WGS metagenome assembly VOFJ01 (sample SAMN12384729, study PRJNA508395) | human gut metagenome | isolation source: healthy gut I | host: Homo sapiens
TTTGATGTCGAAACCTGCGGCCATCATGCCTTCGCGGAAGTGCTCCACGTTGGCCACCAGACGGTCGTGCAGTTCGTTGCTTTCGCCCAGCATGCGGAACATCTCGATTCCGGCGCCGACGACGGCGGGGGGCAGCGAGTTGGAGAAGAGGTAGGGGCGCGAACGCTGGCGGAGCATCTCGATAATCTCCCTGCGGCCCGTCGTGAAGCCGCCTACGGCGCCGCCGAAGGCTTTGCCGAGCGTGCCGGTGAGGATGTCCACCTGACCGCGCAGGTCGTAGAGTTCGGTGATGCCGCGGCCGGTTTTGCCCAGCACGCCCGCCGAGTGGCACTCGTCCACCATCACCAGCGCGTCGTATTTCTCGGCCAATGCGCAGATCTTGTCCAGCGGTGCGGCATTGCCGTCCATCGAGAAGACCCCGTCGGTGCAGATGATGCGGAAACGCTGCGCCTGCGCTTGCTTGAGACACTCCTCCAGTTCGGCCATGTCGGCGTTGGCGTAGCGGTAGCGCACGGCCTTGCACAAACGCACGCCGTCGATGATCGACGCATGGTTCAGCGAGTCGGAGATAATGGCGTCCTCCTGACCGAAAATCGGTTCGAAGACGCCTCCGTTGGCGTCGAAGCAGGCGGCGTAGAGGATCGTGTCCTCGGTGCCGAAGTAGTCGGCTATGGCTTTTTTTCGAGCTGTTTGTGGATGTCCTGACAGCCGCAGATGAAACGCACCGACGACATGCCGTAGCCGCGGTTGTCCATGGCCCGTTTCGCGGCTTCGATCAGCCGCGGGTTGTCCGAAAGTCCGAGGTAGTTGTTGGCGCAGAAATTAAGTGCCTTACGACCTGCAACTTCGATCTCCGCACGCTGCGGCGATTCGATGACCCGTTCGCTCTTGTATAGCCCTGCAGCCTTGATTTCGGCAAGTTCCTGCTGCAGATGTTCTTTGATTTTTCCGTACATATCCGTTTATGGTTTGATGAATTTCCGGTGCGGGAGGTGTCAATCTGTTAGCAAATATACGATTAATTTCTGAAAACAGACATTCTTCCGCGCTCTTTTTCACGATTGGGGTTACGAATTGTTAGTCCGCCTCGTCTTGCGGCCTGCGCAGCCCCTCGGTTCGCTCCCTCCGTACGGCGGGGCGGAGATTTTTTATGCGGCGGGTCACCCGTTTCCCCAATCGGGGTGTCTATATGAACGAAGGGGGAATCAAACGATGGGACGATGGTGAAAAAACAGCCGCCCGGCTTGTCCGGATAAGAGCAATGCAGTATATTTGTACATAACCATACTCCATTGTAAGGGTGAACGAAGATTTTCATATTTCCGGGACCGCCGCGGACGAGTGCGAACTCTTCGAGCGGATCCGAGGCGGCGACGAGCAGGCTTTCACGCTGGTTTACGAGCGTTACCACGGCATGCTCTATTCGCTGGCGCTGCGGATGATCAAGCAGACCGGGGCGGCCGAAGACGCCGTGCAGTACGTCTTCGTCAGGCTTTGGGAGCTGCGCGGCGGATTGTCCGTGACGGTCAGCCTGCGCAATTACCTCTATACGATGACCAAAAACTACCTCCTGAACTATATCCGCCACAACGGCCGGGTGCTGGAGCAGAGCTACGTCATCGCTCAGCTCCGCCAGCAGCAGGACGACACGCTGGCCCAGTATATCGAAAGCCGCGATATCGACCGGCGTCTGGGCGAGGCCATCGACCGTCTGCCCCGCCAGCAGCGGGCTGTGATAATGATGAAGCGCGACGGCTGTTCGAACCGGGAGATCGCCGAAAAACTGCATGTTTCGATAAACACCGTGAAGACCCATTACGCCGACGGACTCCGGTCGCTCCGGCTTTCGATCGGCCCGATAATAAAGATGATAACCCTGCTTGTAATGATTCGCAGCCTATGAAACGACCTGACAGAGATACGATCCGCAGAGTCCTCGACGAACGGGCTACGCCGCAGGAGGCGCGCGAGGTGGCCCGCTGGTTCTCCTCGGCCGAAGGCGCCGCCGAATTGTCGCGGCTTATCGACGAGGAGGCCCGCATGCTCGAAACCGGAGAGCGGATGCCTGCTTCGGGGATTCCCTCCGAAGCGATTTACCGCCGTATCCGTGCGGCGCTGGTCCGGCGCCGCCGCCGGCGCATTGCGCTGCGTGTCGCTGCGGTGCTGATTCCCTGCCTGCTGGTGCTCGGCGTCGGCATCCGTCTCGACCGGCAGGTCGGCGGCATTTTTTCGGCGCCGGAGTATGCCGAAATCTACGTTCCGAAGGGCGAGCGGATGCAGATGGTCTTTCAGGACGGCACGCGCGTCTGGCTGAATGCCGACACGCGGCTGCGGTATCCCGAAAAATTCGGTTTTTCGATGCGGCGGGTCGAGCTGGACGGCGAAGCCTATTTCAGCGTCAGCCACAATCCGGCGCGGCCCTTCGTCGTCGGACTCGGCGGCGCGCAGATCGAAGTGCTCGGAACGGAGTTCAACGTGCAGGCCTACGATGACAGTCCGCTGATCGCCGTATCGCTCGATGCGGGCAGCGTGTCGATGTCCGACGGCCGGAATTCGTTCCTGCTGGCGCCCTCCGACCGTCTGCTTTACGACCGGACGACCCGTCAGGGCCGTCTGGACCATGTCGATACGTCGGGAGCTTCGCTGTGGCGCAAGTCGATCATCTCCTTTAGGGACACGCCGCTCGAAGAGGTGCTGCGCACGCTCGGCCGCTGGTACGACGTGACGTTCAGGGTGACCGATCCGCGGGCGTACGACTATTATTTTACGCTGACGACCCACGATTCGTCGCTTCGGGAGATTCTTTCAGAGCTGCAGCGCATCGCTCCCATGCGCTTTACACGGGAGGGCGATACGATCGTTATCGGCATGTAGACGATTTTTTTCACCTCCGGACTCATTCTTTTCGCCCGTTCGCGTGTCAATTATTCAGAGGACACGGGAACGGGTTTTCCGATTCCTCCCGAAAAACTATTAACAACAACCTTAAACTACCATTCATGAAACATTTTAGACTACTGTTTCTGACAGTCGTTCTGTCGGCGGTCTGCGCGACGGCTTCGGCCCAGCGCGTGACGCTCGACATGCAGAACGCCAAGTTGGAGAAAGTGCTCGGACAGATCACGCAGCAGACCGGTCTGGTGTTCAATTACACCCGGCCGACGATCAATCCCGACAAGCGGGTTTCGGTCAGCGTGAAACAGGCCGAACTGGAGAGCGTGCTCCGTCAGCTGTTCGATGCGGACGGCATCGTGTACGAGATCAAGGACGGAAAGGTCTATCTGGCCGACCGGAAGGGCGGCGTCAACCCCCCCCCGGCCTTATCGGCGGCCAGACAGCGGTATGCCGGACGCATCGTCGATGCTGCGGGGAATCCGGTGGTCGGCGCGAGCGTCGTCATACGGGGATCGACTACGGGCGTCAGCTCCGATATCGACGGCCGTTTTGCCATCGAGGCCCGCGAAGGAGAGGTGCTGAGCGTGTCGTTCGTCGGCTATACGCCCCAGACCATCACGCTCGGAGCCAAGACGATGCTGACCCTGACGCTCCGCGAGGACACATCCGAGCTGGAAGAGGTCGTGGTCGTCGGCTACGGCACTCAGCGCCGTTCGCTGGTGACCAGCGCCATCAGCAAGGTGCAGATGAACGAGTCGAACATGCGGCAGGTCGCCAGCCCGACGCAGCTGCTCAGCGGCCGTGTGGCCGGTGTGACGACTTCGACCGGTTCGGGTAACTTGGGCAGCGGCGAGCGGATGGTGATCCGCGGATCGTCGTCGCTGAGCGCGGGCAACGAACCCCTCTATGTGATCGACGGCATTCCGATCACCAACACGAACGCCAATCTGGTCGATTTCGGCGAGGACATGTCTTCGCTGGCGACGCTCAACATCAGCGACATCGAGTCGATCGAGGTGCTGAAGGACGCCGCCTCGGCGGCCATCTACGGTTCGCGCGCCAACAACGGCGTGATCGTTATCACCACCAAGTCGGGCAAGGAGGGCAAATCGGAGGTGCATCTCAACTTCAACACCGGAGTCACCCGCTTCGCCAACGTGGGGAAGATCAAAATGGCCGATTCGGGGCTTTATGTCCGCGATTTCAACGAAGGCGTCGACAACTACAACCGCCAGTACGGCTACAAACCGGGGGATTCGGGTTTCAAGAAGCATATTCAGAATCCGTTCGGCACGCTGCCCGACACGGACTGGATGGATCTGATTCTCCAGACCGGAACGTTCTATAACGGCGACGTGTCGTTTTCGGGCGGCAACGTCAAGACCAGATATTATGTCGGCGCCAATTACAACCACCAGACGGGCGTGATCCGCACCAACAAGATGGAGAAGATGAACTTCAAGGTGAAAATCAGCCATGAATTCACGCCGTGGCTCGAAGTCGGCGCCAACGTTTCGGGCAACTATATCAAGAACCACCAGATTCCGGGAGCCAACTCCGGCACGACCATCATCGGGCGCAGCATCCAGCAGCGGCCCTTCGACCGTCCCTACAAACCCAACGGCGACTATTACGTGGGCGGTACCGACGAGCTGGTGTTTCACAACCCGATGCAGATTCTCGACGAGGAGACGGCCTATATCGAGAACATGCGTTATCTGGGGAATTTTTACGCTACGTTCAAGTACAAGGACAAGTTCGCCTTCAAATCTTCGGTCAATACCGACATCACGCAGATTTACGACTACACCTACTACAACGAAAACCACCCTTACGGCAAGGGCGTGGGCCGTATCGTCGATTACAACCGGACGATCAAGAATATCCTCGTGGAGAATTTCGCGACTTACAACGACAAGTTCGGCGACTTCTCGCTCAGCGCCATGCTGGGTCATTCGTTCCAGAAGGTGACCACACGGTCGGCCAAACTCGACGGCAGCGGATTTCCCTCGCCTTCGTTCGACGTGGTGGGCGTGGCCTCTTCGCTCGACGCCTATTCGGGATCGCTCTCCAATTACGCCATGGAGTCCTATCGGCCGTGCGACGTTTTCCTACAAGGACCGTTATGTGCTGACGGCCACGCTGCGCACCGACGGTTCGTCGAAATTCGCGCGCGACAACCGCTGGGGCTGGTTCCCGTCGGTGTCGCTGGGCTGGAATATCTCCAAGGAGAATTTCATGAAGGACAGCGATACGGAGCTTAAGTTCCGCGTCAGCTACGGCAAGACCGGCAATCAGGAGGGTATCGGCTCCTACGCCTATCAGGCGCTCATGTCGGGCGGCTACAACTACGGCAACGGCAGCGGCATCGCCGTTTCGACCTTCGGCAACCGCGACCTGACGTGGGAGAAGGCCGACCAGTTCGACGCCGGATTCGACATCACGCTGTTCAAGGGGCGCGTGAACATCATGGCGGACGCCTATTACAAGAAGACCAAGGACCTGCTCTACAGCACGCCGATCCACAGTACGACGGGCGTGACGAGCATCATCAGCAACATCGGGTCGATGCGCAACATCGGCGCCGAGCTGACGATCAACACCCATTTTAATTTCGGTCCCCTGTCATGGCTGTCGCAGTTCAACATCGCCACCAACCGCAACAAGCTCACCGAACTGCTGGGCGACGACAAGCCGATCTCGATCGGCGCCAACCGTGCGCTGCAGGTCGGCAAGGAGGTCGGCGCGTTCTACCTCTTCATCATGGACGGCATCTACCAATACGACGGCGAAGTGCCCGCCGAGCAGTATGCGCAGGGAATCCGTGCCGGCGACGTGAAGTGGCGCGACGTGGACGACAACAACCTGATCAACGACAACGACCGTCAGGTGATCGGCTCCTCGAATCCCTACTTTTCGGGCGGCTGGAACAACACCTTCCGTTACAGGGCGTCTCGCTCGACGTCTTCTTTACCTACATGTACGGCAACGACGTCTATGCGGCGTGGAAGATCAACACCTCCAAACTGGGACACAAGAACGGCGTGCTGGCCGAGGAGGCCCGCAACCGCTGGACGGGACCCGGTTCGACCGATCTCCATCCGCGCTCGGTGAGCGGCGACACGAACAACACCCGCAACTCCGACCGCTGGCTCGAAGACGGTTCGTTCCTGCGGCTGCGTTCGCTGACGCTTTCCTACACCTTCCCCGAAAAGATCAGCCGCAGGCTGGCCATGAAGTCGCTGCGCGTCTATTTTCAGGGAGACAACCTCTGGCTGGCGACCCGCTATTCGGGCTGGGACCCTGAGGTGAGCAACAACCTCGATCCGCGCTTTATGGGCGTCGACAACTTCTCCGTACCCCAGCCGCGCATGTTCTGCTTCGGCCTTAATGTGACATTCTAAAAAGCTGACAACCATGAAATATATAACCGTATTACTGTTCCTGCGCCCTCGGCTTCGCAAGCTCCTGCTCGAATATGCTCGACCAGTATTCGCATTCGGCCATTCCGCCTGAGGCCGTAACCGAAAAGGATCTGCCGGCGCTGCGTCTGGGCATGTATAACCGTGTGCAGAACGAGCCGCAGACCCGCTCGTTCATCATGTGCGACATTCTGGGCGGCGACATCACCCAATCCAACTACAATCCGATCGACGTCATCAATTCGACGCTCAGCCCGCTGAATTCGGCGATCGTCAACGGCTGGAACGGCTATTACAGCGCGCTCTATCAGGTCAACAACCTGCTGGCCGTGACGGCGAAGTTCCCCGATTCGGAAATCAGCGTCCGCGCCAGAGGCGAAGCGCACTATTTCCGGGCCTATATCTATTTCTGCCTCGTGTCGCGCTGGGGCGGCGTGCCGCTGCTGCGCGAAAACACGCTCGACAAGCTGCCCCGCAGCCCGGCCGCCGATGTCTGGGCGCTGATCGAGGAGGACCTCGACACGGCGGCTTCGCTGCTCGACACCAGCGAAAGCTACTACTACGTGTCGCGCAACGCCGCGCTGGCGCTCAAGGCCCGCGTGATGCTTTCGCAGGGCAAGATGACCGAGGCGGCGCGTCTGGCCGAGGATCTCATTACGTCGGGGCCTTACAAGCTCGATTCGTTCGACAAGATTTTCCGGAAGAAGGCCAACACCGAAATTATTTTCGCCTTCGAGAATATCTCCGAAGAGTCGTCGATCAACATCAGCGACCTGTTCTACACCTATGGCCATCCCAACAAGGGGCAGGGCGTATACCGGCTGCCCGCCTCTACCGTGGAGCTGTTCGGCGCCAACGATACGCGCAAGGAGATGAGCGTCATCAATATCGCCGGTACGGACTGCCTGAACAAGTACCCCAGCGGCCAGACCGGCAAGGACCCCGTGATCGTGTCGCGCATCGCCGAGCTTTATCTGATCAGCGCCGAAGCGCAGGGCCGCGCCAAGGGCGTCGGACGCCTGAACGAACTGCGCCGCGAACGCGGACTCGACGACATTTATCCGGCTTCCGACGCCGCCTATGTCGACGCCGTCCTCGACGAACGCCGCCGCGAACTGCTGGGCGAGAACTTCATCTATCACGATATGGTGCGTACGGGCAGGGCCGTCGAGCGTCTCGGAATTCAGAAATTCCAGCTGCTGCTGCCCATCCCCGGCAAGGAACTGCAGCTGAATCCGCTGCTGGAACCCAATCCCGGCTATTAAATCCTAAAATGACCGAACCATGAAAAACAACTGTTATATCAAACTGCTTTTTTCCGGGCTTTTCGTGCTGGCGGGCTTCGCGTTCTGCGGCTGCAACGACGATCCCGAATATACCCGATACGAAGCCGTTCCCCGAAGCGAGATCGGCCGCAAACTGGTCGAAGGGACGAATCTGATCGCCCACATCTCGGTCGATTCGACCTATGTGCTGGCCAACGGCGCCTCCGTGACGGAACTGCGCTACCTGTCGGCGTCGGGACTCGCCATGGCGGCGTTCTTTTTCGAAATAGACCTCACTTCGCCCGACATTGCGCTCGAAGTCTGCACCCCTCAGAACAAGCCGATCGGCGTCGGTTTCGAACCGGTGACGCAGCAGGCGATGCACGTCGACGCCGAGGGACACCGGGTGCTGGGCGGTACGAACGCCGATTTCGGCAGCGAGACGCAAAAAGGCCCGCAGGGAATCTTCTGGAAGGACGGCGTCGCGCAAAAGACCGTGTTCAACACGACGCCTGCGCGGCCGCGCAGCTTCTTCGCGATCCGGACCGATAAAAGGGCCGTTGCCGCGGCCGCGGCCGATTACGACGAAATCGCCGCGTCGAAGGTCATCTACGAAGCCGTGGGCGGCGGTCCGGTGCTGGTCGACGACGGGGTGGTTCCCATCCCGCCCGATCCCAACGACCTGTCGGTCGAGCCGCGTACCTGCATCGGGGTCTCCGAGGACGGGACGAAGGTCTGGATCATGGTCGTGGACGGCCGCAACTTCTACTACTCGAACGGCATGTCGTTCGTCGAGCTGGGACAGTTCATGAAAGCCGTCGGTTCGTACGACGCCATCAATCTCGACGGCGGAGGTTCCTCGACCTTCTTCGTGCGCAGCGCGCCCGGCTTCTCGGCCGACGACCGTTTCGAAATCCGCAACTGGCCGACCGACGGCGGAGGCGTCGAGCGCGCTGTGTGCAACGGCCTGCTGATCGTTTCCAACAAATAACCGATTTAACACATGCAATCAATTATGAAGAAGATCAGAAAATACGGAATAATCCTGTTTGCGGGGCTTTGCGCGTGTGCGGCGTGGTCCTGCGAGGAGGACAAGACCGACCGGAAATTCACGCCGAAGGATCCCGTCATCAAGCTGGGCGGCGATGTCGAGGTCGGAAAGGCGGGCGGAAGCTATACCGTCCCCATCGAGTCGAACCTGCCGTGGCGGGTCAGGTCCGAAGCGGACTGGATTCTGCTCGGCGAGGTGGAGAACGGCATGGGAGACGGCGAATTCACCTTTACCGTAAGCCCGAACAAGACGCTTTTCGAGCGCGAAGGGCGGGTTACGGCGTGGATCACCGACGAATATGCGCAGTCGATCCGTGTCGTGCAGGCGCCCAGCTCCCCCGAAGACCTCGAAGTGCACTGGTACGTCAAGACCGACGGCAGTGCCGACAAGGACGGCCTGACGTGGGAGACGGCGACCACGCTGCACAATGCGCTGTCGAAGAGCATCAACGGCAACTTCATCCACGTGGCGGCCGGCACCTACGTCCCTGAACAGAGTCTGGCGGGAAGCAAGGGCGCGGCGGAGGACGCCACGTTCGAGATCTCGGCCAACGTCTCGCTGATCGGCGGTTATCCGGCCGATGCCGTGACGGGCGCCGTCGCCGATCCGGACGCCAATCCGACCGTTCTGAGCGGCCGTCTCTCCGGCGGCAGACATGCCTACCATGTGGTCTGCGTCACGGCGGCCAAGGCCGACGGCGGGCGGGTGCTGATGAAGGGGCTGACCATTACCGAGGGCCTTTGTTCGGGGACGGCTTCGTATTATACGCTCAACGGGGCGCGTTTCTACATCTCGCGCGGCGGAGGCGTCACGGTCGGCAATGCGGCGGTCGATATCGCGGACTGCAAGATCACGCAGAACAAATCCGCCAAGGACTGCGCCGGCATCTGCATCGTGGCCGGGGCCGACGTGTCGCTGACGGACACCGAAATCTCGGAAAACGAATGCAGCAACGGCAACGGCGCCGGCCTGCACAACGAAGCTTCGGTCGTCCGTATGGATCGCTGCACCGTGCGGGGCAACTCCGCGTCGGGTGTCTGCGGCGGCGTTTATACTTTCAGCAGCAGCGCCCCGTCCTATACGTACATCTACAACAGTACGCTTTGCGACAACCGTACGAATGGGAGCAAGAACTCCCGCCGCGGAGGGGCCGTTTACAGCCGCGAGTATTCGGAGACCGTGCTGGTGAACTGCACCGTGCACGGCAATACGGGCGGCAACGGCGGCGGCATCGCCCTGTACGGGGCTTCGGGCAAGGAGTCCAAGATGACGCTCGTAAGCTGTACGGTGACCGGAAATACGTCGCTGTTCGTAGGCGGCGGCGTGGAATTCACGCCCTATACGACGATGAACGTCTACAATACGGTCGTTTCGGGCAATACCGCAGCCAACGGCGGCGACGATCTGGTGGGAACCAATACCGCTTTGGCGGCTACGGCCAACCTGCCTGCGGTGCTCTCGTACGCCGTGAACGGAAGCGTGGTGTACGGGGCCGGCAAGGCCGTGGTGGCGGGCAGCAGTTTCGATCCGGCGACGATGCTCGGCCCGCTGGCCGGCAACGGAGGCCCGACGCAGACCTGCCTGCTGCTGGGGGCGGACAATCCCGCCCGGACGCTGGGCATGCCCTATGTCGATTTGTCGGCGCTTGGGCAGGATTTCGATCCGCAGATCGGCGCCGAAATCACGGGCTTCGACCAGACGGGGCTTTCGCGCGAGGGAACCTCGGCGATGGGAGCCTGCGTGAAGTAACGAGACGGACGGAGGGCGGCCGGATTTCTGTAGGCCGCTCCTCCGCCCGATATTCGGCGGCGCTCTTTTGCGGAGCGCCTTCCGCCCGGTCGCCGGGGTGCGGACTCCCTTTTGCGGGCGGACCGTTCCCCGGCGATTTTCGGGTCCGGATTTGCTTATTTTTTCGTATCCTTTCCCATTTTCTTGTTTTTTCGTACCTTTACTACCGTTTTTGCCCGGCAGGCCGATTCCAATGATGCGAGACACCTTCGCCGTCGTTCGCCGTCCGGTCAACGCCCGTAAAACCGCAATGAATTATGATGAAAAAAAGTGCAATTCTGCTGCTTCTGCTCTTCGCCGCGCTGGCGGCCGGGGCGCAGCCCTTCTACCGCAAACCCGTCGCCCCGGTGCGCAACGTCATCGTGATGATTCCCGACGGGACCTCCACGAGCGTCCTCGCCGCGGCGCGCTGGTATAAATTCTACAACGACCCTTCGCAGCGGACGCTCAACCTCGATTCCTGCCTTTGCGGGCTGGTCGGGAGCTTCTCGTCCGATTCGCCGATCCCCTGCTCGGCCCCGGCCATGTCGGCCTACATGACGGGCATGCCCCAGCAGGCGGGCAACGTTTCGGTCTATCCGGCGGCCAATCCCGCGCAGGATATCGTCGAGGTCGAATCCGGACGGGCCTGTCAGCCGCTGGCGACGCTGCTCGAAGCGGCCAAGCACGACCGGGGAAAGGCTGCGGGACTCGTCGTGACGGTCGATTTCTGCCATGCGACGCCCGCCGCCTGCGCTTCGCACCACTACTCCCGCCACGCCTATCCCGCGCTGGCGGCGCAGATGGCGGGCAACGACTTGGACGTGATGTTCGGCGGCGGCCGGAAGCAGGTCTCGGACGCCATGCGGGCGTATCTGCGCGGCAGCGGCGCGACGCTTATCGAGCAGGATGCCGCGGCGTTCCGCGCCTACGACGGCAAAGGCCCCGTGTGGTCGCTCTTCGCGCAGGGGAACATGAGTTACGACCTCGACCGGAACGATGCCGAACAGCCGTCGCTGGCCGAGATGACGGCCAAGGCGCTGGAGGTGCTGGACAGGCATGAAAACGGCTTTTTCCTGATGGTTGAGGGCAGCCGCGTCGATATGGCGGCGCACGCCAAGGACCCCGTGGGGGTGATTACCGAGATGCTGGCCTTCGACAAGGCCGTGGGCGTGGCGCTCGATTTCGCCCGCCGCGACGGGCGGACGGCCGTTGTCATCATGCCCGACCACGGCACTTCGGGGCTGAGTTTCGGCGACGGGGCCTATAAGGATTACGCCTCCAAGGGACTCGATTCGGCCTATATGAATATCTCGGAGGTGCGCCGCACGGCTTCGGGGCTGGAAAAAATACTGCTCAAGGCGCGGCCGGAACAGATCCGGCCCCTGTTCCGCGAATACACCGGCATTGAGCTTACGGACGATGAATTGGCCCTGCTCCGGAGTTCGCGCAACTATACCGAGGCCGACTACATGAAGGTCGCCAACAGCGTGAACATGGTGTCGAGCATTGCCCGCATCGTGACCTCCCGCACCCATTTCGGGTTCCTCAGCGGCAGCCATACCGCCGAAGACGTCTTTTTGGCGGCTTACCACCCGGAGGGCGACCTGCCCGTGGGGCGCAATACCAATACGGAGATTCATGCCTACATGGCCGACTTGCTCGGTTTGGAGCGTCCGTTGGCTGAATTGACCGGCGAACTGTTCGCACCGCATACCGAGGTGTTCCGCGGCGCGAAGTGCTCGATTTCGGCGGCCGAAGGGCAGATGCCCTGCCTGACGGTCCGCAAGGGGCGCCGTACGCTGCGCGTACCGGCCTACGGTTCGGTCGCTTACCTCGACGGCAAGCCCCTGAAACTGCGCTCGGCAGTGGTCTATATCGACCGCAACGACACGTTCTACCTGCCGCGCGAGCTGGGCGAAAAATTCTGACCCGGCAAATTTTTCCGGCGGTCGGCGCGCATTGGGGCGGTGTCCGGCACACATTTGGGCGGCGTCCGGCAAACTCTTCCGGCGGCTTTCGGGACCCATTCCGGATTTATACGGCCCGCTCCGGACTTCGGCGAGAAGTCCCGGAGCGGGTTTTTTCGGGCCGGAGGTTCAGGATTTCGGGCGGTTTTGAGGGATAACCGCTTTTTCTTGTTATATTTGTGACTCAAATAAAAACCTCAACTTATGAAAAAATCGTGTGTTTTGGTCAGCGGCGGCGCCGGTTATATCGGTTCGCATACCGCCGTGGAACTGATAGGCGCCGGTTACGACGTGGTGATCGTCGATAATCTCTCGAACAGCGACATGGACGCCGTCGAGGGAGTCCGCAGGATCACGGGCGTCGAAGTGCCGTTCGAAAAGGCGGACTGCTGCGACCGCGACGCTTTCCGCAAAGTGTTCGAAAAGTACGACTTCGATTCGGTGATCCATTTCGCGGCGTCGAAGGCCGTTGGCGAGTCGGTCGGCAAGCCGCTGGAATACTACCGCAACAACCTTACGTCGTTTATGAACGTCATCGACCTCATGCGTGAGTTCGGACGTCACAACATCGTCTTCTCGTCGTCGTGTACGGTTTACGGCGAGGCCGACAAGCTGCCCGTGACGGAGCAGACGCCCCGCAAGCCCGCGACCTCGCCCTACGGCAACACCAAGCAGATGTGCGAGGACATCCTGCGCGATTCGCTGGCGGCCTACGACGGCATGAAGGGCATCGCCCTGCGCTATTTCAACCCCATCGGTGCGCATCCTTCGGCCCTGATCGGCGAACTGCCGCGCGGCGTGCCGCAGAATCTGGTCCCCTACATCACGCAGACGGCCGCCGGACTCCGCGAATGCCTTTCGGTCTTCGGCGACGACTATCCGACGCCCGACGGCTCGAACATCCGCGACTATATCGACGTGGTGGACCTCGCCAAAGCCCATGTGACGGCGATCGCGCGCATGATCGAGGGCAAGAACAGGGAGAAGTACGAAATCTTCAACATCGGCACGGGACGCGGCGTTTCGGTGCTCGAACTGGTGCGTAAGTTCGAAGAGGTGAACAACCTGAAACTCAACTACAAGATCGTGGGCCGCCGTGCGGGCGACATCGTGGCGATCTGGGCCGATCCGTCGTATGCCAACGACGAACTGGGCTGGAAGGCCGAACGTTCGCTCGACCAGACGCTGGCTGCGGCGTGGAAGTGGGAGAAGCATATCCGCGGCATCGAATAACCGCCTCCGGCATGCCGGACCGCGGCGCTGCGTTTCGGCGGCGAAAGCTGCCGGGGAGTGCTTCGCAAGCGTGCTTTCGGATAAATTTAGGGAGGCCCCGGATTCCGGAGCCTCCCTCTGCTTAAAACATGCTGAAGTTTTCGGAAGGTTCGGTCGGTGAAGTGTTTTAAGCGTATACGGTGCTAACCGTGCGTCAGGTCGGTGTTGTGGACGCCCAGCACGGCGCGGCCCGACGGGTCGTTCCTGTCGCGGAAGGCCGCGTCCCAAGCCAGCGCCTCGGCGGTGCTGCACGCCACGGAGGGCACCGAGGGAACGCATTGGGCTGCGGTCTGCGACGGGAAGTGCTCTTCGAAGATCGTGCGGTAATAGTACTCCTCCTTGTTGCGGGGTGGATTGATCGGGAACCGCTCGGCGGCGTGTTCCATTTCGCGGTCGGAGACCGCTTCGGAGGTGATTCGTTTCAGGGTGTCGATCCAGCCGTAGCCCACGCCGTCGGAGAACTGCTCCTTCTGCCGCCAGACGATCTCTTCGGGAAGCAGATCCTCGAAAGCCTTGCGCAGAATCCACTTTTCGATACGCCCGTTCTTAGCCATTTTCGCTTCGGGATTGATGCGCATGGCCACGTCCAGAAACTCCTTGTCGAGGAACGGCACGCGTCCCTCGACACCCCATGCGGAGAGCGATTTGTTGGCCCGCAGGCAGTCGTAGAGGTGGAGCTTGCCGACCTTGCGCACGGTCTCCTCGTGGAATGCGCGGGCGTCGGGGCCTTGTGGAAATAGAGGTAGCCGCCGAAAACCTCGTCGGCAGCCCTCGCCCGAAAGCACCATCTTGATGCCCATGGATTTGATGACGCGCGCCAGCAGGTACATCGGCGTAGACGCCCGCACGGTGGTCACGTCGTACGTCTCGATGAAGTAGATCACGTCGCGCAAGGCGTCCAGACCCTCCTGAATGGTATAGTGGATTTCGTGGTGCACGGTGCCGATCCGGTCGGCCACCTTGTGGGCCGCTGCGAGGTCGGGGGAGCCTTCGAGTCCGATGGCGAAGGAGTGTAGCCGGGGCCACCACGCCCGGTCGCGGTCGTGCGACTCGACGCGCCGGTCGGCGAATTTCCGCGCCACGGCCGAGATGATCGACGAGTCGAGACCTCCCGACAGCAGTACGCCGTAGGGCACGTCGGACATCAGCTGCCGCTTGACGGCCGCTTCGAGGGCGGCGCGCAGGGCCGGAATGTCGGCGCCGGTCTCTTTCACGGCGTCGTATTCGAACCAGTCGCGGTCGTACCAGCGGACCATTTTCCCCTCTTTGCTCGACCAGTAGTGGCCCGGCAGGAAGGGTTGGATCGTGGTGCAGACCCCTTCGAGGGCTTTCAGCTCCGAGGCCACGTAGAACTGCTCGTCGCGGTCCCAGCCGATGTAGAGCGGGATGACGCCGATCGGATCGCGGGCGATCAGGTATTCGTCGTTTTCGATGTCGTACAGCGCGAAAGCGAAGATGCCGCTGATCTTTTCGAGCAGTCCGACGCCCATTTTCCGGTAAAGGGGCAGGATCACCTCGCAGTCCGAGCCTGTCCGGAAATCGTACTCCCCGGCCAGCTCGTCGCGGATTTCCCGATGGTTGTATATCTCGCCGTTGACGGTCAGCACCAGTTTCCCGTCGCGGCTGAAGAGGGGCTGTCCGCCCGACTGGGGATCGACGATCGAAAGCCGCTCGTGGGAGAGAATCGCCCGCTCGCCGCAGTAGACGCCCGACCAGTCGGGTCCCCGGTGGCGGATGTTTTTCGACATTTTCAGCACCTGCGTGCGCAGCGCATCCGATTTCTGCCGGATGTCAAACAGTCCTACGAATCCACACATTTTCTGTTCGTTTGTTGTCATGGAACCCTCCCTTGGAATAGGCGGTTCCGGGGTTTGTCAATAGGATAAGCCGGGCGTGCGCCGCCGGCGGTTCGGCTGATGCCGGGGACGTACTTTGTGCCGCACCTCCCCGGCGTCGCCCGCATTGCGTCAGTTGTTTTCGGGCCGCAGCTTGCGCACCACGGCGCCGGTCTGCCACATCTCGCTCTCGCGCATCTGGCGCAGCTCTTCGTCGAGCTTCTCGCGGTAGTCGGGCTTGCTGTTGAGGTCGATCGAACGCTGGGCCTCGTTGCCGGCGGCGACTTCGCGGTAAAGCTCCTCGAAGACGGGTTTCGTGGCGTCGCGGAAACGTTTCCACCAATCCAGCGCGCCGCGCTGGGCCGTGGTCGAGCAGTTGGCGTACATCCAGTCCATGCCGTTCTCGGCGACCAGCGGCATGAGCGACTGCGTCAGCTCCTCGACCGTCTCGTTGAAGGCTTCCGAGGGGGTGTGCCCGTTGGCGCGGAGCGTCTCGTACTGGGCGGCGAAAATGCCCTGAATGGCGCCCATCAGCGTGCCGCGCTCGCCCGTCAGGTCGGAGTAGACCTCGCGTTTGAAGTCGGTTTCGAACAGGTAGCCCGAACCTACGCCGATGCCCAGCGCCACCACGCGCTCGAAGGCGCGGCCCGTGGCGTCTTGGAAGACCGCATAGCTCGAATTCAGTCCCCGGCCCTGCAGGAACATGCGCCGCAGCGAGGTGCCCGAACCTTTGGGGGCGATCAGGATCACGTCCACGCCGGCCGGGGGCACGATGCCCGTGCGCTCCTTGTAGGTGATGCCGAAGCCGTGCGAGAAGTAGAGCGCCTTGCCCGGCGTGAGGTGTTTTTCGATGGTGGGCCATACGGCGATCTGACCCGCGTCGGACAGCAGGTACTGGATGATCGTCGCACGCTCGGCGGCCTCTTCGATGCCGAAGAGCGTCTTGCCCGGCTCCCAGCCGTCGGCGACGGCCTTCTCCCAGCTCTTGCTGCCCTCGCGCTGGCCGACGATGACGTTCAGGCCGTTGTCCCTGAGGTTGAGCGACTGCCCCGGACCCTGCACGCCGTAGCCGATGACGGCGATGGTTTCGTTTTTCAGGACTTCGCGGGCTTTCTCCAAGGGGGAACTCCTCGCGCGTAACAACATTTTCTTCGACTCCGCCGAAATTGATCTTTGCCATAATTAGTATGATTTAAAAGTGATTTGAATTCGTCTGCCGTCGGCTGCGTTCCAGCTCTTCGAGGTATTCGTTGAGCAGTTCGCGCCGCGATTTGATGATGGCCACGATGCCGCTGCGCACGAACTGCTGCACGCCGTAGGGCTGCAGCAGGCGGAACAGCTCCTTGGTCTCGGCCTTGTGGCCCGTCTTCTCGACCACGATGTAGTCGTCGTCGATTTCGAGGATACGGACGTTGTGCTGGCGCACGAGGCGCTCGACGCTGCGGCTGCGCGTCACCTTGTAGAGTGCGATCTCCTGCTGCACCACTTCGTCGGAGGTGTAGACGAAGGTCTTCAGCACGTCGATCTTCTTTTCGATCTGCCGCACCAGCTTGTCGACCCGTTCCGGCCCGGTGCGGACGACGATCGTGAATTTATGGATGCCCGCCAGCGCCGACTCGGAGGTCGTGAGGCTCTCGATATTGACGTCGCGGCTGGTGAAAACCGTGGTGATCTGGTTCAGCAGACCCACCTTGTTTTCCGAAAATACGGTGATGATATATTCCTGTTCTTCCATTGCTCGTTCGGATTTTACTCCAGCCGGATCGCTGCGACGGGCGCGCCGGCCGGCACCATGGGAAATACGTTGTCTTCGCTTTCGACGCGCACTTCGAGCAGGTATGCGCCCCGGCAGGCCTGCATCTCGGCGATCGCCTCGGCGAGTTCCCCGCGCCGCTCGACGCAGCGGTAGGCGATGCCGTTGCCGCGGGCGATCAGCCCGAAATCGGGGTTTGCCAGCTCGGTGAACGAATAGCGGCGGTCGTAGAAAAGCTCCTGCCACTGGCGGACCATGCCCAGAAACGAGTTGTTCAGCAGGACGATCTTCACGGCCACCTGCGACTGGAAGATCGTGCCCAGCTCCTGAATGGTCATCTGCAGGCCGCCGTCGCCCGCGAAAAGACACACTTCGCGGTCGGGGGCGCCCAGCTTGGCCCCGATGGCCGCGGGAAGCCCGAAGCCCATCGTTCCCAGCCCACCCGAAGTCACCATGCTCCGGCTGCGGCGGAACCCGAAATAGCGGGCCGCGAACATCTGCTGCTGACCCACGTCGGTCACCAGCACCGCGTCGTTGTCGTAGGCGCGGGCTACGGCGGCGACCGCTTCGCCCATGCGGATACGGCCTTCGGCGGGATGGACCGCCCGGCGGATCACCTTTTCGTATTCGATCTTGTCGCAGGCGCGGAATTCGTCGATCCACGCCTGATGCCTGCGTGCCCGTATGCGCCGGGTGAGCAGCGGAAGGGTCTGTTTCGCGTCGCCGACCAGCGCAACGTCGGCCGGGACGATCTTGCCGATCTCCGCAGGGTCGATTTCGAGGTGGATGATCTTGGCGTTCGCCCCGAAACAGCCCGGATTGCCCGTCACGCGGTCGTCGAAGCGCATGCCCACGGCGAGGAGCAGGTCGCAGTCCCGGTTTTTGATGTTGGGACCGTAGTTGCCGTGCATGCCCAGCATGCCGACGTACTGCGGCGAGTCGGTCGGCAGGGCCGAAAGCCCCAGCAGGGTCGATGCGGCGGGCATGCCGCTCTTGTCGAGGAAGGCGCGCAGCTCCGCTTCGCCGCCGCTCAGGATCACGCCCTGTCCGATCATCGCCAGAGGCCGTTGTGCGGCATCGATCAGCCTTGCCGCTTCGTCGATGCGCTCTTCGGAGGGTACCGATGCGGGGACGTAACTGCGGATCGAAGCCACTTTCTCGTAGCTGAACGGGGCCGTTCCGCACTGGGCGTCCTTGGTGATGTCCACGACCACGGGGCCGGGGCGGCCCGAACGGGCGATGTAGAACGCCTTGGCGATGGCGCCCGGAATCTCTTCGGTGCGCTTGACCTGACAGTTCCATTTGGTGACGGCCTGCGTGATGCCCACGAAATTGGTCTCCTGAAAGGCATCGGTGCCCAGCAGCGAAGAACCGACCTGCCCGGTCACGAGCACCAGCGGCGTGGAGTCCATCAGCGCGTCGGCGAGTCCCGTCACGGTATTGGTGGCGCCGGGTCCGGAGGTGACCAGACAGACCCCCACGCGGCCGCTGACGCGGGCGTAGCCCTGCGCGGCGTGTACGGCGCCCTGTTCGTGCCGCACGAGGATGTGGCGCAGGCGGTCGCGGTAGTCGTAGAGTGCGTCGTAGACGGGGATGATCGCCCCGCCGGGGTAGCCGAAAATCGTATCGACGCCCTCGCGCAGGAACGATTCGATCAGGGCCTGCGCTCCCGTGACGGAGGGACCGGGCTGCGGTTCGGACATGTTTGTTTGCGTCGTATCCATGATTGCTGCTGTTTTACTTATTCTTCATCGACGATGCGTACGGCGCCCTTGTCGGCCGAGCTGACCAGCTTGGCGTAGGCGCGCGCAGCGACGCGGGGACTTTGCGGTCGCGCACGGCGGGGCGGAAATGCTCCTGAGCGGCCATTCGCGCGGCTATTTCGGCGTCGTCTGCCAGAAGGCGTATCGAGCGACGCGGGATGTCGATCTCGATCTCATCGCCCGTCCGGACGACGGCGATTTCGCCCCCAGACGCGGCTTCGGGCGAGACGTGGCCGATCGACAGCCCCGACGTGCCGCCCGAAAAAGCGGCCGTCGGTAATCAGCGCGCAGGCTTTGTCGAGGTGCTTGGATTTGAGGTACGACGTGGGGTAGAGCATCTCCTGCATGCCGGGACCTCCCTTGGGTCCTTCGTAGCGGATGACGACCGCCTCGCCCGCCTGCACTTCGTCGCCGAGAATGCCCTCGATAGCCTGTTCCTGCGATTCGTAGACCCGTGCGCGGCCGCGGAAAACGTGCAGCGACTCATCGACGCCCGCCGTCTTGACGATGCAGCCGCTGCGGGCGATGTTGCCCGTCAGTACGGCCAGTCCTCCGTCGCGGGAGTAGGCGTGTTCGACGTCGCGGATACAGCCCGTCGTGCGGTCTGCGTCGGGGGCGTCGTAATAGGAGTGCTGCGCTCCCAGTTCGCGGCTGTAAAGCCCCGCAGGGGCGCTCAGCCAGCGGCGCAGGGCCGCGTCGGTCAGCGTCTCACTGCGCAGGTCGCAGGCGTCGATTGCTTCGCGGAGCGTCCGCCCGTCGATGCGCGGGACCGAGGTGTCGAGCAGGCCGGCGCGCGCCAGTTCGCCCAGAATGGAGAGGATGCCGCCGGCGCGGTTGACGTCCTGTATGTGATACTGCGAGTTGGGAGCCACCAGAGTACCGGAACCCGGCGCGAAAGGCGGTCGATGTCCTGCATCGTGAAATCCACGCCGGCTTCGCGGGCCACGGCCAGCAGGTGGAGCACCGTGTTGGTCGAGCCGCCCATGGCGATGTCGAGCGACATGGCGTTCTCGAAGGAGGCTTTGGTCGCGACCGAACGCGGGAGCACCGATTCGTCGCCCAGAAAATAGTAGCGTTCGGCGTTGCGGACGATCAGCGCCGCGGCGTCTTCGAACAGCCGGCGTCGGTTGGCGTGCGTGGCGACGATCGTGCCGTTGCCCGGCAGCGAGAGTCCCAGCGCTTCGGTCAGGCAGTTCATCGAATTGGCCGTGAACATGCCCGAACACGAGCCGCAGCCGGGGCAGGCGCAGCGTTCGACGCGCGCGATCTGCTCGTCGCTGCAGGCTTCGTCGGCCGCCATGACCATCGCGTCGATCAGGTCGATGTCCCTCCCGTCGAATTTGCCGCCTCCATCGGCCCTCCCGACACGAAGACCGTCGGGATGTTGAGCCGCATGGCGGCCATCAGCATTCCGGGGGTGATCTTGTCGCAGTTGGAGATGCAGACCAGCGCATCGACCTTGTGGGCGTTGGCTATGTATTCGACGCTGTCGGCGATGATCTCGCGCGAGGGCAGCGAGTAGAGCATGCCGTCGTGGCCCATGGCGATGCCGTCGTCTACGGCGATGGTGTTGAATTCCGCGGCGAAACATCCGCAGGCTTCGATGCGCTGTTTGACATACTGCCCGATTTCGTGCAGGTGGACGTGTCCCGGCACCAGCTGGGTGAACGAATTGGCGATGCCGACGACCGGCCGGCCGAACTGTTCTTCGCGCATGCCGTTGGCGCGCCAGAGGCTTCTGGCGCCGGCCATGCGGCGGCCCGTCGTCGTGACGGTGCTTCTGAGTGTGTGTTTCATCTTCTCTCTTTTTTCGGCGTATCCGCTTCAGGCGGACGGCCCGGACAGCAAAAAAGCCCTTCTCCGTCGGAGAAAGGCTTTTCTATAATCTTTCGAGTATACGCATCACCTTTCTCCCGTTATCCTGTAGTGACGACGAGCAGCAGATTAATGACGTTATTGTTCGAATGATTCAGAGCGGTCATGGCCGGATTTCTGTATTTGTTCCGTTTCAAAGATAGGGATATAAAATCAGACGTACAAATAAATTCCTAAAGAAATTTAATAATGTGATATTCCGGAAGCAGATCGCGCTCTCAGGTTTTTATTTTCAGGTCTTGCATGCTGTTTACTTACAATTTGAAACCGCTATTTTTGGCTTTAAAACCGGTTTTAGGCCGATTTGCAAGAGTTTCATGCTCCGGAAGCTCTGAAATGTCTTACTGTTTTTATATTATTATAGGTGTGTCCGGCCTTTTTGTGCTATTTGTTCCGAGTGAAAACCCTTCCTGATTATTCGGCGGGCATCTTACGAATCGTTACCTGATTTGGATATTAAATTTTTTTGTTTTATATTTGTCCCTGATGGATATGAAACGGAATCATACGATGTTCGGAGAGTGCGGGAACACCTGCGCTCCGACGACGTATGCCGTCCTCTCCGTTATCTTCACGACTGCCGCTACTACAACCCCTGTGGGGGTTTAGTTTGTTTTTTCCGTCAGAAGCATTTCCGTATGCACACCCGGCCGAGGCTGCCGGGGCGGAAACCCGGATTTTAAGTCAAAGGCAGTTTAATTCAAAGAAGATTTTACCATGAAACATATCAAGGTTTTCGCCCCCGGAACGGTGGCGAATCTGGGCTGCGGCTTCGACATCATGGGCCTGACGCTCGACGGCGTGGGCGACCGGATCGAGGTCGCCGCCGAAGCGGGTGCGAGCGGGCTTGCGATCCGCAACGAGAGCGGGAAGAGACTCCCCGAAAAGCCCGAAGACAATGTCATAACCCCGGCCGTCGCGGCCCTGCTCGAAGCGTACGGAAAGCCCGTGCGGGTCGAAATCACGATTCTCGAAAAGATAGCGCCCGGAAGCGGCATCGGATCGAGCGCCGCCTCGTCGGCCGCAGCCGTCTACGGGCTGAACGAACTGCTGGGCCGCCCCTTTTCGGCGGAACGGCTGGTGGAGTTCGCCATGATGGGCGAAGCGCTGATCGGCGGCACGCCCCATGCCGACAACGTCGGGCCGGCCCTGCTGGGCGGCGTGGTGCTGATCCGCGGATACGGGCCGCTGGACATCATCCGCCTGCCGGTGCCCGATGACTTTCTACGCCGTGGCGCATCCCGACATCGTGGTCGGCACCAAGGAGGCGCGCGAGGTGCTGCCCCGCGAGATTCCGATGGCGCATGCCGTCACGCAGTGGGGCAACGTCGGCGGACTTGTCGCCGGACTGGCGCTGGGCGACGTGGCGCTGATCGGCCGCTCGATGCACGACGTCGTCGCGGAGCCTTACCGCAAGGGATTCATTCCCGGTTACGACCGTTTGAAGGAGGAGGTGCTCTCCGAAGGCGCTCTGGCCATGAACATCGCCGGATCGGGACCTTCGGTCTTTGCGCTGGCCGCCGAAGGGTCGGTGTCGGAACGGGTCGCTGAGCGGATGAAGAGCCATTTCGCCGGGCTGGGAATCGGCTGCAACATCTATGCGGGCCGCGTGTCGAACCGCGGTGCGCGAATCGAAGAATAAGAAAAAAGGAAAACCATGAAATACTACAGTACGAGAGACAAAGCACATGCACGGCCCTGTTGCTGCGCGAAGCCGTCGAGGCGGGGGCTGGCGCCCGACGGGGGACTGTTCGTCCCCGAACGTATTCCCACAGGCGGATATGGCGGTCGCGGAGCGGTTGGCCGGGGAGTCCTATGCCGCATTGGCGGGGTATCTGGCCGCACTGTTCTTCGGCGAGGATATCGACGCCGGGATTCTGCAGCGGGAGATCGGCCGCATCTACGATTTTCAGGTTCCCCTGCGTCCGGTCGGCAGCCGCTATACGCTGGAGCTGTTCCACGGCCCGACGTTCGCGTTCAAGGACTTCGGCGCCGGATTCATGGGCCGCATGGTCGGCCTGCTGGGCGGCGCGGACGAAAAGCTGGTGATTCTGACGGCGACGTCGGGCGATACGGGCAGCGCCGTGGCGCACGGTTTTTATGACGTGCCGGGCGTCGAGGTGGTGCTGCTCTATCCCGAAGGGAAGATCAGCCGCCTGCAGGAGTGTCAGATGACCGCGCTCGGAGGCAATATCCATCCGCTGCGCGTGGCCGGAACCTTCGACGACTGCCAGCGGCTGGTCAAGGAACTCTTTGCGGACAGCTCTTTCAGGGCCGCGCACCGCGTATCGTCGGCCAATTCGATCAACCTGCTGCGGTGGATTCCGCAGGCGTTCTATTACTTCTACGGGTATTTCCGGTGGCGGCAGGCGTCGGGCGGCGAAAATCCGGTGGTCGTGGTGCCGAGTGGCAACTACGGCAACCTCTCGGCCGGCATGCTGGCTCGCCGCATGGGGTTGCCCCTCGGCGGATTCGTCGCGGCGTCGAACGCCAACGACGTGGTGCCCGAATTTCTGCGGACGGGCGATTACCGTCCGCGGCCGTCGGTGCGGACGCCGGCCAATGCGATGGACGTCGGAGCGCCGAGCAACTTCGAGCGGATGATGTGGCTGTGCGGCGGCGATGCGGACGCCCTGCGCGGCGAATTGCAGGGGTTCCGGTGCGACGACGCCATGATCCGCCGTACGATCGACGGGCTGTACCGGAATTACGGTTATCTATCCGATCCGCACAGCGCCGTGGGCTATGCGGCTTCCGTGGCCTGCGGCAGGCCGGGGTTTTACCTTTCGACGGCCCATCCGGCCAAGTTCGGCGAGGTCATTTCGCCCGTGACCGGGGCGAAGGTGCCGCTGCCCCCGCGCCTTGCGGAGCTGGTGAAGCGTCCGCGGGTTTCGGAGCCGATGGCGGTGGATCTTGGGGCGCTGGAGGAGTACGTCGCCGGAGTGTGGGATTCGCGGCGGTCCCCGCTGGTGTTTCGGTGTCGATGATGGACGAATGACATGCCGGTGATTGCCGATGACGGTTCTACGGCAGGCGGATAGCGGGCGGGGCGATGGCGGAATCCGTCCCTTTCCGGAACTGTCCGCTGCAGCGAGACCGTGTTCCGGAACTGCGCGGCAGGGACTGGCGATGTCCGGTTACGGCCGGGCCGGTTTGGAGCCGAGCCGACTCCCGGCCCCGAAACGGCGGGAAGAATGGAATTGAAAAAGGGTTGCAACGCGGCGGTTGCAGCCCTTTTTTTGTGCGGGATTTCCGGGTTGCGTGCGGAATTCCCTTTTTGTGTGCGTGACTCTCCTTTTGCGTGCGGGGTTTCCGGCTAAATATGCGCGGCGATGAAATCCCCGACCTCGGAGGTCGAATAGCGCCGTTCGCCCTGTGCGGCGAGGTCTTCGGTGACGATCCCTTCGGTGAGCGCCCGGTTTACGGCGTCGCGGACGGCGCTCCCTTCGGCGGTCAGCCCCAGATGTTCGAGCAGCATGGCGGCCGAGAGGATCGCAGCCATCGGGTTGGCGATGTTTTTGCCTGCGGCCTGCGGATAGGAGCCGTGGATCGGTTCGAAAAGCGCGACTTCGGACCCCACGCTGGCCGACGGAAGCATGCCCAGCGACCCGCTGATGACGCTGGCTTCGTCGGTGAGGATGTCGCCGAACATGTTTTCGGTGACGATCACGTCGAAATGGGTCGGCTGGCGGATGATCTGCATTGCGGCGTTGTCCACGAACATGAAGTCCAGCTCCACTTCGGGGTATTGGGGTGCGAGCTGCTGGGCGATCTCGCGCCAGAAACGCGAGGTTTCGAGGACGTTGGCCTTGTCGACTACCGTCAGGTGACGGCGGCGGCTCATGGCCAGCCGGAACGCCACGTGCAGCACGCGCTCGATCTCCTGCCGCGAGTAGGTGCAGGTGTCCACGGCCCGGTCGCCCCCTTCGTCGCGGCCCTGCGGCCGTCCGAAATAGATGCCGCCCGTCAGTTCGCGGACGCAGACGAAGTCGGTGCCCCGCACCACCTCGGCCTTGAGCGGCGAGCGGTCGGCCAGCGTGTCGAAGAGCGCGATGGGGCGCAGGTTGGCGAACAGTCCCAGCGACTTGCGCATGCGCAGCAGCCCCTGTTCGGGGCGTACCGGCGCTTTGGGGTCGTTGTCGTATTTGGGGTCGCCGATGGCGCCGAACAGCACGGCGTCGGCTTCGCGGCAGATTTTGTGCGTCTCCTCCGGGTAGGGATCCCCCCGTGGCGTCGATGGCGCAGGCGCCCACCAGTGCTTCGCGGTAGGTGAAGTTGTGCGCATACTTCCGGGCGACGCGGTCCAGCGCCTTGACGGCTTGCGCGATGATCTCAGGACCGATGCCGTCGCCGGCTAAAAGGGCTATGTTAACATTCATGGTCGTTATAGTTTGTTTCGATTATGTTCAGCATTTTGATCGTCGCCTTGATGGCGGCTTCGGTCTGGTCGGCATCCAGACCGCGCGTTTTGAATACCTTGCCGCCCATTTCCCACGTGATGATGGTCTGCACGAAGGCGTCGGTGCGGCCGCCGGGCGGGATCGAGACGGTGTAGTTGCGCAGCATCGGGAACTCGCGCCGGAGCTGGTGCTCGTAGATTTGCCGCAGCGCCCGCATGAAGGCGTCGTACTGGCCGTCGCCGGCCGAGGTCTGCTCGTACTCCCGTCCGTTGATCTCGATCTTGAGCGAAGCCGCAGGATGCAGCCCCTGCGCCAGCGAAAGGCTGTAGTTGAGGATGCGGACCGGATTTTCGGCCAGATCGTAACGCAGTACGTCGGCGATGATGTAGGGCAGGTCCTCGGCGGTCACCAGCTCCTTCTTGTCGCTCAGCTCCACGACCCGTTCGGTCACCTTGCGCATCGAGGCTTCGTCGAGGTCGATGCCCAGCGTTTCGAGGTTCTTCATGATGTTGGCCTTGCCCGAAGTCTTGCCGAGGGCGTATTCGCGGACGCGGCCGAAGCGTTCGGGCAGCAGTTCGTTGAAATAGAGGTTGTTCTTGTTGTCGCCGTCGGCATGGATGCCGGCGCACTGCGTGAAGACGCTTTCGCCGACGATCGGGCGGTTGGCGGGAATGCGGATGCCGGTGTAGGTCTCGACCATGCGGCTGACGTGGTTGATCTTCGTCTCGTCGATGCCGGTGGCGCGGTGCAGGCGGTCGTGCAGGACGGCGACCGTACTCGACAGCGGTGCGTTCCCGGCCCGCTCGCCCAGCCCGTTTACCGTGACGTGGACCCCGTGGAATCCGGCTTTCACGGCCGCGGCGGTATTGGCGACGGCCAGATCGTAGTCGTTGTGGGCGTGGAAGTCGAAGCGCAGGCGGGGATAGCGCCGCACCAGATCGCCGCAGAACCGTTCGGTGGCGTAGGGATCGAGCACGCCCAGCGTGTCGGGGCACATGAAACGCTGCACGGGGGCGTCGGCCAGTGCGTCGAGCATGGCGTAGACGTACTCCGGCGAATGCTGCATGCCGTTGGACCAGTCTTCCAGATAGACGTTTACCCGCATGCCCCGCGATGGCCCGGTCGATCGCGGCGCGGATGTCGCCGAGGTGCTCTTCGGGCGTGCGGCGGAGCTGTTCGCGGCAGTGCTTGAGCGACCCTTTGGTCAGCAGGTTCACAACGCGGCATCCGGCGTCGCCGAGCCAGTCGAGGGATATGCCGCCGTCGATGAACCCCAGCGCCTCGATGCGGTCCGAATAGCCTTTGGAGGCGGCCCACTCGGCGATGCGCCGCACGGCCTCCTGTTCGCCCTGCGAGACCCGCGCCGAAGCGATCTCGATGCGGCTGACGCGCAGTTCCTCCAGCAGCAGCCGGGCGATGGAGAGCTTTTCGCGGGCGTTGAACGAAACGCCCGACGTCTGCTCGCCGTCGCGCAGCGTGGTATCCATTATTTCGACCGGGGGAAGCATCGTCGCGGGCTATTTTCGGGCCTCTTCGAACCGTCGGATCTGGTCGGAGATGCTGCACAGGTAATCCACGTCGTCGTAGCCGTTCTGCAGGCAGCGTTTCTTGTAGGCGTCGATCTCGAACCGCTCGCTGCGGCCCGTGGCTTCGGCGGTCAGCGTCTGCCGGTCCAGATCGACCGTGAAACGGGCCGCGGGATCGTCGTCTATGGCGGCGAAGATCGCCGCGAGGAACTCGTTGCTTACCGTGATCGGCAGCAGACCGTTGTTGAGGGCGTTGTTGCGGAAGATGTCGGCGAAGAAACTCGACACCACGACGCGGAAGCCGTAGTCGGCGATGGCCCATGCGGCGTGTTCGCGCGAACTGCCGCACCCGAAGTTGCGGCCTGCGACCAGTATGCGGCCCCCGTAGCGGCTGTCGTTGAGCGGGAACGAAGCGACCTTCCGGCCCTCGGCGTCGTAACGCCAGTCGCGGAAGAGGTTGTCGCCGAATCCCTTGCGCTCGGTGGCTTTGAGAAAGCGCGCCGGGATGATCTGGTCGGTATCTATGTTTTCCGTGCGGACGGGCACCGCCCCCGACGTGAAGGTTTCGAATTTGGGTATGGACATTTTTTCTTGGCTTTTACATTTCAAACACCTTGCGTGGGTCTTCGATGCGCCCGCAGACGGCAGCGGCGGCGGCCACCGCGATGCCCGAAAGCATCGTCCGTGCGCCCGGCCCCTGACGCCCTTCGAAATTGCGGTTCGAGGTCGAAACGCAGTATTTGCCCGCCGGAATCTTGTCGGCGTTCATCGCCAGACAGGCCGAACAGCCCGGCTGGCGGAGTTCGAATCCCGCGTCGGCCAGAATCCGGTCCAGTCCCTCGGCCCTTGCGGCGGCTTCGACGCCTTTCGAGCCGGGGACGATCCACGCCGTTATGTTGTCGGCCTTGCGGCGGCCTTCGACCAGCCGTGCGAAGAGGCGCAGGTCCTCGATGCGGCCGTTGGTGCAGCTGCCGACGAAGACGTAATCGACGGGTTTGCCCTGCAGCGTTTCGCCGGGTTCGAATCCCATGTACTCCAACGCCTTGGGATCGGCGTCGGCGGGAATCTCCGCATCGACGGCCATGCCCATGCCGGGGTTGGTGCCGTAGGTGATCATCGGGGCGATGTCGGCGGCGTCGAAGCGGTATTCCTTGTCGAAAACCGCGTCGGCGTCGCTGTAAAGTTCGCGCCAGCGGGCCGCGGCCCGGTCGAAAGCGGCGCCCTGCGGCGCGCGTTCGCGGCCGCGGAGGTAGTCGAACGTGGTCTGGTCGGGGGCGATCATGCCGCCCCGCGCCCCGCATTCGATGCTCATGTTGCAGACGGTCATGCGCCCCTCCATCGAGAGGGAGCGGATCGCTTCGCCGGCGAATTCGATGAAATAGCCCGTGCCGCCCGAAGCGGTCAGCCGGGAGATGATGTAGAGGATGATGTCCTTGGCTTCGACGCCCGGCCGAAGCGTTCCGTCCACGGTGATGCGCATGCTCCGCGGCTTGGACTGGATGATGCACTGGCTGGCGAAGACCATTTCGACCTCCGACGTCCCCACGCCGAACGCCACGGCGCCCAGCGCCCCGTGCGTCGAGGTGTGGCTGTCGCCGCAGACGATGGTCATGCCCGGCTGGGTGAAGCCCAGTTCGGGACCGATGATGTGCACGATGCCCTGCCGGGGGTCGCCCACGCCGAAATGCTCGATGCCGAACCGGGCGCAGTTGGCCGCCAGCGCTTCGACCTGCCGCCGCGATTCCGGCTCGGCGATCGGCAGGTGCTGGTCGAGGGTGGGGATGTTGTGGTCGGCCGTCGCCGTGATCTGCGCCGGGCGCGCCACGCCGATGCCGCGCCGTTCGAGTCCGGCGAAAGCCACGGGCGACGTCACCTCGTGGATGTACTGCCGGTCAATGTAGAGCACGCAGCGTCCCCCGTCTTCGGTGCGCACGGTGTGTGCATCCCATATTTTGTCCAGAAGAGTCTCCCATCTTACGCCTCCTTTTCCTTGCGTTCGGTTACGTTCAGTATGCGCAGCGCGTCGAGGAACGCCTCGATCGACGCCCGCGTGGTGTCGGTGTGGGCGGCGAATCCGTGGACCGTGCGGCTGCCGCACTGCACCTGCACGTGTACGCGGCCCACGTCGTTCGACCCCTTGGTGATGGCCTGCATGAGGAATTCCGTGAGCACGACCTTCTCGTTGATGAGGGTCTTGATGGCCGAAACGGCCGCATCCACCGGGCCGTTGCCCGTGGCGATGGCCATGCGTTCGTGGTCGCCGAACTTCAGCACCACGGTCGCCGTCGGAACGAGCGTTCCGGTGGTCACCTGCAGGAATTTGAGCGATACGGACTGTTGTTTCATGCGGTCGATGTCGCCCACCAGATACAGCAGGTCGTAATCGTGGATCTCCTTCTTCCTGTCGGCCAGTTCGAGGAACTTGCCGTAGGTGTCGTCCGTCCGTCTCCTCCTGCGTGAGGTTGTAGCCGAGCAGTTCGAGCCGGTGCACGAGCGCGGCGCGGCCGCTGCGGGCCGTCAGGGCGATGACCGACTGGTTGAGTCCGACGTCCTGCGGGTCGATGATCTCGTAGGTCTGGCGGTCTTTCAGCACGCCGTCCTGATGGATGCCCGACGAGTGGGCGAAGGCGTTGCGGCCGACGATCGCCTTGTTGGGCTGGACGGGCATGTTCATCAGGCTCGATACGAGGTGCGAAGCCTTGGTGATGAGCTGTGCGTCGATGTTCGTATCGACGTTCAGCTCCTTGTGGCAGCGCAGGGTCATCACCACCTCTTCGAGCGAGGTGTTGCCCGCGCGTTCGCCGATGCCGTTGATCGTCACCTCAGCCTGCCGCGCGCCGTTGAGGACGCCGCTCAGCGTATTGGCCGTAGCCATGCCGAGGTCGTTGTGGCAGTGGGTCGAGATGATCGCCCGGTCGATGTTGGAGACGTGATCGACGAGGTATTTGATCTTCGCGCCGTACTCGCCGGGCAGGCAGTAGCCCGTGGTGTCGGGAATGTTGACCACCGTGGCGCCGGCCGCGATGACCGCTTCGATCACGCGGGCGAGGTATTCCGGATCGGCGCGCCCGGCGTCTTCGGCGTAGAACTCGACGTCCTCGACGTAGCGCTTGGCGTATTTCACCGCCCCGACGGCCGATTCGATGATCTTTTCGGGCGTCGAGCGCAGTTTGTCGTAGATATGCTGGGGCGATACGCCGATTCCGGTGTGGATGCGTTTGTGCTTGGCCAGCCGCAGGGCGTCGGCGGCGACGTCGATGTCTTTTTTCACGGCGCGGGTGAGCGCACAGATTGTCGGGGCCGAAACGGCCTTCGAAATTTCAAGTACGGAGTTGAAGTCTCCGGGGCTGGAAATCGGGAATCCCGCTTCGATGACGTCCACGCCGAGACTTTCGAGGAGTTTGGCGACTTCGATCTTCTCGGTGGTGTTCAACTGACAGCCCGGCACCTGCTCGCCGTCGCGGAGCGTGGTGTCGAAAATAAAAAGTTTTTCGCACATAATAGGACTTGATCTAACTAACCTTGGCAACAAATATATTAAAAATATTTTCGAATCCCTTCATTCTGCGCAAGTTTCGTTTGCCGCGCCGCCCGTGCCGGAGTGCGTTCGGGCGGGGTTTTCATTACAGATTCGGCGTCGTGGAAGAGTATCCGGCGAAAGTCCGGCGGCTTTGGGCCGGGAGCGCTTACGGATTATAACCTTTCGGAATTTGTCGCACGGCCGCCGATTTGTTGCGGGAAATCTCTTCCGAAGACCGGATTCGAGCCGGAAGCGGGGAAAAACGACGGGCCGCTCCTCGAAGAGCGGCCCGTTTCCGTAAATACGCTTATGGTTGTTGGCATTTACTTTCTGCGCTGGATGTTGTCGGAGACGGTTTCGACCGTGCAGGGACCGCCGTACGTCACTTTGGCGGCCGTCGAAGCGTTGATTTTCAGACGGCCCGAACACCAGACGTCGGCTTTGGCGTAGTTCGACACCGTCAGGTCGTAATCCGAGACCCGCAGTTCGGGGGCCGAGAAATTCGCGCCCGACGAAACCCGGACCGTGGCGTCGGCGACCTGCGCCGCGCCTTTCAGGTAGATTTTGCCGTAGCTTCCGACGCTCGCTTCGAGCGAACTGCCGCTGAATGTTCCGTTGAACGAGCCGCCGCTGCTGACGGTCAGCTTCGCCGGCCGGGTCTTTACCGTTACCGTGCCGGAGAATTTGGCGTAGCTGTCGATGCGCATCGTCAGCGCGTCGGCGGTCAGCGTGCTGCCGACGCTGGCGCCGCTGCTGATCTCGACCGTGAGGTCGGAGGCTTTGATGTCGTTCGAGAATTTGGCGTAACTGCCCACTGTCAGTTTGCAGCTGTTGCGGCACTCCACGGGAGCCTGCGCCGATCCGTAGCTCGAAATCCGCAGCTCGCCGTCGCCGCAGCGCACCGAGCCTGCGAATTTGCCGTAGCTCGACACGTCGAGTTTCGCGGCGCCGGGCGTGTCGATGTCGGCGCTCACCGATCCGTAGCTCGATACGGAGACCGAAACCGACGGGCCTTTCAGCGGCATTTTGCAGTTCACCTTGCCGTAGGAGCCTGCCGATATTTCGCGCAGCGAGGCCGATGCCGGAACGGTGACCGAGACCGAGATGTTTTCCGTGTTGTTGGCGTTGACGCGGAATTTCAGCTTCCCGCCGTCGCGCTCCAGCACCAGATAGTCGATGACGTTGTCGTCGGCCGTCACGCTGATGGTTTTGGCCGCGGGGCTGACGGTGATATCGAAGAACGCCGCGGCCGAGATGCCCGTGTAGTCGCCCGCCTTGCCCCAGTCCTGCGTCACCATGCGCCCGCTGCCTTTGAGCCGTCCGCTGCGGGTGCGGCTGCTCCGGTCGAAGGCGGCCCGCTTGATGTTGGTGCCGATCTCGCCTTCGGTGTTGTAGAGCCGGCGGATCTGTTCGGCGGTGAGCACGGCGGCGAATTTGTCCACATAGTCGCGCTTGACCTGCGCCGTGGCGGCGATGTTCGAGAGTTTGGCCTTCAGGCTGTTTTTCTGCGTGGCTTCGTCGGCGCTGGAAGCGCCGGCACGGGCGTCGACGGCTTTGTCGAGCGCTTCGCGGTAGGCCTTGTAGATCGGTTCGAATTCCCTGCGCTGGCGGGCGCTCAGCCCCAGCTCGCGGACGATCTGTTCGCGGGCCGCCTTGTTCAGCTCTTCGAGCGACTGGTTGGCCATGTCGATGCGTTCCGCCGCATCGATGGCCTGCCGGGCTTCGGCCACGGCGCGCGCGATTTCGCGGTCGGAGAGGTCCGTCGCACGGCGCGCTTCAGCCACGGCGCGTTCGATCTCCCGGCCGGTCGTCTCCATGGCCCGCCGGGCTTCTGCCATGGCGCGTTCCAGCTCGCCGGAGGAGACGCTCCCCGCGGCGTTCGTCGCTGTGCGGGCCTCGGCCAGCAGTTGTTCCGGTTCGTTGCAGGCCGGTGCGGTATTTCCCGTCAGGGCGAACAGCAGGGCGCAGAGGAAAAGCAGGATATGTTTCATAGCTGAAATGTTTTTAGAGTTGCTGGTTGTAAAGGATGTCGTCGTAATTCTCTGCGGCGGCCTGACGCAGCGTCTCGGCCGGGGTCGTGGCGAGCATCTGTTCGAGGTCCGGGGCCGGCGTGTCGGCCCTGCGGGTGCGGTATTCGGTAACGAGCAGGCCCATGACGAGCACGGCAGCCGCGGCGGCGGCCGTCAGGCAGTATCTGCGGACGGTCCGGGGAGATGATACCGGGCGGCGGGAGGTCCGGCTGAGGATGCGCTCGTGCAGCGCTTCGAGACTCTGCGGCGGGATGCGGTAAGGCATTTCCCGGCCGCTGTTTTCAAATTCACGGTTCATATTTCCTGCGTTAGTTTTTCTTTCAGTTTCTGTACTGCATAGTGGTAATTGACCTTGAGCGTCTGTTCGCGCTGTCCCAGCACGCGGGCTATCTGTCTGTAGGACATCCCGTCGTAATAGCGGAGGTTGAAGACCAGACGCTGCTTGAGCGGCAGTTCCAGCACGGCCTGCTGGAAACGCACCTGCATTTGGTCGGCGTCCTCGCCGCACTCTTCCGCCACGCGGCCCGCCAGTGTCCGGCTCACTTCGTCGAGCGAGGCGAACAGTCCTGTTTGCGCCGCCGGAGCAGCGTCAGGGCCGTGTTCGTGGCGATGCGGTAGAGCCATGCCCCCATCTCGTCGCTCCCGCCCCGGAAGGTGCCGATCCTGTCGTATGCCCGGACGAAGGTCTCCTGCACCACATCCTCGGCGTCTTCGTGGACCACCACCAGCCGCCGCGCATGCCAGTAGAGCGGACGGAGGTACGCCCCGACCAGCCGGTCGAAGGCCCCGCGCCGGGCGCCGGGGTCGCGCAGCGCCGCAAGCTCTTCTGCCGATATGTCGCGGGTCGTCTCCATGAGGGTTTGTCAATAAGACGCGTCAAAGGTGCGAAAGTTAAATCCGAATCCGAAATTTTTCTGCTCCGATGCCGAATTTTCCGCGTCCGGTTTTTGATTCTTGATAATTTGGCTTATCTTTGCGCTCCGAAACAGGCGGAATTGGGGCGCGGCCCGCGAGGTCTCGCTGAGAACCGCCCAAGGTAACACATTAAAAACAAATTGCAATGAAAACCATTTCTGTAAAGGCCGTAAAGCGTGAAGAGTACGGCAAGAAAGCAGCCAAGGCCGTACGCCGCGAGGGCATGGTTCCCTGCGTACTGTCGGGCCACGGCGAGTCGGTCGCCTTCTCGGTGGACCCCCGCGAGATCAAACCCCTGATCTACACCCCCAACTCCTACATCGTCGAGTTCGATTTCGACGGCAAGAAGGAGCAGGCCGTGCTGCGTGAGGCTCAGTTCCACCCCATCCGCGAGCAGATCCTGCACCTCGACTTCTACCGCATCGCCGACGGCAAGCCCGTTTCGATCGCGATTCCGGTACGCCTGACGGGTAACGCCGAGGGTGTGAAGGTCGGCGGTAAGCTGGCTCTGTCGGCCCGCAAGCTGGTCGTCAGCGCGCTGGTTGAGAACCTGCCCGACGAACTGGTCGTAGACGTGACCACGCTGGGCGTCGGCAAGACGATCTTCGTGGGCGACCTCAAGTTCGAGAACCTGAAATTCGTTACTCCCGCAACCACCGCTGTCTGCGCCGTTCGCGTAACCCGTGCTTCGCGCGGCGCTGCGGCTCAGGATTAGTCGGTAGCGTATGAAATATCTTATTGTTGGGCTGGGAAATATCGGCGCCGAATATGCCGGGACCCGACACAACATCGGATTCAATGTGTTGGACGCCCTCGCAGAGGCGTCCAACGCTGTTTTTACCACGGCGCGTTACGGCGATGTGGCCCAAGTGAAACACAAGGGCCGCACGCTGATTCTGCTCAAACCCTCGACCTATATGAATCTTTCGGGCAAGGCCGTCCGCTACTGGATGGAGGCCGAAAAGATCGCCCCGGAGAATCTGCTGGTCGTTTCGGACGATATCGCACTGCCGTTCGGTACGCTGCGGTTGCGCCCGAAGGGGAGCGCCGGAGGGCATAACGGCCTGAAGAATATCGCCGAACTTTTGGGAACGGAGAATTTCGCCCGGATGCGCTTCGGCGTGGGCGGTGACTTCCCGAAGGGGCATCAGGTCGATTACGTGCTGGGCGAGTGGAGTGAAGAGGACCGGAAGACGATGCCCGAACGGCTCAAAGTTTTCTGCGACGCGATTCTGTCGTTCGCCACGATCGGCGTGGAGCGGACGATGAACTTCTTCAACAAGAAGTAGCCGAAAACAAGAATAGATGCCTGCCGGCATATGAAACGGGAAACCGGGCTTTCGTGCTTGCACGGAAAGGCCCGGTTTTTCGTTTTTGTGTATTCCGCAGGAATCTGCCGTTTTCGGCAGTTTCGCCGTGGAAATCGCGCCGTGCGGTATGGACGCAGCGAATGCGGCGTGATTTCGGGGGCGGAGCGTCGGGCGGTTGGCGGAATGGCCGGCCTGCCGCCTTCGGGTTGCCGTCTTGAGCGGCGGCGGATAGCCGTTGCCGGCATGTCGCGGCCTTGCAGCGGGGTGTGCGCCTACTTCTCGTCGTAATAGAGTTCGTCCATCAGGCCGTCCAGCTCGCGGCGCTCCTTCTTGGTGGGGCGGCCCGTGCCGCGGTCGCGGAATACGAAGACGGTCTCGCGCGGAACGTTGAGTTTGTCCAGCTCCTCCTGCGGCGTGATGTTGAGGCAGTACAGGGGGACATTCTTGGCCGGCTGGCGGCTCGACACGAGGTCGAGCACCCGGTAGGAGTAGGTCACCTGCATCCGGCGCACGGCGATCACGTCGCCGATCTTGACTTCGCGCGAAGGTTTGGCGTAGGCGCCGTTCACGGTCACCTTGTTGTTGCGGACGGCGTCCGCGGCGTCGCTGCGGGTCTTGAACACCCGCACGGCCCAGAGGTATTTGTCCAGTCTGATGTCGTCCATAGGTCGTTACTTTTCATAAATGGATTCGCTGCGGGGCGTGTCGTGCGACTGTTCGTCGTTCTGACGGCTGACGCTGAGGATCATGCCCAGAGCGATGGTGGTGAAGAGCGTCGAGGAGCCGCCGCGCGAGATCAGGGGCAGCGTCTGCCCCGTTTCGGGGATCAGGTTCACCGTCACCATGATATGCAGCAGCGCCTGACAGGTTATCAGCAGCGCCAGTCCCAGCACCAGCAGTCCCGGAAAGGCCGTGCCGCACCGTCGGAAGATTTCGATTCCGCGGAAGAAGATCCACAGATAGAGCATCAGCAGCGCGATGGCCAGCACGATGCCGTATTCCTCGACAAAGAAGGCGTAGGCGTAGTCGCTTTCGGGATGGATCATCTCGACGCGCATGGCGCTCTGTCCGGCTCCCTCGCCGAAGATGCCGCCGTTGTAGATGGCGATCATCGAACGCTCGGTGTCGGTGAGGTGTTCGATCGGCTTGTCGGTCTGCGAACGGGTCCAGAGGTGTATCCATGTCGAGACGCGCCCTTCGGCGGTTTCGCTGCGGCCGAGGTTGAGCGTCATGATGAGGACGATGCCCACGCAGGCCAGCCCGACGAGCTTCATCAGTTCGCCGAAGCGGACGCGCCCGATGAGCATCATCACCCACGAGGCGAGGAACACCAGCACGGCCGACGAGGTGTGGGCCGGGAAGATCACGGTGCACGAGACGACCACGGGCATCAGGATCGGCCATGTCCCTTCGCGCCAGATGCGGCGCTGTTCGCGCGACGAACGCCATGTCCAGAACCTGAGCGACGGCACGATGCGTATTTTGTCGATCTTCGACTGGCGTCCCGCCAGCTGGCTGGCGAGGAAGAGCACCGTGGCGACCTTCAGCGCTTCGGAGGGCTGGAACTGGAAGGGTCCCAGCGGAATCCAGCGGGCGGCGCCGTTGGTCGTGGCGCCGATGAAGTAGACGGCGACGGTCAGCAGGACCGAAAGGATGTAGACGGGGCGCGAAAAGAGGTTGTAGATGCGGCAGTTGATCTTCTGCACGGCGACCATCACGACGAGACTGACGATCAGGATCATCAGCTGCTGGCGCAGGAAATGCGCCGTGGTGCGGGCCGTGTGTGCGTCGTAAGCCATTTTGGCCGTCGAGGAGTAGACCACCAGCACCGAAACCACCGCCAGCACCGCGATGATGATCCACAACACGCGGTCGCCCGTGAAAAGCCTGAATTTGGGCTTTTCGGCCGTTTCGCCGCACGCGTTCGCCGCCTGCGGGTTTTCCCCGTCCGCAGCGCTCCCGTATTCGCTTCCGGAACTTCGGCTGCCGCCCCGACCGCCCCGGCTTTCGCTGCCGTTCGACGCGGCGTCTCCGGCCGTGCGCGGAGCGTTCCCGGCCGTTTCCGACCAAGGTTCCTGCGCCTGCTGCGCGCCCTGCGTCTGTTTCCGTTCGCCGAACTTCATCGCCTTATGCCTTTTCGTTTACCCACGCCTTGAACAGCTCGCCGCGGTTCTCGTAATTTTTGAAAAGATCGAAGCTTGCGCAGGCCGGGGACAACAGCACCGCGTCGCCGGGCCGGGCGGCGGCTTTGGCCGCCGTCATCGCGGCGTCGAGCGAATCGGTGGAGATCACTTCGGGCACGACGCCCGTGAACTCCCGAAGCAGTTTGGCGTTGTCCACGCCCATGCAGACGAGCGTGTGCACCTTCTCGCGGGCGAAATCCTTGAGCGGCCCGTAATCGTTGCCCTTGTCCGTGCCGCCGGCGATCCACACAACGGGGCGCTTCATGCTTTCGAGCGCATAGTAGACCGAATCGACGTTGGTGGCCTTCGAGTCGTTGATCCACAGCACGCCGCCGCTCTCCCTGACCGGTTCGAGCCGGTGCTCGACGGGCGCGAAGCCGTAAAGCGAACGGCGGATCGTCGCTGGGGCGATTCCCGCCGCGAGGGTTGCGAGCGCTGCCGCCATGGCGTTGTAGGCGTTGTGCAGGCCCTTGATCTGCAGTTTCGCGGTGTCGATCTCGACCGAGGCCTTTCCGACGGCCGCCGTGAATTTGCCGTCGCAGAGGAAAGCGTCCCCCGCGCCGCTGGCTACGGCGTTTTTCGCCGCGAAGGGGAGCTGCTTCATGCGCAGGTCGTATTTCGGGAGCTGCTGCCAGATGGCATGGTGGTCGGTGACTTTCGAATTGTCGAACACCTTCTTTGATTTATTCAGCTTGGTACCGGCAAGCGGAGCTGTCAGTGTTTCGTATGGTTTCAGACCTGCCAGAATGCCGGGACATTTAGGGTAAATATCGTCACTCAGAAAGTAGTATCCACACGTGGGTAGGTGGTAACTTTCTTTTCGTAGAGCGATTGGATAAGTTTTAATGTATCATCAGCCGAATATCCAAACTTTTTATTGCATTCTACCTGTAAAGAGGTCAAGTCGAAGAGTCGGGGAGGCGCTTCTGTTCCTGCTTTTTTGGTCACTTCTGTCACGGTAAAAGGAACATTCTTGATACGTTCCATCAATG
>VOFJ01000285.1_pt1 | contig 37724 bp, 55 predicted proteins | sample 5384081 | NCBI WGS metagenome assembly VOFJ01 (sample SAMN12384729, study PRJNA508395) | human gut metagenome | isolation source: healthy gut I | host: Homo sapiens
CATGTTTTGGGGATGTCCTATTCCACCAAAGAAGCATGGCAAAAAACAGAAGATTGCTACCAACGTGTTATCGACCGTTTTGTAGAAGACGGAGACAGCGGTTCGATTCTACTGATAGATACTTATACCAACAAAGCTGTAGCCGCCTCCCAACTAGAGCATAATGAGGAAGCGCATCTGTTATGTAAAAAGCCAAAAAGATCCAGCCGGATGATCCCGGTATCCATCTGACAGAAGGTAAACTCTACATGAAGGAAGGTCAGAAAAAAAAGGCAGTCAAGGCATTTTTGAAAAAGCGATAGTGATGGAACCGAGTGCAGAAATGTGGTATTTGGTAGCTTCGGCCTATTCGGACGCAGAGTACTTATATCAAGCCAAACTCTGTTTTGAAGAGTCATACCGATTGATCCCAACTATGCAGACGTCACAGAGAAACTGAGTATTCTCAGTCTGATGCATAACGAGATAGACGACTTCTTCAAGTACAACAGTGAAAGTGCCCATCCGATCAGCGAGGACATCATTCTGGATCTGCTGTCCAGACCTAACCAAACGGAGGAAGGCGAACAAATGCTCAAAGAAGTCTGGAAGCGCATGAAGAAAGAGAAAGGAAATAAATAATCATATTAATAAACTTTAGCCCAAAAACACATGGAATCAGTAGCTTTTATCCAGTGGTGTCTCGAACATCTGAATTATTGGACAATCACTTTATTAATGACTATAGAAAGCTCCTTCATCCCTTTCCCATCGGAAGTGATCATCCCGCCGGCAGCATACAAAGCAGCTGTCAATGACGAGCTTAATATTTACTTGGTAGTCTTATTTGCCACTATCGGTGCAGATATCGGCGCATTAATCAACTATTATCTGGCCAAATGGCTGGGACGTCCCATTATTTATAAATTTGCCAACAGCCGCATCGGGCACATGTGTCTGATCGACGAAGCCAAAGTACAACATGCCGAATCTTATTTCGACAAGCATGGCGCACTTTCCACCTTCATCGGCCGATTGATTCCGGCAGTTCGCCAGCTGATTTCCATACCGGCAGGACTTGCCCGCATGAAAATGCACACCTTCCTGTTGTATACCACTATCGGAGCCGGATTATGGAATACAATCCTCGCCGTAATCGGGTATTACCTCTCGACAGTGCCCGGCATCGAAAGCGAAGAACAACTGATTGCCAAAGTAACAGAATACAGCCACGAAATCGGCTATTGCTTCATCGCAATCGGAATATTCATCGTGGGCTTCCTGGTTTATAAAGGAATGAAGAGAAATAAATAATAAGTAATAGGTAATAAGTATTAGGTATTAACCGAAGCTGCTGTGTTATTAGCTTATCCGCACGGTTTAATACTTAATACTTATTACCTAATACCTCTTATTACTTAGTACTTAAAAATTAAACTGCACTCCTACGCCCAGCACTTCTTTGAATTGCAGACGTGATCCTTTGCTGCCGTCTTTCTGAACTATTTTGATATCATCGTCATAGACCATATTGGTGGTCAGCGTAGTGGAGAACCATTTGTTGATTGCCATATTAATCTGCACTTCCCAGTTCACATCAATATTCTGAGGTTTATGCAAGTAGTCAGAATACAAGTCCAGACGGGAATATACAGTCATGTTCTTTAAGAATTCATATTTCACCTCTCCTTTCAGATTAGCACCGAAGCTCGACAAAAGATGTTTGCCGGGATCGACACCAAAAGCGCCTTCATCAGACAAACGGTCATTTAGAACAAAGGTGCCGCGCCAAGAGGCAGGAGACAATACAACCGTGAAAATCTTTCCCGGATCATATGTGAATCCCAAACCGGTAGTCAGATATGCCGGAGACATAAATTCGGAGATAGCGACATCCTTATTGACTGAATAGTCGTATCCGGGCGAGAATTGTGTCTGAAAGTGGTAAATGCACTTGCATACCAGTTTTTGGCGATAGAATACCCATAGTTGGTATTCATATATATTTTTATCATTGGCCTTTCTCATGCCATCCTCCCCCCTGTCTTATTCAAGCCATAAGCCAGTTCAAGACGGTTGTTCCATATATGCTTTCCCTTTTTATAGTTAGCCTGATAAGTACCTTGCAAGTCAAAAAAGCGACAGAATTGTCACCTCCAGCAGACCAGTTGGTCAAACTAACCTGCGTCAGTTTGAGTCCGGCAAAACCTTCCGTTGTCAGGGAGAAGTTTGTGTACTATCGGCCGTTTGAGCCGACAAGTGTGCAGCGCCCATACCTAAAGGGCGATGAAGAAAAATCGAATTTTGTCCATGTGGTTAAGGTTTAATGTAAAGTAATAGGTAATAGGTATTAAGTAATAAGTATTAAGTAATACTCCGCATAATTAATGCCAATAATGAAATAAGCGACTTCGGCTAATACTTATTACCTAATACTTATTACTTAATACCTAATACCTAATACTTATTACTTTAATTACCTATTACTTATTACCTATTCTTTAACTGCCGCCAATGCCTTCTCATAGTCAGGTTCCTGAGTAATCTCCGGAACAAGTTCCGTATATGCAATTTTGCCATCTTTGCCAATCACAACTACCGCACGCGCCAAAAGTCCTGCTAACGGACCATCTGCCATACGCAGTCCGTAGCTCTCGTCAAAATCAGAGAAACGGAAATCTGACAATGGGATTACGTTTTCGATGCCTTCCGTCGTACAGAAACGTGCGTGGGCAAAAAGGAAGGTCTTTAGAGATAGCCAATACTACCGTATCTTTCAGTCCGGCAGCCATCTTATTTAAACTTACGTACAGAGGTTGCACATACGCTGGTATCCAGACTGGGGAAAATATTTAAAATCACATTTTTACCATTTAAATCTTTCAGAGAGAAAGAAGATAAATCTGTTTTTTACCAGCTCGAAGTCAGGGAGCTACCTTACCTACTTGTATAAATTCACCGATCAGTTTCACCGGTTGTCCTTTGAAATTTGTTGTTGCCATAATGCATGTATATTTAAAATTACTTTATATAGGAAACAACAATTACCCCAAATATGTTCACGGAAAACCTTTTCCAAATTGAATTTGTTATTCCTCCAACGAAATTCATTCTAGTGAACAATTTAAAATAAAAATGTATGGAAACTGTATTCAATGAGATTCAACATTCAGTAAAGAACTGGTGGACTTCCCTTCTTCTGGGAATCGTGTATATCATCGTAGCCCTTTTGGCTCATGTTCTCCCCCGTAAGCACCTATGTAGCTCTAAGTATCATTTTCAGTGTATCGATGCTGATAAGCGGTATTCTGGAAATCATCTTCGCTCTTAGCAACCGGAAAGGTGTCCCTGAGCTGGGGGTGGTATATCGTAGGAGGAACTCATCGACCTCGTTCTAGGCATTTACCTGATCGCTTACCCGATGGTCAGCATGGAAGTCATTCCGTTTAATCATCGCCTTCTGGCTCATGTTCCGCGGCTTTCTCTTCCACCGGCTATTCCATCGACCTGAAACGTTACGGAACCCGCGACTGGGGATGGTACATGGCTTTCGGTATTCTTCGCCATCATCTGTGCTCTCTTTTAATATTATGGCAACCCGCCATAGGAGCCTTTATGCAGTCTACATGATCTCTTTACATTCCTCATCATCGGACTTTTCCGTGTCATGCTTTCATTTGAACTAAAGAATCTGCATAAAAAAAGAAAAAAAAAGCTTTCGGCACTTACTTTGGGATTTTGTTTATCTTTGTAGGCAATTTACATAAATCAATTAATTAAAAAGGAAGAAAAATTATGGCAATGCATACTTGGTTTGAGTGCAAGATCCGTTATGAAAAAGTAATGGAAAACGGAATGCAGAAGAAAGTAACTGAACCTTATCTTGTTGACGCACTCAGTTTTACAGAAGCAGAAGCACGGATTATTGAAGAAATGACTCCGTTTATCTCCGGAGAATTTACCGTTTCGGATATTAAACGTGCCAACTATAGCGAACTTTTCCCCTAGCGACGAAGAAAGTGCCGACCGCTGGTTCAAATGCAAACTTATTTTCATCACCCTTGATGAAAAAAGCGGTGCAGAAAAAGACATACCCAAGTGCTGGTTCAGGCTGCCGACTTGCGCGACGCAGTCAAGAAGCTGGATGAAGGAATGAAAAGGAACCATGGCAGATTATCAGATCGGTATGGTATCCGAGACTCCGCTCATGGATGTATATCCTTACAGCGCCGAACCGAATGACAAACCGGAGTTTGATCCATCAAAAGCATAAGTAACAATGAGTATTGCTGACAATCTTAAGCAAGTGCTGGCCGAACTCCCACAAGGAGTCCGGCTGGTTGCTGTCTCAAAATTCCATCCCAATGAAGCGATAGAAGAGGCTTTATCAGGCGGGACAGCGTATTTTTTCGGAGAAAGCAAAGTGCAGGAAATGACAGCTAAATACGAAACGTTGCCGAAAGACATCGGATGGCATTTTATCGGGCACTTGCAGACAAACAAGATCAAATACATGATCCCCCTACGTAGCGATGATACATGGAATCGATACGTACAAACTGCTGACGGAAGTCAACAAGCAAGCTGCCAAAGCGGGACGTACCGTGAACTGTCTGTTACAAATTCACGTTGCGCAGGGAAGAGACCAAGTTCGGTTTCAGCCCCGAAGAATGCAAGGGATATGCTGCATGCCGGCGAATGGAAAGAACTGTCTCACGTACGCATCTGCGGATTGATGGGAATGGCAAGCAACACCGATGATGTTGAACAAATTAACCGAGGAATTTTGTTTCTGAATAGGCTCTTTCAGGAAATAAAAGCAAACTGGTTTGCCGATTCAGATACTTTCCGTGAATTGTCGATGGGTATGTCACATGACTATCACGAAGCAATCGCCGCAGGAAGCACTCTGGTACGGGTAGGAAGCAAGATATTCGGAGAAAGAAACTATTAATCAGTAGCCAACTACTTTAAAAAAAGATATAATTATGACCGATTTAAAAACTACTTTCGCAGGGCTTTCTCTCAGAAACCCAATCATTATCAGTAGTTCGGGACTGACCAACAGTGCCGGCAAAAATAAGAGACTGGCAGAAGCAGGTGCAGGTGCCATCGTACTGAAATCTCTGTTTGAGGAGCAAATCATGCTGGAAGCGGATCAACTGAAAGATCCCGCTTTTTATCCGGAAGCAAGCGATTATCTGGAAGAATATATCCGTGAACATAAATTAGCTGAATATCTCACCTTAATCAAGGAAAGCAAAAAAAAGAGTGTAACATCCCCATCATAGCCAGCATCAACTGCTATTCGGATGCGGAATGGATAGACTTTGCCAAACAGATACAGGAAGCCGGTGCCGATGCACTGGAAATCAATATTCTGGCATTGCAATCGGATGTACAATATACGTACGGTTCATTTGAGCAGCGTCATATCGACATCCTGCGTCATATCAAACGGACGGTAAGCATTCCGGTGATTATGAAACTGGGGGACAATCTGACAAATCCCGTAGCTCTGATCGATCAGCTGTACGCTAACGGAGCAGCTGCGGTGGTTCTTTTCTTCAACCGTTTCTACCAGCCGGATATCAATATCGAGAATATGGAACAAATATCCGGTGCAGTATTCAGCACTTCCACCGATCTTGCCACTCCTCTCCGCTGGATTGGAATCGCATCCTCAGTGGTAGACAAAATCGATTATGCAGCCTCCGGCGGTGTTGCCAGTCCGGAAGCAGTAGTAAAAGCAATCCTTGCCGGAGCTACTGCCGTAGAAGTTTGCAGCGCTGTCTATCAGAACACGAACGCATTCATCGGAGAATCCACCCGCTTCTTATCTGCATGGATGGAACGGAAAGGTTTCGAAAGTATTGCTCAGTTCAAAGGAAAACTGAATATTAAAGACGTTCAAGGCATCAATACGTTCGAACGTACACAATTCCTTAAATATTTCGGTAAGAAAGAAAATTAAGAATGAAGGACTAGAAACAAAGAATAAAAAAGAAGAATGAAGAATCCGCCGGCGCATTTATACTACCGGTAATTCTTCATTCTTCTTTTTTTTAGTTCTTTATTATTTATAACAGATTACTGGCCAACTCACTCAACTGACTGCGTTCGCCTTTCACCAGATTGACATGTGCAAAGATATTCTGGTCTTTCATACGGTCGATCATATATACAAGACCATTAGACTGACTATCCAGATACGGCTGGTCAATCTGCTGGATATCTCCCGTAAACACCATCTTCGTGCCTTCGCCCGCACGGGTAATAATCGTTTTTATTTCATTTGGAGTCAGGTTCTGCGCTTCGTCAATGATACAGTACATTTCACTCAAACTACGCCCGCGGATAAATGCCAGCGCTTCAATCACCAGTTGCTCGCTCTTCTGCATATCTTCGATACGTTTCACTTCGGTCGAGTTAGCGGCAAACTGACGTTTGATCACATTCAGATTGTCAAACAGCGGTTGCATATATGGAGCAACTTTTTTCCTGTGCGTACCTCCCGGAAGGAAACCGATATCTTTGTTGGACAACGCCACCACCGGACGTGCCAGCAATACTTGCTTATAATCAGTCAACTTACCTAAAGCTGCCGCTAAAGCCAGCAATGTCTTACCCGTTCCTGCCTTTCCTGTCAATGCCACCAGTTTGACGTTCGGATCGTTCAGTATCTCGAAAGCAAAACTCTGTTCGGCATTGCGAGGTTCAATGCCATAGTTGCGTCCCTTCGTGACGCGGCAGATGGAATGGGTAAAAGGATTGTAGCGTGCCAGTACACTGTTCCGGTCACTCTTCAGAACAAAGCATTCGTTAGGATGAATGACGTCTTTAAAGTCAAATTCACTCAGGTCGATGCCTTCTTTGGAGGAATAGATGCGGTCGATTAATGCCGGATCCACGTTTTCAAAGATCTCATTGGATTTCTCGAATATATCGACATTGGATACTTTATCTGTGATATAGTCTTCGCTGGTAATACCGATGGAACGTGCCTTCATACGCAAGTTCACATCCTTGGTCACTAAGATAGCCGGAGTCTTCGGATATTTGCCCGCCAGATATTCAACGGCTGCCAATATCAGATGATCGGGTTTCTTCACCGGAAAAGATTCATGAACCTTTGGGAGCATCCACATTGCCGGGGACAACGAACAGGCGTCCCAAGCCTTCGCCCAGCTTCACTCCTTTCGAGAAAATCTCGTCACTCGTCAGCGTATCCAACTCACGCACAAACTCACGGGCATTGAAATTAATCTGCTCGTTTCCTTTCTTGAACTTATCCAGCTCCTCAAGTACGACAAGGGGAAGATAAATATCATTTTCCTGGAAATTCTTCAAGCAATTATAGTCGTGAAGAATAACATTTGTGTCAATTACAAAATTTTTCTTAGTTCCCATGATTTCTTAGATTTTAATGTTGATATTTGCAGTCTCATTCATCAATCCTCCGTTTACAGTTGGAATGATGGTTCTAAAGATAAACAATTTTGCGAGCAATAAAGATTGCCCGGAGTTAAATATTATAAAACATGGATTATCAGAACACTTTAAAGTACTTATATGAAAGTGCACCTATGTTTCAGCAAATAGGTGGCAAAGCATATAAGCCAGGTTTAGAGACAACACACAAATTGGACGAACATTTAGGTCATCCGCATCAAGAATTCAGAACGATACATATCGCCGGGACAAATGGAAAAGGTTCCTGTTCGCATACGATCGCTGCCGTGCTACAAGCCGCGGGCTATAAAGTCGGGTTATTCACTTCCCCGCATCTGATCGATTTCCGCGAGCGTATCCGTATCAACGGTGAAATGATTCCCGAAGAGTATGTGGTCAACTTTGTAGAAGACCACCGTTCCTTTTTCGAACCTCTGCACCCTTCTTTCTTCGAACTTACCACGGCAATGGCATTCCGTTATTTTGCCGATCAGAAGGTAGATGTGGCAGTGATCGAGGTAGGCATGGGCGGACGTCTGGACTGTACCAATATCATCACCCCCGATCTGTGTATTATTACCAATATCGGTTTCGACCATATGCAATATCTGGGCCACACACTGACCAAAATAGCCAAAGAAAAGGCAGGAATTATCAAAGAAGATGTTCCGGTAGTAGTGGGAAAAGTATCCGGAGCAGTGAAAAGAGTATTTACGATGAAAGCCAAGGCAATGAATACCTTCATCACCTTCTCGGAAGAATTAAAGAGTTTCACCCATGTGCAATATTTGTCATATGATAACCTGAAAGAGTCCAGAGCCGATTTGCAGGAATTATTGGAGGAGGAAATAAAACTTCAGCAGATACAGACGCTTCCAATGAAAATGATGCAATTTGTCTCTCTTATCAACCCGGCTGACGCCATACGTGCGATAGACAGAATCATGGATAAAAAGAAAAGACGCAATATCCATTCATAATTCCAGTTTTATGACGGGATTATACTACGAACTGAGCGGTCTCTGTCAAACAGAAAATTGTCTCACAATCCTGGCAGCCCTGGATATTTTAAAGAACCTGGGATATGAAATCTGTAATAAAGATTACCATACCGGATTCTCTAATGTATGCGAGATGACCGGTCTGATGGGACGCTGGCAGAAACTCCAAAGCTATCCTGACCTCATCTGCGACACAGGTCACAACGCTGATGGCTTTAAAAGTATTCGCAAGCAATTAAAGTATATACACGAAAAGTTGCATCAGGAATTGCATATTGTATTCGGCATGGTCAGCGACAAGGATATCAGCAGTGTTCTGGAACTGTTACCGAAAGACGCCACCTACTATTTCACCAAAGCGAGCGTGAAACGTGCAATGCCGGAGGATGAGCTGATGAAAATGGCTTCGGAAGCGGGACTGAAAGGCACCTCCTACCCTACCGTAGTGGATGCCGTACGGGCAGCAAAAGAAAACTGCCCCCCTAAAGACTTCATCTTCGTGGGAGGCAGCAGTTTTATTGTCGCCGATTTGTTAGCGAACCGCGATACACTCAATCTCCACTAACGCATCCTTCGGCAAAGCCTTTACGGCCACAGCCGAACGTGCCGGAAAAGCTCCGTCAAAATACGTAGCATATACGCCGTTCATTCCGGCAAAGAAAGACATATCCTGAAGGAATACAGTCGTTTTTACAATGTTTCCCATTGTCAACCCCGTTTCTTCCAGGATGTGTTTTATATTCTCCAACGACTGGCGTGCCTGTTCTTCAATTCCTTCCGCCATCTTTCCGGTAGCCGCATCGATAGGCAACTGACCCGATACGAATACCATTCCATTGGCTTCTATCGCCTGACTATAAGGACCGATAGCTCCCGGTGCTTTTTCACTGCAAATTACTTTTTTCATATTTATCTTCTTTTTTTCTGTTTACCAATTTTCAAAGGTAGCAAAAAAAAATGCCTCTCACAAAACGAATTTTGCAAGAGGCAACCATATTTCTGCTTATTAAAGACTATTCGGCTTTTTCTGTTTTTTCTTCTTCAGCTTGAAGGTGCTTCAGCAGGAGTTTCTCTCGACACATTCACCGTTACATTTACCGAAGATGGCTGCGGCTGATATGGCATACGGTTTTTCGGATCTTCACCATATTGGTTAGGACCTACCGTACCATCGGCAAACAACATGTAAAGACTGAATACCCACCCGATGATAGGAACACAGCAAATGAGTATCAACCAACCGGACTTGTTCAAGTCATGCAACCGCTTCACGCCCTGCGCCAAAGAGAACCATATAGAGGCTATTCCCGCTACGATACCAATCAAGATACCAAACAAGGAACCACCTGCGGAACCGGCAGCCGCACCAAGAAACAAAGTAGCTAAACCGAGAGAATAGGCAACACCAAAAACGATACCACCGATAATACCAGACAGGAAATATTCGATTCTACGAATACGACCGTCAAAAAAGAAAAAGGAGCTTTGAACATAATTTTATTAAGTTTATGTGAATAAATAGTTGATTGTAATCTTGATATGCTAGCAAAAGATATAAAATAAATTAAATAAAGAAAGCTTTTATGTCAAAAAATTACCTCTCCTATCAAGAATAGAAAGCAAAAAAAGAAACCAGCTAGTTTTTTGTAGCATATTTTCTTAAACCAATAAACTGTTGATCAATGAAATCTCCTCGTTTGCGAAGCCTGCCACAAAAAAATATTCCCCCAAAAGCATATTACGCGATATTACAACCTATTTTGAGGATTCCGTTTTCCCTATCCGAGAAATAAATAACATGTTATAATCTGGTTTACAAAAAGTTGCATGCACTCATCCGCATTCGACACTTCGCTTTATCCTTCTCTCTCAAAAAGACAAAAAGGACAAAAAGGCACATGATAGTTTTGAAGATAACAATGAGGAAAAAAAGAAGCGGACCAGCAAGGTAAAAAACAGAAAGCAAAGGCCATGTTTTCCTAAAATCGTGTACAAATATCTGCCTGATTTCCTGTTATTATGAGCATAACCAGTTATTATTGTCCTTAATGCTATCTCCCACACTTCATCCTTTAAATAATCCGTACAATATCCAACACTTTATTGATAAGCTACCGGAAGCGTTCATCAACAAAGCAACAATCTAGCTCGCGTAAAATACGATTTCGGCAATCACATAAAAACAGTCCATAAAAGGCACTCAATAAATTAAAAATCAGCAAAGTAGTTTAAAGAACGCATCATAAGAATTTATAAAAGAGGCCATATGTCCTTTTTGTCATTATGTCACTTTGAAAGCTTACAAAAATCATTGGGAAGTTTGAAAAAAATCTTCTTAATGATTGGATTCAAACATTGAGAAGATTCAATACAATCTTCTCAATGTTTTTTTTCCTTATCGGTGCATTCGTTCAAGAATATGCTCCCAATCGTCGTTTATTTCAATTCTAAGAACTGAATTGCAGGTAATTGGAGTAATATCCTAAAACACATTCTGCCAATCTTTTAACCTTGGATGCTTACTGTCTTTCTCTGGGAGAACCACTTTTTTTTCAGCAGGAATACGCCAATCAATATTCAAATCCGGATCATTCCATGCTATTGCTCCTTCACTTTGAGGAGAATAGAAGTTATCACATTTATATTGGAAAATCACTTCTTCACTTAAAACACTAAATCCATGAGCAAATCCACGAGGTATAAAAAACTGACGATGATTTTCACCTGTTAATTCTACAGATACATATTGTCCAAATGTAGGAGAGCCTTTTTCTTATATCAACAGCAACATCTAACACAGCTCCTTTTATAACTCGCACTAATTTACTTTGAGCAAAAGGAGGTTTCTGGAAATGTAAGCCTCTCAATACTCCATAGCTAGACTTACTTTCATTATCTTGAACAAAAGTCGTTTTTTACAAACCTTTTCCTCAAATTCTCTTTGAGAAAAAGATTCAAAGAAATAACCACGATCGTCTTTAAAAATACGAGGTTCAATAATAACGACTCCCTCTATATTAGTCTTTATAATTTCCATTACTTTATTTCATTTTTTAGTTCTTCAATTACTTTCAGTAAGTATTGGCCATACTGATTCTTCAGCATTGGCTGAGCTAGCTCACGCATTTTATCAGAAGTAATCCAGCCTTGCCTCAAAGCAATACCTTCCAAGCAAGCTACCTTCAAACCTTGTCGTTTCTCTATTACTTCTATAAAAGTAGATGCTTCACTCAACGAGTCATGAGTTCCAGTATCTAGCCAAGCAAATCCACGTCCCAATAATTGTACCTTCAGTTCTTGTGCCTGCAAAAACTCTTGATTTACCGTCGTTATTTCTAACTCCCCCACGAGCAGAAGGCTTTATATTCTTTGCTACTTCTACTACTTTATTCGGATAGAAATAAAAGCCCAACTACTGCATAATTTGATTTCGGAGTTTCAGGCTTCTCCTCTATACTTAGCACATTTCCTTCCTTATCAAATTCTGCCACTCCATAACGCTCCGGATCACTAACCCAATAACCAAATACTGTAGCCTTATTTTCTTCTTTTTCAGCAATGCGAACAGCCTCTTTCAGCATCCGAGTAAAAACCTTGCCCGTAGAAAATGTTGTCGCCCAATACTAAACAGGCAGAATCATTGCCTATAAATTTCTCACCAATCAAAAATGCCTGTGCTAATCCATCCGGTGAAGGTTGTTCTGCATACTCAAGATGTATACCATAATCTGAGCCATCACCAAATAAACGCTGAAAACCAGGAAGATCATAGGGAGTAGATATTATCAGTATTTCACGGATACCAGCAAGCATCAACACAGAAACAGGATAATAAATCATTGGTTTATCAAATATAGGAAGAAGTTGTTTGCTAACTCCTTTGGTAATAGGATATAAACGGGTACCACTACCACCGGCTAATACAATACCTTTCATATGATGTTATGACACACAAAAGCAATTAAGACACACAAACATAAGCGCTTTCTACTTTTAATAAACTAACAAAATAACCTTTATAAAACAAAATATGATATTAGCAAATATCTTTTAATACTTATCACATAAATGGCATTTTGCTATCAATATTTCAATTGTTTATATAACGAGCTAATTTTATCAAGAATTACATTATACTAATTATTCTTGAAACAAATCATTTACCACATTTAATCCAATCCATCCATAGACCACAATCATATTTCCAACTATCATTAAGCGCTTCAGATAATATTTTATTTGAAAAGACCATCAATATAGAATTAGGTTCTTCTGCCTTTATTCCATTAGCATACCCTTCAGGTATAGATAGTATCTTGCTATCCCCCTCCGACAAATGAAAAACTTCCGGCGCCAAATTAATAGATGGAGATTCCCAATTATCAATCTTCACAAAAGCAGTCGTAAACGAGCCCTTGACAGCATAAAACCATTTCTTTTTCATATTGATGTGCATGCCAAGCTCTGACAATAGATGTATCATTCTGATAAATAATATAGAAACGTTCTATTTCACTCATATCAAAACTATTCACATGGGATATTTGCCCCTCTATAATCAGTTGAAATCCCTCCATGAATTACTTTTATTTCAGACATATCTCAAGACCTCCAATATATCGAATTAATTTGTTCAATAATCTTTTTCTCTATTAAAAACTGAATTCAATAGACGTAATGAATTCTCAGAGATACTTTTCATCTGTATATCCGATAAATTCAAAAAAGCTTCCAAACCAGCAGCAATCTCCTCTATATTTGAGGGATGAGCTACTATTCCCAATCCATATTCCTCAACGATCTTTTTTTATCTCACCTTTAAATATAGCATAAATGGGCTTATGAGTAGCTAAATAAGCTTGAAACTTTGATGGAATCATAATTTCATAAAGTGGTGTATCTTTAAGAGATATAATTAGCACATCACTCGAAGCATAATAATCAGACATTTCAGAAAGAGGCTTTGCGACCTAGAAAATTAACATTACAAATATTTTCTTTTTTACCAACTCCTGCAATTCTGTCAAATAAGAGCCATCTCCTATTATATTCAAATATACTTCCGAATATCCTTTTTGTGTAAACTTAGAAAAACCACGTACTATATTATCCAAATTTTGTACTTTTCCAATATTTCCAGCAAAAAGTAAAGTTAAATTTTCCCGACAATCGTCTATTTTGATTTGGAGAATATTTCATTAATGACCAATTAGGAACAAAAGTAATATCTTTCTCTGGTACATAATTATGAAGGCGTTCGATAAACCCTTCACATGACACTAAGATATGGTCACAATTCTTATATATCCATTTTACAAAATGCTCCAAACAAAAACATAAGAAGCGTGTTTTCTTAAATCCATATGCATATACGGTTTCAGGCCATAAATCCTGAGTCCATATAGTCACTTTCGCCTTATAGACTTTCTTTAAAACAATTCCTGCTGTTGCTAATGTTAAAGGACCTGTTTGATATATAAACACTCTATCAAAACGGTTCCCTATAAATAGGATCACCCAAAAAACTCCAAAAAACAAAAAGAGAAATAATTCAAAAATTTTAATTAAAAGGCTCTTTTCATATCCTTGTATTACAGGGAAACGATGTACTTTAATCGTATTAAAATATGTTGTTTGATATATTTTTTATTCTTATATCCTTTGTATATTTTACCAAACGGATAAGAAGGAGTCCTTGTCAAAACTTCAAACTCATACTGTCCTTTTTTCCCACTCCTGTACTAAATCATTAATTAAAAAATCTTCCGGATAAAATGCTTCCCCAATTACCAGCGCTTTCTTTTTTTCATTAATCAGTTAAATATTGAGAATACAATTTATCATTCTTTCTCATCCATTCATATTGTTCCAAGTAACATAACTTCATATCCGGGAACCTCATAAGCAAATTTATCTGACTTCGCAATCGATTTATCAATCTTATTCCCATCGTAAGGAAGTATATTAACATTACTCCGGTGCCAAATTTTCTTGAACAAATTTAGTAAATCATATTTTGTTATTCCTATGCCGTTACTCAATTGTATCAGCCCCTGTTTGTTCTTGTACAATAGCATTGTCTATTGCTTTAGCCAATTCTAAAGTTGTCACTCCTCCCCATATAGCAGTTTTAAAAACCATTCACCTGTCCAGTCTGATGCATAAACCAATGAAACAACCCCTCTCCATTAGTTTTCAACTCCGGACCGATAATTGAAGTACGAATGGTTAAATCCTTATCATTTATTATTTCCCCAAGAGCTTTACTACGTCCATATATATCATCTGCATCTCGGAAATCACTTTCTGTATAGTTTCCTCTTTTACCAGAAAAGACACAATCAGTACTAATATGAATTAATTTAGCCCCTATTTTATCTGAAAGTTTTTTCAACAAATGTGGGAAATAAGCATTTATGAATATTGCATTATCAGGATGTTCTTTAGATCCTTTTATCAAAACTCCAATACAATTAATAATCAAATCCGGACGAACCTCCTCTACAAGCTTAGTCACTGCATTTTTATCTGTTACGTCCACCACTATACTATCTTTTTACCAACTTCGTTCGGTATACAACATTTATCAATTCATATCGTTCGGTACTTTGAAGATAGTAATAAGCTATATGTCCGGCCATACCTGTAGCACCAAACAGCAATACTTTTTTCTTTATCATGAGAAATATAAATCAAATATCTTTATGCCAAACCGTACGATTAATATAATCTGTGTATGAAAGAATTATACGAACCACCTTTTTAGAAACATTATCAGCGACATAATCTGGTATAGAATGAATAGCATTCACACTTTCTGCATATTGAGAAGTTACTACATCAATAGAGTCAAGAATACGTTCATCACTCAGCCCTGCCATAATTAAAGTTCCCTCATCCATTCCTTCCGGACGTTCGTGAGCCTGACGAATAGTCACAGCTGGAAAATGTAGAATAGAAGACTCTTCAGTGATTGTACCGCTATCTGAGATAACGCAAAAAGCGTTTTGTTGAAGTTTTATATATTCCATAAAACCAAAAGGTTTCATATAAATTCTATCATTGGGTTTGAATTTACAAAACCAATCGCTTCAAGTTTCTTACGAGTGCGAGGATGAGTTGAAACAATAACTTTTTATGATACTTTTCAACAATAGCATTTAAAGAAGAAAGTAAATCTGCAAAATTCTTCTCAGAATCGACATTCTCTTCACGATGAGTACTAACGATAAAATATTCCCCTCTTTTAAGATTTTCCTTTTCAAGTACATCATTACATTCAATCTCCTTCTTATGATATAAAAGAACTTCTGTCATAGGAGAACCTGTCTTAATTACTGTTTCTGGACGTAACCCTTCTGCTAAAAAGATATTTACGAGCATGTTCTGAAAGAGGCATATTAATATCACTTAGATGATCCACAATCTTACGATTGATTTCTTCAGGGACACGTTGATCAAAACATCTATTACCAGCTTCCATATGGAAAATTGGGATTTTCTTACGCTTGGCAGAAATCACAGATATACAACTATTTGTATCTCCGTAGAGTAAAAGAGCATCAGGTTTTACTTCCTCCATCAACTCATCCGACTTTTGGATAACGTTAGCTATTGTTTCCGCAGCATTTTTACCTGCAGCATTCAAAAAATAGTCAGGCTTACGGATATGAAGTTCTTGAAAAAAGATTTCATTCAATTCATAATCATAATTCTGTCCTGTATGTACTATAACGTGTTCAGTATATTTATCTAATTCGGCCATTACCCTACTCAACTTTATTATTTCGGGACGAGTGCCGACTATTGTCATAACTTTAAGCATAATATAAAATTTATAAGTTATTCACTTCGTATTTCACGTGCTTTGGCTTTTGATTCCAATCCCATATCCTCACGTACAAAACGCAACTTCAACAACAGATCTTTCATACCTTCTACGTCCAAACGACGAGTATTATGACTATGATAATCTTCTATTTTAGCAATTTCTTTATTTCCTTCATTAAAAAATTTATCATAGTTCAAATCACGATTATCACAGGGAATACGCGATAATAATCCCCCATATCAATCGCACGCACCATTTCTTCACGAGTTACTAAAGTCTCATATAATTTTTTCTCCATGGCGTGTACCGATAACCTTAACTTCTGTCTTCAAATATCTTGATGCAATTTTACCATAAGTCTCTTTCAAAGCTTGGGCTAATGTAGACAAAGTAGCAGCAGGAGCCTTTTGCACGAATAAATCCCCGTTATGCGCATGTGTAAAAGCATATATAACCAAATCTACAGCATCATCTAAAGTCATCATAAAACGGGTCATGTCTGGATCAGTAATTGTAATCGGTTTACCTTCCATCATTTGTTCTACCCACAAAGGAATCACAGAACCACGACTAGCCATAACAGTTCCATAACGAGTACAACAGATTGTTGTTTTAGCTCCTTCTCCTAATTCTCGTCTTTTTTTGCTATCGCTACTTTCTCCATTAATGCTTTACTCATTCCCATTGCATTAATAGGATAAGCAGCTTTATCAGTTGATAACACTACAACACTTTGTACACCGTGCTCAATCGCTGAATTTAGTACGTTCTCAGTACCAACAATATTCGTTCTAACTGCCTCAACCGGGAAAAATTCACAAGAAGGTACCTGTTTCAATGCAGCTGCACTGAAAACATAATCGACTCCATTCATTGCAACATCAACGGAAGATTTATCACGAACATTGCCTATATAATACTTAACTTTAGGATTTTTGTAATGCATGACGCATATCATCCTGTTTTTTTTTTCATCTCTTGAAAAGATACGTATTTCTTTGATATCAGAATCAAGAAAACGACGTAATACAGCATTACCGAAAGAACCTGTTCCACCGGTAATTAATAAAAAGTTTTATCTTTAAATACGGACATAATTATATAATAAACAAATCTAATAATTTTCGTATTTGATTTTCTGGAGAAAACTTCTGCAACTGTTCTGGAATATGCCTCTTCTTATTCGCAACATTTTTTAAAAAATCTTTCATCCCATTACAAATAGCATTTTTATCATATGGATCTACTAACACCCCTGCTTTTCCTACAACTTCTGGAATAGATGATGTATTAGACGCGACACAAGATTTGTTATGATAGAAGCCTTCTAATGGTGGTATACCAAATCCTTCATAAAAACTTACATACACGACACCTATACATTTCGAATACAATATAGACAATTCACTATCATCCAAATAACCTGTAAATATCACCCTATCTTCTAAATTATATTTTTTCTACTTGAGTAAACAGATTTCGATAATTCCATCCCTTACTTCCCACAATATATAAATAAAACGAAGGATTTTCTAAATGAAATAAATGAAAAGCATCAATCAATCCATCTATATTTTTTTAGCAGGCTGCAATGTCGAAACTGTTAAGAAAAATGGAACATTTAACTTCAATTGTTTGCTTTGTGACAATTCAATAAATTGTTGAGTAATATTTTGTTTTTGAATAACAAGATCGTTATCAGACACAAAATTATATATAACATGAATTTTGGGATCATCAATTTTAAGAAAACGAATAATATCTAATTTACTCGACTCTGAAACAGTAACAATTTTCCCTGCACACTTAGCAGCACAATATGTCATAAATACAACATATTTTCTTATAAGCCATGAGTATTTTTTCTTATCCCAAAAAAGGAATCATATCATGTATTGTAAGTATTTTAATTCCTTTTGCAAACAGTGGTAAAGATAAAGATGGAGTAAAAAACACATCACATTTACATTGATAAAAAATAAAACAATGTTTGTTCAAATATAATCCTCAAAAAAAAGACTTTTTAAAATGCGGTACTTTTACTACTTTTACTGTTTGAATGGAAGGTATACCAAAATCATCGACTGACACTTCTTTCTGAATGTATATTACAAAACAAAAGCCGCTCAAGTCTTGTTTAAATAATTCAGACAGTAGTCTTTTTTTATAAAAACAAAGGTTCCAACCGATTTTGTATTAGAAAAAGAGATTAAATTAATTTGCAATCACTTTTTTATCCATTATCTTTAATTTTTTTATCTATCACCAACTATACAATAAAACAACCCTACTAATTATAAAATATTATATAATAATTACTCATCCTCATTTTACTGAGAACTTACGATATATATAAAAAAAGAAATAAAGAATTATAATCTGAAATATGGGAAAAAAAAGTTCCGTAGCAACTCCTGATACTATTGGAAATAACAAAAATAATAAAGCTAATTCTGGAGAAAAATCTATTCTTAAAAACATCGTCAATTTAAACCAAATCTCAATAATCAACACCATCGTAATCAAATTTAAGAAAAAGACCGAGGGAGATTTCATAAAAAGACAATACCAACATACCAACAATACCAACCATAAATGTTGTTGTATCCCCTTCTGGTCTATTTCCATCTCTTGATACCTCAAACATAAATTGCTCTAGCGTAGATGTTTCCCCCATGATACTAAATGAATACCAAACTGATTTAATATAAGAGATTGATGTAGAAAATAGAAGGAACTACTGACATATGCGCATAAAAATATGGTGCATTTTCTACTATAAAAACAGTATTAGAATAACTAGATAATCTACCAGCCAATGCACCACATAATAAAGAAATAGCAGATTTATCTTTTCTCAACTCAAAATTATTACCGTGTCTTAAATAAGTTCTAAAATTATACCCAATTGCTACAATATTAGGAATTAACAAAAGTATAACAATTGCAATAATATAATGCTTTTTACAATAGGCTAACAACTCTTGAAAATATTTCAACAATAACATTAATAACAATATAAAAACCCCTCCCAATGAATGCCGAAGAACAGACTCTAATAAAATCAGGCTAACAACGATACAGACATTTCGCTTCTTTGTTGAACTTACAATATAAATACAAGCAACTAATGAGGGATTCAATATTGTAGATATTGTTTTAAGCCACCCTAAAGTAGTTGTTTGTCCCAATGCTCCAACTCCAATTATCAGTAATAATATTTCTAAACAATAAAAGAGATATTGTTATTCTCTTTAAAAATTCTACATTTATTGAAGAAACAAAGCGTATTTGTTTCTTTTTATATAGTTTGTACTTTCTCCATATAAACCAATAAGGCAAAAATGACAACAAAAATATAGGTAATAAAATTATTCTATTTATAGATATTTCATAAGATGAAAAATCACCATTATACTCTCGCCAGTGATAAATACATATAAAAAGCTAACAACCAATGCTAATATAAAGATAACAAATATAGCTTGGATATTATAATAAAATTTATTTTTTATAATTTGCTGCCTCATTTTATATTTCTCTCGCTCAACAACCTTTAAACATCAAAAGTAATTTTGCATAATCTTTTTATCCTTTAAAGAAGCAGGGGAATAATAATAATTTGGGAGTAAGAAAAAATAAAAACATGGCACGTACCAAATAATAACGATATTTTCCAAAGACTAATTTACTGTAAGTAAAGCATCCTTCAGTAGAAATATACATCCCTTTCATTGTTCTCTTTTTCTTTTTTATACCATTCAAATGTAGTATTTTAGGAGTATTTATTAAAACTGAAAAAATATCCCATCGATCTATAACGATATTGCATCTCTGTCTCCTCATAATACATAAAGAAAAGTGGGTTAAACAACCCCAACTGTTCCACAACATCTCTTCTTATAAACAAATCAGCTCCTGTTATATAATCTACAACTTTCGGAAAATGCACCTCTTTTTTTAAATTTAAATTATACCCAGATATATCCCACCCAATCAAAGTGGTGTATTGATTTAGTAATTGGCAGAAAATACTTTTTTAATGAAGGAAATTTAGCACATGAATGAATAAATTCCCCATCATTCCCTAACAAAAGAGTCCCTACACAAGCTATACTATGATCCATTTTTTCTGCAAAATCAAAAAATAATTTTATTGCATTATTTTTTTTAATAAAGTATCAGAATTTAACAAGAAAATATATTTCCCCGTTGCATATTTATAACCCAAATTATTAGCTTTTCCAAACCCTAAATTAACATTACTTTCTATAAAGATTATTCTCTCATCGATTTGAAATAATTCCTTACTCCCGTCAGAAGAAGCATTATCAACGAGAATCACTTCGAACTCAATACCACAAGTCTCAGAAAAAAATACTTTCAATACATGACTTCGTCAATGCCTTAGTATTGTAATTTACAATAATAACAGAAACATCCATAATCAATAGAATAATACAACAAACTGTTTATAAACGAACTTCCTTCTTAAAAAATAAATAAGCACTTTTTTTATCACATACTATTCACAAACAAAGTACTTTCTATAGTTATTTTTTTATTATAACGTCTTCAATTTAGTTCGAATAAATCTGACAATCCATGTAAACACAAATAATAATTTACGTCTATAAATTTCATATTTCAATACCCTCCTTATTGCATATACATATCCTTTTTCCCTACATAAAGTAACAAATTTTTTCTCGTTTGGGGGTGTTTTGGAAAAGGAGCACACAAAAGATGGACCATATTTAATCGCTTCATCATATTCACGTTCAACAGCATACAACAACAAGGTGTTTTTGTCGCATATTTTCAAACAAATAACTACCTCTTACCGAATTTATCAAAACTACAGATACATTATTAATGGAATACTCAAACGGAAAATCTTTACCTAAACCTATAAAATCACCTATTGTTATATCAGATAATCTCTCTGGACGAGCATAATCACAAGCATAACAGTTCTCACGTAAACTAATACCCTTAAGAAATCCAGAGAAATAATATTGATGATATGCTGATTTACAATATTTTAACTGCTTATTATCCCAAAGTGAAAGTTTATAGTTTTTGCTATCATTTCCCCGAAATCTAATATCCGTTATTGATGAAATTTTCTTTGTCATTTTCAAATAATTTATTTCATTATTGAAATAAGAAGTAGGGGGGATACTCCATGACATATTAAATCTATAGTTAACAAATTTTGAATAGTCTTTTTTAAGATAAGAATAAAGCCCAGCAATTTGACAAGGAGTAGCTATGTACAAAACAACTCTTTGTTGTTGCAAATATTCCTTTATTTCATGGAAACAATCTCTTACCAAACTTTGAACATACTTTGATCCTTTAAAATATTCTAGTTCATCAACTGTTGTACATTTAGTTGTAATAGGTTGCATATCCTTATCATACCTTGTACCATATACAATACCATTTTCATATTTTATTATATACTCAGAGAAAGCTGTAGCCAAACCACCTGAAGCACAAATCTTACGTTTTTTAAGATCTCCTATCCAAGAAGCATAACATTTATTAGGATACCTAAAATTCAAAATTCGATTATTCGGACATGATTTTATACATAAATTACAATTTACACAACGCTCCTCATCAACCTTTGGATACAATACTCCTATCGAATCCATCTGCATAGAAATACAATTGATAGGACATACATTCAAACATGCATAACAAGCAGTAACATTTCTCCTTAGAACAAATCTTCATTGTATCATACTTTTTATCTTATAATTATCTAAACGTACTATCTTAAAAATAATAAGAAGAAGCAAATACATAATTAGCCATCCACTTCCTTTTAATATAAAAAATAATATATACGATACTTTATTATCTAAAGAAGTACTATAAAACAAATGAAAAGGTAACAAATAAGCAAAAAAAAGTAACGCTATTAAAGAACAAAATGTAGGTTTTATAAAAGATAAAAACATCCTATAGCGATTTAAACAAAGTAATTTATGATAATAAACCACATAATATGCGCCAATTACAATTGAAACATATACTAAATAGCCTATAACAGCTGATCCAACACCATAATATTTACAAAGAAATACATTTATAAACATAGAAATAACGCAAGCAATTGCAGAAGTACATACCAATAGCCTAGTTTTCCCATAAGCAAAACAAAACTAGGCTATTTCCAGGAGTTGTATGAATTTGGATAAGAACTGGTAACACACCACATAATTAACCAAATAGTCAGATGTTGATATTCTATCCCAACATATGCAACCAAAATCTCTTGCGCACCTAATATAAAGGGGATGCATAAAATATTAGCTAATATAGTGGTAATAGTTGTTCCTCTATATGCAAATTGTTTTATAACTTTACGTTGATTCTTCGCAACCAATTCTGAACTTCTTGGCAATAATATAGTAGATAATGTACCTCCAACTGTAACAATAAATAAAGGAATAACCTCAATTATTCGAAATTCAGCTACAATATTAGCAGCATCTGAAGAAAATATACCTAATAATATCGGACGAGATTGGGTTGCAGTTACTTGAAAGATAGATAATGCAAATAAAGCTAAACTATACATTAAAACGATCTTAAAAATCAGCCCAATAAAACTTGATTCTAAAGTTATCGATAAGTCTATCCTTCTTACATTTATATGCATAAGGTATAAATAAAAAAAAAGCAAGAATCAATGTAAAGAAGATAATAATAGGTAACCAACGTTAAATTCCCAACAATTGTCATTACAACTAATACTATTTTAAATATAGACAACACACATTGTACTTTTTTTGTGTATAAACTAATTGTTTATCAGCAACTAATAATTGATTATATGAGGCGGATATCCATGTTGGTATGGAAAAAAAATAAAATTAAAAGACAAGTTCTAAGGATTATAAATTGTTCGTGAGTGATATTAAATAAACTTTCTCCCCACAAAGCAATTGCAATCAATCCTATCATATTAATAAATGATATCAATATATAGAAAAAAAGTATTTGACTGTGCAACGCGATAAATCAAATCTTTCTTACCTTCAACTGCCCACTGCGAATAATACTTCACAGCTCCAGAATTCATTCCTAAATCTAGTAGACTCATATACCCATTACAAGCTGTAGCAAGAGAAAGTACCCCATAATCTCCTTTCCCCCATAATCCTAATAATAAAGGAATAGAAAAAAGTTTATAATAAGCTGTTAATACTTTAGAGGATGTACTCCATAAAAAAAGAAGACAAATAATAATTTAGCTCCATTATGCCTCAATCGCATTAATTAAAAAGGATAAAGAATATTTTCTATCATTCTCAAGCATTGTTTGTATTTTTTATAATCATTATTATCTAAAGCTTTTCCATCCCAACTGCTATATAGCCTGCCATTTAATTGATAACGATTTAAAAGATCATAGATACGAGAATTTTGAGAATGGGAATCTGCATCATCAAAACGTACAAACTCAACAAAGTTCACGGAAATATTTATACATATAGCTGTAGCATGAAATGAATCAGTACATACAAAGAGCTGCATTTCTAATTAACTGCACAAATTCTCGAGGTCCGGCATTACGATGACACAAACGCACCTTCAATCATAAAATTTTCATTTTCAGCAGACTGAATTATTAGTACATTACTAATACCTATTCGACGTTGTACATCCATCACTTGAGACTTATAATCTTTTCTATTCTCCAATAAGATAACACAATATATATTCAGCAGGAAATTCTACCTCAAGTTCCGCTAATCCCCCAAACCTCTTCCACTCTTCTGGACTTAACAAAAAAATGTTGGATCCACTACCTTTCTTATATCCTTCCGATTTAGTAATTTACTGATAATATAGCATCCTGTATTTTCACGCAAACTTATATAATCAAATTTTGACAAATATTTTTTTTATATATTTTCACTTTATTATCAGGTATCTTCTCAACTCCAATACTAGAAGAATAGGCAATTCTTCGCTTTGTACCAACAAAATCCAACAAATAAAATTCTTTTTAAATAATGAGGGTTCCATATTTGATCACTTCCTGTTACAAATATCGAATATTCCTGCAGCATTTTTTTATATTGCCTATGAGTATAAACCCTCCTTATCGAAATATCTTCCTCTAAAAACTTGAGTATCTTTCTCCACTTTAAATCTTTTCTTGCTTTATACTTATTAATAACAACTTCTATTTTGAAAAATAAACAGTATATATTTCACAAGATTCTTCCATGAAAATCGATTCATCTCAAAAGCAGAAATTAAATCACAGGAATATCCTAAATCACTTTATTTTTTTATATAAAGCATAAACTTGTATATTAGTTCCATAATTTTTGCTTCCAAACCAAGTAACGATCCCTATCTTACTCATTAGCAATACTAAATTTTAAAGTGAAAAAAAAAATCAAACATACAATAAACTATTCTCTTCAATCAACAAATACACACATTATTTTTTATGATAAAAAACGACTAAAAATAATAGCTCAATTTTTAATCCATCAAAACCCAAAATCTACAGTTTTCATTTCTTTATCAAATGATCCCACCATAAATTCAATCCAATCCATATAGTGATATCTCCAATTAACATCACCGTATTATTTACCCACGGCATAAAAAAAAATATTTATAGCGCTAAATGAGCATGATATCAACAAGATAGTAATCAGAGCCTTACGAGGAGTAAATCCCATTGCTAAAAATTTATGATGGATATGATTCTTATCAGCTTCAAAAGGGCTCTTTCCATTACGTATGCGTAACATCACCACACGAATTACATCAAAAGAAGGAACAATCAGAGTACTAAAAGCTATTACAAAAAGCACCTTCAGTATAAGAAGTCACAACAAGATTATTTTGACTATACTTAACAGCAAGAAAACTTAAAAATATATCCCAAAGTCAAACTTCCCGTGTCACCCATAAATATTTTTTTCTTGCACGCTCAACACTACCGAAAACATTATAATAAAAAAAAGGAACTAAAACCCCAAAAAGTACTAAATGCAATGATACTATACATCCATAATCCTTTTTCAATAAAGAGAACTCCAAAAACCAAAAGCGCCACACTGCTCAATCCTGAAGCAAGCCCATCAATACCATCGATCAAATTCACTGCATTAGTAATAAAAACAATAGTTAGTACAGTAAAAAGGAATTCCAACCCAAGCTGAAATCACATGAACTCCAAATAATCCATATAAATCATTTATCCAAAGACCTGATATAGGAAGAAAACAAGCACAAAGTATCTGAACTACAAATTTCTGTCTGTATCGAACTCCAATAAGATCGTCAGCAATGCCTGTCAAATATAAAAGTGTCATACCACAAATTAAAAATAAACATTCCGGCAAAACATACGATACCTGCAAATCAGAAATATTATACCCTGTCAAAGAACGAAAAGCCAATACAAGACAACAAGAAAATAATATTGTAGGAAAGAAGGAAACACCTCCCAAGCGAGGAATAGCTCTTTTATGAATCTTTCTAGCATCCGGAATATCAAATAATTTCTTGCGAAGGGAAATTATTAAAATACGAGGAATTATCAGACGTGCAACAAAGACAGAGATAACAAAAGCTAAAACTATAAATATATAATCCATAGGAATTAGTTAACGATTATAGGTTATTTTTTTTTTTAAATCTCATTTATAATTTCTTTTTTTAAAGACTTAACTTATTACCTTTGCGCCAAACAACAGCCAAACTAGAGTTGCAAAAACCGACAAAAAGGCACATATTAACATATAAATACCCATTCCCGTACTAGATGGCTTCAAAGGTACAACAGATGGTTCAACTACTGCAAAAACTGGTTTTTCTTCTTGAACCTTAGCTCTAGCTACTTGTAATTGATTAGCTACTTGGCTATACACTTGATAAGCCAAATTCATATCATTTTGCAAACGCTCTTGTTCTGCACGAACACTATGAAGAATCAAATTATCATGTGCATCCACATATTCTGCATATATTTTTTTTTTTGGGCTATATAATATTCTTGTTGCCGTTCATGATATAATCTATCCAAATAGGCACAGTCATCTTTTGATTTGGAAGTTCGATAATTAACTATATATTCCTGTAATTTTTTGAACTACGGTATCTGCTACGGCAGCAGCAACTATAGGATCTTGCATAGAAACTGAAATACTTGTTATTGCTGTTTTCCTATTCTACTACAGCTATAATATTCTTTTTAAGAAAATGAAGTTTATTATTTTCTTCATTCGTTAATTTTTTATTGTATTATAATGTGAAATACCTGTATCAATCTCATCTTTCACAAACAATGATCTTATTCCATTAATAAATATATTAGGAAAAGCAATGATATAATTCCACCAAGGTAAAGATTGTTCATCCAAATAAGATTTCAAAGTTAGTTTTCTATTCATCCTGAAAACAGGAATTTCTACATCAAATAATTCCAGCAAAAAAGGAGTTGATGATACTATATCAGCGGAAAGAGATGCATTCAATGCATCTGAACTCTCCCCAACAGTAGCTCCATTTCCCAAAAAGAAGCAGCTAGCCCTGCTAATCCATTATTACCTTTAGCATTCCCCATTTCAGGAGAAAGAGTTACCATTACTGTATATTGATTAGGAATACTTAATGCTATAATAATACCTATTACTAAACCTATAACTGCTGCTTTATACAGCATTTTCCGAATAGTTATTATCTTACGCACAAATGCTATTAAATCTATTTCTATCTCCTCTATATTCTTTATATTTAAATCTGTAAGGACTTTACTATCCGTTTGTAACTGTTGTTCCTTCATTATAATACAAGTTATTTTCTTTATCAGATTAGCAATAGAAGCAATCATCATCCCCAAAGAACTGAAGGAAGTAGCATAACCTAAAATATTAGCTATGTTCCCTTTCTTCTTAGCCTTACTAGGCACAATAATCTCACATCCCGGCTCAATCAGTTTCTTCGCTTACCCTTAACCTTCGTCACCTGACCATTCATGTAAACAATGAACTTCTTACTCTTCTTTGCATTATCAGAACAGCCACCGGCCTGATTCAGGTAATAATCCACATCCTTTCCCTTCATATAAGAAACCGTATTCGGAACCATAACAGCACCATTGATAGTTACAGTATTAGTATTCTTTGGTATAAAGACCACATCACCTTCACGTAGGACAAGGTCGGCACTACCCTTAGGATTAGTCAAAAAAGCCTTCTCCAGATCAATACCTACCGTAAAAGGTATCCTCAACACCAATACCCAAAGAGTCAATCATGGCTTCACCCAATTGTCTGCTCATCAGGCGAATCACATCACCCATACGTTTCTTCTCACCGGCACTTGCCACACGGGTCCAGCTTTGCACCACGAAATAAGCAAGACTGGTGGGACCACCCGCTTTATTCACCAGATCGGAAAGACGTTCCTCACGGTTGGTCATGGCATAATTTCCTCCAAACAGAATTTCACCATCAATGACTACATTCTGTTGCGCCTGATAACCCCGGACTGCGACGGACATAAACTTCGTCATAAGGCTGAAGGATAAAACCGGGCTGACCGTCGATGACAAAACCATCCTTAAAAGAGAAGGTATACATCTGACCGATAGTATCATTATCCGCGGTACTACGGGGATTCTTGATTCGTCTCGACACATCAATGCGGACAGTAGAGGCGGCTTCTTTCAAGCCACCGGCCTGGATGTCAGATCCCGTGTCATTGCCTTTCATGATAAATTCGTAAACATCGATCGGTGGCGATGAGATGTCATTTTTTCCGTTCGGGTACCGTCCAATGTCTGAACGTTTCCGGAGGCGGCACGATATCACTCACGCCGCCTGCGGATCGGTAAAAGCTGCGTGGAGATGCCGGGACGAGAGAAGGAAGAAAGGGGGGGCGTAGGTTGAGATGGCTTCACCCTCTCCCATCACGTTGATGCTGTAGTAGTACGGATATTACCCAAAGTCAGACGGATGTCGGAAGTAGGGTCGGTAGTATTATTCAGGCCGTTATAGATTTTATTCAGGGCGTTTACCTTGCCGCTGATAGACATCGTTGGCGGGGAGACTGTCATCACCGCTGAAGGCGGTTGACAGGCCCTTTCGATCTTCTGAATATTGATGGTGCCTTCAGAGACCAACTGAACGTTTCGGATCGTAAGTTCTCACGCCGCTGCACGGTAAAGCACCGTAGATATCGCTGCGCGACCTCTCCCATCGCATCTGGATAGTACGGGACCCAAAGACGGAAGTAGGGTCAGTAGTATTGTTCAGGTATTTATGAATCTTATTCCGGGGGCTCAGATAGTCGTTGGAGCGGAGACTGTCGCCACCGCTAAGGGTTGACAGGACCGGAATATTGATGCTTCAGGACGTCTGCCCAAGTGTTCTGGTCTAGCACATGACTTCATCACCGGGACCCAATCGGATGCAAAGGTTCCCTCGAACGTCAGGTTCCGGGTATTGAAAGGAATTCTCCTTAGGCCGTCTTCAGTCGGATGATCCTCCAGCATGTCCGTATTCCCTTAGTCTCTTTGAAGGCGGTGTTTGGTTGTTCTGCATTGTTCATGGCTCATAGAGCTGCTTCACACGCATAACCTGTTCGCCCTGAGGTCACACCTTTTACGCGCAAGTTCCGGAAGCAAGCTGTTTCCTTGCCTTGACGGATGCCGTCATACATATTCCGTATTTGAGTCACTCATGGACTGGGCCATATTTTGAGCCACTTTCCCAGCATAGAACAAAAAGTAGAATGCTAAAAAGTCGTTGTATTTTCATTGACAAATAAAAAGTTAGTTGGTTTCACACAGTTCCTGCATACCATGACAGACCGCAGACAACTGTTGTTTTTAAGAAGAGAAGGGGGAAGAACATCAAGGAGGGTCAGAGAACGCTGCAAGACAGACCGTTTTTATCCTCGTCTTCCGGATTGGCGTACATCGACACATTATATCCCTGAAGGATGGCCAAACAGGGTAGCATCCTGCTCCGGTGTCCCCCCCGTTGAGAATATAAATCGTTTATCTTTTTTGTGAATTGATTGTTGTAATGTAGAAAGGTCATCGGCGTATACATACCCATTTTTATCACCGATGTGAAGTAAATGATCTGCCAGATTTTGCCGTTCATCAATATTTTCTTGTAGTAAAAAAACTCACCATACCCCTTTTATTCACTTAATGCTTGTTTCGCTTATTTAAACCCTTATTTCTCCAGAGGCTCTACACACCCTACTGGTATATCTACAAAAGCACATCCCAACATAGTTAGCCGGACTGCCACTTTCGATTTTCCATTTACTGTAACCAATTCTCCCTGAAGTCCGGATAATGGCCCTTTGATAACCTGAATCTTGGTTCCTGGTGACAAGGGAGTCGTACTCATATTAATCGCCTCGTCCGAATAGTCTAGCATAAATTTAAAGCGGTGCATCTGTTCATCCGGAATGACAGCAGGAGTACTTTCTCCACGCAATACCATATATCGGCTGATAGAGCCCAATGTCAAAACTTCTTTCTGCTCATAAATATCGACATGGACAAATATCATCATCGGAAGAAGAACACGCTCGACTACCTTTCGACGATCACTCCATTGATGCACTTCTTGCTGAACAGGGGAAGGAAGTTTTCAATCCCCATTTTAGATAGTCGCTCACTCGTTTTCTTCTCATGAGAAATACGTACTAAAAGCCACTAACCAACGTTTAGGGTGCGCTACGCTCCTGCCAGTCACATCTGCCTGCAGAACTTCTTGTATGCTTTTTTGCTATAAATCATCTATTTTACCCCACGCTTATTCGTCATTCTTTAACAAACAGAAACGAATAACGGTGCAAAGATGACCATATTTACCAATATACGCAAATAAAAAACAATAATATTTTCGTTAAACGACCATAATAAGAGAGAAATATCTGCTTGTTTCATTTTTCACACCTATTATTATATCATTTACGAACAATAAAATATTCGATATTTTCATTAACCAGCTCCTAAAAAAAAAAAAATTAAAATCCCCACCTCAAACAGAAGATTTTACCAGTAAAAAGAAAAAAAGTAACTATTCTGAGAAAAAAAAATAAAGAACAGATGCAGTATTCCATAAACTGCTGCATTTAACTTATAAACGGGACAAAAAAAAGAATCAAACCTATATATCATATTAAGACCTGAAACCTGAACTTTGACAAGTGGGGAGAAATTAGAGAGAGAGAGTATTTTACAAACGTCCCCAAAGGGAGAACCCCTGCCGACTGTAGAAGTCGGCAGGGGTTCATTTTTACTACTAAGGAGTCCGAAAAGAAAGTAAGACGTAATTTTTTCCGAGTGCCTCCGCTTATTTACAATATTTCTTTTTATAAGTTCATCCACATTCGGATCACCCAGTTCTTTTTTCGCTTTATTGAAGTTTCCGCAAGCTTCATCCGTCTTCTTCAACTGTATCTGACAAAGTCCCAACAGTCGGTATGCTTCCGCATACTTCGGCTCGTCTTTCAGAATTTCATTCAGTATCTTCATGGATTCTTCATAACGTCCTACACGCAAATTAACCACTGCATGCTCTGCCCGATAAGTCAGATCTTTGGGGCTCAATTCAATCGCTTTCACGATATCATCCAATGCACGCTGATATTGACGGGCTTTCAGTGCAGCCTGCTCACGATAGTAATAGAAAAGGTCATTGACCCTGACCATTCACAGCATTATAATAGGCATCATAATCGAGCATTGCATTTTTGCCTGATCATTGTTCATATACATCTGTGCACGTTCCAGCAGATAAGGAGCAAAGTTTGCTGTGACAGGCTGCGGACAACGAGCAATGCAACTATCCATCAATGCCAACACTTCTTTGGCATCTGCCTTCAGCAATTCTTTTGTCTTGGCGGCACTAAAGAATGAGGATGCTGAAGCCAAATTGCTGGCATTCACCTTCTCATAAGCGGCCAAAGCGCCTGCATAGTCCTGCTGAGCAAAAAGTATATCTCCTTCCAACTGCGTATAAACGGGCAAAGGATCGATAGCCATCGCCTGACGGAGATTCTTCAGAGCCGTATCATACGTCCAGTCTTTATAAGTCGTTTCCGGTTTCGAGCTGATAACCGTATATCAGCTTGGCGATATTATAATACACATCATCCTTTTTAGCCGCCACCTTCAAGGCCTGATTAAAGTCGGCTACGAGCCTTATCAAAATAAGACTGGTCATCCTTACCTTTTCGCTACATAATAATTGGCACGGCGGATATATCCATCGGCACTAGCAGGAAGGCGGCGAATGAAATCATCCATCAGCTTCTCATACTCCTCAGCCGACATCTGTGTGGAAGCCATAAACAGATACACCAATGCCTGATCCTCCGCTTCGGGTAATCCTTTCCGGATACCGATATTTTTTCAGAGCAACGTCTCCCAAAGACAAAGCATTAATCTTCTGCGCCATCGCAAAAGCCGCCCCTGCCGCATAACAAGTGGTTATCGTGTCCAGTCCCGACGACTTCTGCGCAATGCCGAACACTGTCCTTCCGCGTTCATCACCGGACAGCTCACCATCTTGTCTTTTCATCTGCATACTCAAAAAGTATAGTAATGATATTCTCCGGCAATTTTCGATACATCCTTCACTTTACCCGAAACACAGGCAATGCTCTTCTGCGTAGAATAAGGAAGCATCCATGCGTCCAGCGCCTGCAGCCGGAGCAGTAGTCGCCACTACCAGTGACGGCACTTTTTCTTCTCGGTGATGGCCACACGAAACTTGATCACATCGTACATATCATCTGCTCCCAAAATCAGGCTGACCGGCATTTGCTTGCCTTCGGCTGTGACAATCACCGCACGCTCAGCCCCTTTGAAGAGACTGTAGTCAGAGAGAGCCAGTCCGTCTTCGGATACGAAAAATCCGTTTCCGGTATTCAGCATCTTGTCATTCTTATCATAAGTTATTACTGAGAAAACAGCACGTTTCGCCTTCTCCACCCATTTCGGGGTTTGCGCCAGACCGCTCTGTACCAAGAGGAAAAGCGCTAAAGGTAAGATTAAAAGTTTCTTCATATCAGTCGTTGTTTCTTTGTTTCACAGCTTCATAAATCAAAAAATACCGGCAGCTACGGAAACATTCAGAGATTCGATAGTTCCCAGCATCGGTATCTTCACCCATTCGTCACAGAGAGCCAGATGATCATAATGATACACCGGTGTCCTCCGCTCCCATGATGATGATACACATCGGTCCCGTATAATCGGCTTTCGTATAGTCATAATCTCCTTTCTCGGTAGCGGCAACGATACGGAAACCGCTGTCCTTGAGATACTGCAAAGTCGCACGCAGATTCTGTTCACGGCAGACAGGCAATGTATGCAACGCACCTGCGGAAGTCTTCATGGCATCGGCATTCACCGATACGCTGCCACGCGCAGGAATGATCACCGCATCCACTGCGGCACATTCGCAGGTACGGGCTATCGCACCAAAGTTACGCACATCCGTTATGCCATCCAACATCACAAAAACGGATTCTTGCCTTGCTCGAATAAGAAAGGAACGAGGTCTTCCGTCTTCTGATAGGTCACAGAGGAAATGAAGGCAACCACACCCTGATGATTCTTCCGTGTGATGCGGTTGATACGTTCCACCGGCACATCGCTGAACGAAAAAGAATCAGCAATCCTTTCAATGCTGCGAAAAGCTCTTTGGAAGATCACTTTTTGAATATCTTTTCTTAACGAGGATCTTATCAATTTCTTTTCCAGCCTGAATTTCTGGCACCATTGTTTTTATTTGTCATTGTAATTTGAATTATACTTGAATTATGGATTATGTGTCTTCGCGACATATGCCTTCGCATGCGCAGCCTCGGTCAATGCATCCGCCTCAGCATGTGGAGCCGATCTCACCTCTACCCGTTCTTCATCGAGGTGAGCACGACGTGACGTCGTTCGTTTCCGTATCGCTGTCCTTCTTATATACACCTGAAGCGCGCCCGCGAGGCGGCGATCTGAGGCAGATGTAAAGATACTGATCACCTGACGGTTGCAGTCACCCATTTCCCTGCACGCATCCGCCATACGGTCGGCTATTTCACCGAAACTCCGGTATCGATCTCATCAAATACAATCGTGGCAGTTTCACCGCACCGGCGATCATCGCTTGAAAGCATCACACGCGCGATTCACCCTCCGGAGCAAACGGAAGATATGTCTTTGTTGGCGAGGAATGCAGTTGATCCTCCTGGCATACCTTAGCGACCAGCTGTTCAGCTTTGGCGGCTGCCGCACGGCTTGGTCAGCACGGCAGCCAAGTTTTCACCCAGTTCATGGGCTTCCTGCCCGGCTAGATCACCATAAGAGGTGATCTCGACAACCTTATGATATTAAATTCGTATTAAGGCCATCAATTCAAGTGTCTACCCGATGCTTCTGCTTGTGAGTAAATCAGATTCCAGACGATCGTTCACCTCTGTCCAACAGATTAACACTCAGATGGATTCTCCTGCGCTGAGACCTCCTGCGAAATATCTTTCAGTTCGATGTAGTGCACTTTCTTCCATGCGGTCGCTCAGTTCTCCACAGGCTGATACACCTTTTTCAGATTATTCAGCGTATTCGCATTATCTTCAGAAAGCAAAAGCAATCCCGCCTCTGTCCGAGAAAGACAGTTCGACGAAAGTCCCATCCTCGGCATGCACCAGAGCTTCCGCCTCCTGCTCCAGTTCACTCTGCTACAAAAAAATCTACCATCGAAAGCATCAAGTTGTCCCCACCCACCCCAGCGAACACGTATCACACGAATGCCTATGCTGACACTCTCAAAAAAAATTTCGAGCCGCAGTAAATGCATACCTTCTCCATCGCATCCCGCCTGCTCATCAAAAAACCCACTTCAATCGAAACAAAAACATGCCGACAATACATTTAGGCTCCACGACGAATCGCTTTCACATCGGCACGCAGTCTAGAGTGGCAGACCGATGGCTCCCAGAATAATCGGATTTTCCGGCCCTGTCTGCCCGTGATGACCGAGAAGCTCTGCTTCAAAAACCGATATCCAGTCTATCAATGCGTCAAATTGACAGACCTAAAAGTGAACATGCTATGACCTTCTCGCAGTAAAAGAAATTAAACCTATTAAAAAGATCAGTAGTCAAAACGGCAAACCAGATGGTTGATGATGTCTGCGCCATTTCCTCCGTTTGGGCTTCAGGAGGATAACTCTTTAATCTTTGGTGATCAATACGTTAATCTTGTTTGTATCGTGACGGAAGCCGGCTCCCCGCATCATTCAGAGAGTTGAGACGAGAAGTCAAAGTTTTTACTGCCCGAGCTTTCTCTTCGGCATTCTCATACCTCGTTATTTGTTTCGAGGGCAAACCCCACTCATCAGCTGATTGTCTTTGAATTCTTTCCAGACTTGTAAAGCAACAAACCTGCGCAGCCTGATGCGTCAAGTTCTTCTTCCTTTCTCCGTTTGACGGTTTGCCACCGTTCCTCCATGGAATCGGCGACTGCCGCACAAAGAATCATGTCGAAGTCGGGGAAACAAAACAGCTGCTCATATTTCCTGGAGCAGATTCCACATCTATCCGGTGGATACGCGAATGCTGCGTTTTCAGGCTGCACCGGTCCGGTGATCACGTCACCTCTGCCCCACGACGGGCAATGGCCTCTTCCGCCAAAGCAAATCCCATCTTACCGGAAGAATAATTGCCGATAAACGGACCGGATCGATTTTTCGTAAGTCGGTCCGGCAGTTATCATAATTTTTCCTTCCCTGAAGTTCGGCACTCGCAGAGAAAAGCTACGTCCAGCACTCGGATAATGTTTTCCAGTTCTTCCATACGCCGCTTTACCGACCAGATGGTTCAAGTTCACCAGCTGATCAATGATGCTTTCTGCCGTAGAACGCCATATCCAGATTCTTCAGTATCAATGCGCAATCAGTCTCACAGCCGGTGCAATGAATACCGGAGCGCGAAAGATAAGTTATCGTCATGCCTTTATCCGTTCGCCAACCCGACAACATGGTCGATCACATGGCATCCCCCACAGACCCAACAGCGAAACACACGTCTCGTAAAAATCCACATGACCCCAAAATCATAAATTGGAGCAAAAACTCCTTTCCGAGTAATGCACTTCCCCCCTTACACCCGAACCAACAACCTTATAAGCAGCGATTAATGTTTCCCAAACTATCTTTTCCTTTAGCATTATTTTGTAATCAAATTACTCATCTCACGCAGACAGTATTTTGAAATCACCTGTTAAAATCAACCTTTAGTATCCGGTCTTTCAATCAATTCTCCAACAGAACATTCCTTTATATTTCCAACTAAATACTTCCACACACCATCCGGCATCAGTATTGAAACGAATATCTGCCAGAAAGCGATATCGTTCACAAATCCGAGGCAAGCTTTCCAGCACCTCATATTGTATCGGCCTCGGCCGTATGGGCGTCCTCTCCACTCCTGCAATAGAACCGCAGCCGAAAGGGAACTTTGCTCCATCTTGTGCAAACACCGCATGAAATTTCGCTTCAGCATCGATATTCACATCGGCATGAAGAAATTCTCTCTGCTGGAGTTGAATCCACACTTGTTACCTCAAAGTCACGGGCCTACATCGGCATCATAAAGTCGGGCAGTCCGCTACGGCATCATAAATGCCAGAATACGGCATTTCGGGATTGTAATGCATTGTTTTTCGTTTCCTCATTCCGTTAGGGATATACTTTCAGATAGCAAATTTCAACGTCCGGTCTGTGTTGATACGGTTCCTGCTGTCTCCAGATCGAAGAACACAATCGGTTTTTCAAATTTTTTCATTTTCTTTCTTTAATGGATAATGGATTATGGAGAATTTGATAATGGATAGGAAACATAAAAAATGGATAACTCCTGAACACTGACAAAGTAGCTCATTATCCATTATCCATTTTCAATTTTCCATTAAATAACTGATCGTTTCGCATCATCGGCATCAGGGCAGCATCAGCGAGTCTTCATTTTCTTCTGTTCTACCTAACAATGACTCCGGCACGCGACGGATCGGCAAAAGTTCGTTACACTTCGGCCGAAATATTGTTCAGGATATCGATGAGGAAAGTAGACTTGAATCCGATGCTCATAGCACCCGAATATTGGCAAACTTGTGTTTTTCTCGGCACCGATGAGAAATCGCGGAAATCACAACTGATTTTCCTGCATACGCAGCTTGAACCACAAAAGCGAAGAAAAGATGCGCAAAAAGCTCCTGATCAGGGCTGCTTCCTGTCTACAGTCACTTTATGAGGGTTGTTCTGCGGAATTACCGAGCCACTGGATACAACCTTCGATCAGGCAGACCATGCAGCTTTCCACGCATAAAACAAGCGTTGCGTTCAGTCAAATCTTAAAGTTAACGCCTCCCCGTTCTCGGAAGCAGGTTTTTCAGCAATGGGCTTCTTCGAAGCGACGAACGCGGCACGTTCGTTCCTTGGCAAAGCCAGCGTTTTGCAACTACTCAGCTATGAACATCCGATGCCACCATCAGATGTCTTCGGTTGTACCTGAAATATATACTGTTCATTACCGGACGGAAGCCTCGTCATCGGCAGCCGCATTACCGAACGGTTGGCCACCCAGCAGTGCACTTGCTTCCCATCTCCACGACTGCATTTTCGCTCAACACGCCGACTGCGGAATCGTCAGCATTCTGTCCACTATATTTTCCGTTCTGATACTGCACGGAAGATTTATAATGTCCGTGTTGACGTTATTGCTCCTGGAATTTTCCTCAATGTTTTTGCTATTATTTCGCAAAACGCCCGGTATCAAAGCTTTCATTTACCTGGTTGTCACCATGGTCGCACCTAGAAACAGTCAATGTCTTCCACTGAAGAGAAACAATCGGAGAATAGCAGCGCATTCTTAGATACTACATCACTTGAGGCCTCAGAAATGGCTGAAAGACAGTACTTGAAACGATAAATTTCATATATTTTCGAGTACTTAAGTTTTGAATATATTTAATAAAAAGACAAAAAGATTCGTGCTGCTTCCAAGAAAAACGAAAGAAAACAAAGTATTGTGTGAGGGATATTCAAAAAATTGTAATTGTTTTAATTTAAAATTATCGCAATTTGAATTTTGCTATGAAAATCATCGCTATCCTCCTCCGAGGTGGGAGTTTCAAAGACTAGCAACGAGGAAATCATGTCTGTGGAATTTGAAACCATGACCATCCATTGACGTATTTATGCCGACAAACCATCAGTTCAACATTCATACAAGAAGGATCAAAATTATCGACGCCCTGGAATTAATCTGGTTCCAACAGCATCCGTGCATGGTGGCAGGTGCTCCTGCCTGTACCCTCAGCCCCCTGCCTGTCTGCTCCCGATTAAAAAAGCACTATCTAAGAATAAACACCTGCATAAAAACTCCGA
>VOFJ01001326.1_pt1 | contig 37716 bp, 48 predicted proteins | sample 5384081 | NCBI WGS metagenome assembly VOFJ01 (sample SAMN12384729, study PRJNA508395) | human gut metagenome | isolation source: healthy gut I | host: Homo sapiens
TCAGCTGACGATGGAGCAGCTGTTTGTCCGGCTTCTATATGAAGACTGGGACGATGCACGCTACTCGTACCACAGTATGGAGAGAGACGATCCGGAAAACAGTGTCAGGTGCGATACGGAGTGGTTCCTCGATTTAAAAACATACTGCGAAGAATATGAAAAAGAGAGCGTGCCGGCGGAGGACGTTTATCTGGAAAAGACAGGAAAGCTTCTGATCGGTGCGGATGAGATCCGCCGCTATCTAAAGGAGCATCCGGCGGACTCCATGGAGAGCAAAATGCTGATGCTGGGGGAGATTGTTCATTCCAGATATGAGAATGAGATCCTGGGAAGAGACATCACGTTTCCGGCAGAAGAGAAAAAGCGGCTCGACCGGAAATACACGATGTACTTTGGAAAGGGAAAATGGGAGGGATCGGTCTATGCCTTCTATCAGGATTTCCTGGCGGCGCAGGCAGCCCGCGGCAGGGAAGTAACCCCGCCGGGGAATTCCTTTGACGTCTATGATCTGGCGGCGCTGGCCTATATCTACAAGCGGATTAAGGAGACAGACCCGGTTAGGGAGGCGAGTCATGTGGTGATCGATGAAGCGCAGGACTTCGGGATGATGGCATACCGGTGTATGGATGCGTGCCTGTCGGACTGCACCTACACGATCATGGGCGATACCTCGCAGAATATCCATTTTCAGTACGGCCTGAATGACTGGGATGAACTGCGCAGACTCATCCTGACCGGCGATTATGACGCTTTTTGGGCTTCTGCGGAAAAGCTACCGCAACACGGTGGAGATCTCTACATATGCGAACGAGATTCTGCGCCACGGGGATTTTTCCATCTATCCGGTGGAACCGATCATCCGCCATGGCGCCGGGGTCTGTGTGGAACCGGTGCAGGGGAGAGCGGGCGCTGCTTAACCGGGCGGCGGAGACGATACAGGGCTGGCAGAGAAAAGGATACGAGACCATCGCGGTGATCTGTCGGGATGAAGAGGAGGCAGAGCGGGTTGCGGCCCGGCTGGCAGAGGACGTTCCGGTAAAGAACGGCGCAAAAGGAGAGACGGAGGAGTTCGGGGACGGCGTCATGGTGCTTCCGGTATCCTACACGAAAGGGCTGGAGTTTGACGCGGTACTTCTGTTTGATCCGTCGGAGAAAAAATATCCGTCGGACAACGGTCATGTAAAGCTGTTGTATGTTGCGGCAACGCGCGCGCTGCATGAGCTGACGATTCTCCATCGGGGGGAGTTGTCTGGAATTCTTGCGGGCAAGGCGTCACAGGATAAGCACCTGAAGGAATTTGTGGCGGAACCGCTCACAAAAGTCAGGGAGTATGAGAAGCCTGTCCGGACAAAAAAGGAACAGATGCAGCAGCGCAGGGTGGAAGGCACCATGGATATGGCGGAGCGGGAATATTTCGGCCCCAGACGCATTGCGGCAAAAGCGCCTGCGGCGGAGGAGAAACCGGTCATAAGACCGGCGGCATCCCCGGCGGTCCGTCCGCAGACAGAGACAGTGCGCGGGCAGCAGGCAAAGACAGTGCACCGTCCGCAGACCGGGGCAATGCACCGTCCACAGGCAGAGACAGTGCGCGGGCAGCAGGATATGGCGACGTCTCCGGCGCCGGCAGGGAAGCGTCCGGGACCGGAGGGAACCAATCCGTCCCCGTATGCATTCGGGACGATCCCGGAGAATACCAGTCTGCGCGTCCGGGGGCACGCAAAGGGAAATCATGCGGTCCGGTGGGTAAAAAAGAGCAGATCCTATGTAGAGATGGCGAGCATGTACGGGCTGATGCGGATTACGCCGGTCGCTCCGGACATCATCCGGGTCAGCTTTGTAAAAGGAGTGACGGAAAAAATTGCAGCTACGGGCTGGATGGCCAAAGCGGAGGAAGCGTTTTCATGGAGCGCCAGGGAATCCAAAAGCGTTGTTGAGATTGCCGCGGGTGAGATTACGGTGCGGGTAGATAAACGGAGCGGAGCGGTCTCTTTCTGGAACAGGGAGAATCAGCTTCTGCTTGCGGAAAATGCCGCGGAGCCGAGAGTGATCGGCGAGGAGGGAAGCTGGGTATTTTTCGACTGGGACAAGAAAGAGCGCATCAAGGCAAAGGGCATGCTCGATACGGATTTTCTGGATGTGACATTAAATGCGCGTTATATATCCTTCGGAGGGAAAAAGCATAGAATGCCGCTTGTGCTGTCGAACCGCGGCTATGGCATCGCTGCGGCGGCAAAAAATACGGTGCTGCTCTGCGATATTAAGACGTACGGGCAATATCTCTACGCGGAAGGCGAGAGACAGCTCGACTACTATTTTATCTGCGGGGAGAAGCCGGAGAATGTCATCACACGTTATAAAGGGTTATAGGAAGAATTTACGTTTACATTTTACAAAAACCTCTTGACTTGGAGTGAACTCCAGGGCTTACAATGCCTAACGAACAGAGAGTTCCAGGGCACCGGAAAGGAGCAGAGGACATTGACAATTAAAGAAATCAGTGAGAAATATCATATTACCGCGGATACGCTCCGCTACTACGAGCGAGTGGGAATGATTCCGCCGGTCACACGGACGGCATCGGGAATACGGGATTACGGTCCGAAGGATGAGAGCTGGGTTTCGCTTGCCATCTGCATGCGCAGGGCAGGTCTGCCGGTGGAGGCAATGATTGAATATGTAAAGCTTTTTCAGCAGGGCGATAAGACGATCCCTGCGAGATTGCAGCTTCTGGTGGAGCAGCGGGAACTTCTGGAGGAACAGCAGCGGCAGATCGAGGAGACCAGGAAACGTCTGAATTACAAGATCTCACGCTACGAAGAGGCAATGAAAACAGGAAAACTGACATGGGAGGAGGAGAACGAAGGATGTCATACGAATTTTATAACCCAACAAGAGTCCTGTTCGGAGCAGGACAGTTAAATCACTTACACGAGCAGAAGATGCCTGGAAAAAAGGCAATGGTTGTCATCTCAAACGGGAAATCGACCAGAGCGAGCGGCGCACTTGACCGTACGATGAAAGAGCTTTCCCTCGCAGGTGTGGAGGTTGTGCTGTTTGATAAGGTCGGAGCGAATCCGGTCAAGGAGATCGTCGAGGAAGGAGGACATTTTGCCAAGAAGGAAGGCTGCGATTTCATTGTCGCACTGGGAGGCGGCTCCGTTATGGACGCGGCGAAAGTCATGGCAATGTATGCGCAGCAGCCGGGAGATCTCTGGGATTATGTGGCAGGAGCAACCGGAAAGCAGCAGCCGTTAGTGAATCCGGTACTTCCGGTCATCGCGATCACGACAACGGCAGGAACCGGATCCGAGGTGGATCAGTGGGGCGTTGTGACCAATCCGGCAACAAATGAGAAGATCGGCTGCGGCGGCATGGATGAGCTGTTTCCGGTGATTGCGGTGGTAGATCCGGAGCTGATGCTGACCGTACCGTCAAAATTCACGGCATACCAGGGGTTTGATGCGCTGTTCCACAGCGTGGAAGGATACCTCTCGGTTGTGAACAGCCTGATGTCTGAGATGGTCCAGCTTGCGGCGATCGAGAATATCGGAACCTACCTGCCGCGCGCGGTAAAGGATGGCAGCGATCTGGAGGCCAGGGAGCATGTGGCATTTGCCAATACGATGTCCGGCTATTCGATGGTGGTCGGTTCCTGCACAAGCGAACATTCGATGGAACATGCGATGAGCGCATTTCATCCGGCGCTGCCGCACGGTGCGGGACTGATTATGATTTCGGTGGAGTATTACAGACACTTTATCGAAAAACACTGCTGTGATGAGCGGTTTGTCCGCATGGCGCAGGCACTCGGCATGAAAGATGCCAAGGCGCCGGAGGATTTTATCACAGCGTTAAAGAAACTGCAGGAGGACTGCGGCGTATCAGACTTAAAGATGTCCGATTACGGCATCGAAAAAGAGGAGAGCATGGTTCTCGCCAGGAATGCAAAGGCGACGATGGGTGGACTGTTTGCCTGTGATCCGGTGCCGATGACAGACGAAGAGTGCGCGGCGATTTATGAGAAGTCTTACCGCTAGAGAAGGTTGTTTTAAACATTTTAACTTATAGAAAAAAGAGTTAAGAATGGAGGATTATGATGAGTCAGAAGAGTCTTGTAGCTTATTTTTCATGCAGCGGCGTCACAAAGAAGACGGCAGAGCAGCTTTCGGATATGGCAGGAGCGGATCTGTTTGAGATTCGTCCCGAGGTGCCTTATACCAAGGCGGACCTGGACTGGATGGACAAAAAGAGCCGCAGCACGGTGGAGATGAACGATCCGTCCTCCCGTCCGGCGATTGCGGACAAGGTAGAGCATATGGAGCAGTACGACACCGTCTATGTGGGATTCCCGATCTGGTGGTACGTTGCGCCGACGATCATCAACACGTTCCTGGAGAGCTATGATTTTTCCGGAAAGACGGTGATCCCGTTTGCAACATCTGGCGGAAGCGGTATGGGAAAAACAGAAGCAGTGCTGCATGCACTCTGCCCGGACAGCGTGAACTGGAAGAGCGGTAAGATGTTGAACGGATATGACAGAGCGCAGATGGAGGCGTGGGTCAGAACACTCGCCTAGTTCTGTGAAAAATAAGAAAGACCGGCGATTTGTGTCGCAATAAGACGAGCGGTTTTTGTTGTACGGAAGAATCGATACACCTATAATATAAGTTAAGGAATTACAATATAGGAGGGTGTATGGAAAAGGTACGTTATATGATTTCCGATGCGGCAAATATCGTCCACGTCGAATCACATGTGTTACGTTACTGGGAAGATGAACTGGAACTGAATATTCCGCGCAATGAGATGGGACACCGGTATTATACGAAGGAAAACATTGCGGAATTTCAGAGAATCAAGGAACTAAAGGAACAGGGCTATCAGTTGAAGGCGATACGCATGATTGTACATAACGGACCGATCGAGGGGCTGACGGCAGAAGCACCGATTCCCGTGGGACAGGCACCGCTTTCTGCGGGAGCGGCCGCTGCAATCCCGCAGCCGGTACAACCGGTCGCGGCACAGCCGGCAGCAGTGGTACAGCCGGTGCAGCAATCCGTGCAGCCGGTGCAGTCCGCTGCACCCCAGCAGCTTCCGGTAAAAACGACCGCCGAGAGCCCGCAGAGTATTCTAAACAATACGGATAAGATGGCACAGTTCACAGAACTGATGACCGAGATAGTGGGAAAAGCGCTTGCCGCCAACAATGAAGAACTGGGGCAAAGCATCAGCGAGGAGGTAGGAAAACAGGTGATCAAGGAGATGAATTACCTCATGCGGGAGCGGGAAGAGGCAGAGGAGGACCGCTTCCGCAGGCTGGATGCTGCGATCCGTGGAAATATCCGCAAAAAGGACGAACAGAAAGAAAAAAGAAACTCTGGAAAAAGAAAAAGCCGTCACAAGCGTGACGGCTTTTTGCTATGTACGAAAGATTAACCCTCGCTGATAGCTCCTGTAGGACAAACTCCTGCACATGTTCCGCAGCTAACGCAGGAACCTGCATCGATTACGAACTGGCTGTCTCCCTGAGAAATAGCTCCTACTGGACATTCCGGCTCGCATGTTCCACAGCTTACACAAGAATCAGAAATAACGTATGCCATTTTAAATTCCCTCCTTAATTTGTAATCAAAACCCGGCTACCCTTATAGATAACCTTTAAGACATTCTAATACAAAAATACACGGCTTTCAAGTCAAAAAAGCCGTGTACTTAAATTAGCACATAATGCTGTTACGAAATATATTCCATGCTGGAGCTTCTGCTAGAATGTTGAAAAATGATACAGTGTCTTGGAACGGAACGGCTCATCCGGTGTCAGCACGATGCTCGGGAAATTGTCATGGTTGATCGCGTCCGGAAAATGCTGTGTCTCGAGACAAACGCTCGTATGGCAGGCATATTGCGTACCGTTCTTGCCGGTGACCTCGATCGGCTGGTTTGCCACATACAGCTGCATACCCGGCTGATCGGTAAAGCATGTCATGCGGATACCGCTCTCCTTTGACTGGAGAACCGCTGCCTCACGGAATCCGGTGCCATTGATGACGAAATTGTGATCGTAGGTGCCGAACTTGTGATACTGCTCGTAGTCGGAATCCATCAGTTTTCCGATGGTGTGCATGGAGCGGAAATCAAACGGCGTTCCCTCTACCGGAAGGAATCTGCCGGTCGGTGCCTGTGAGTCATCGAGCTCTGTGATCTGATCGGCGTCAATGAAAAGCTCGTGGGATAAAACCTCACTGGAGCCTTCACCGTTCAGATTGAAATAGCCGTGGCTGGTAACGTTTAACAGCGTATCCGCATCCGTGGAAGCTTCGTAGAGAAGGGACAGCTCATTGTCCTCCGACCAGCCGTAGGTTACGGAAAGTGTGAGATTGCCCGGATAACCTTCCTCGCCGTCGTAGGAATTCATGGTTAAAATGAGTTTGTCATCCTTGATCTTTGCGTCCCAGGGCTTGGAAGCGTAGCCGATCAGTCCGCCGTGCAGATGGTTGGAGCCGTTGTTGATGGCAAGCTGGTATTCCTTGCCATCCAGACAGAAATGACCGTCCTTGATACGATTGGCAACACGGCCGACAACTGCGCCGAGGCTGGCGTTGTCGCGCGCGTAATCTTCCATGGAATCGAAACCGAGGCAGACGTCCGTCATTTTTCCGTCGCGGTCCGGAACCACGATCTTTACGAGACGGCAGCCGAAATTGATGACTTCCACATAAGCGCCGTTTGCGTTCTCCATATGGTATATATAAATATTTTCTCCTGTGTTTAATGTGCCAAAATCTGACTTTGTAATCTTCATAGGAAACTCCTTTCCATTTATATCAGGACAAACCTAACGCAGATAATTATGCCACATTTTGCAAAAACATGGCAAGTGAATTGCCCTATTTTCGGAAGAATGCCCATAGCGGGCGAAATGTCAAACTTGCCTAAATCGTGAAATTATGCAATAATGTTCACGAAAGCGAAGCGGTCATGCACGCACTGTAAAGCAGGTCAGGAGACAGTGCATATGACGGCCGCAAAGGCACAACAATTGAGAGGCGAATAATATGCAGACAAAGGTTGTTAAGATAGATTCTGCGAATATAGACGATGCAGCCATGAAAGAGGCGTGTGATCTGATCCGCGCGGGAGAGCTGGTGGCATTTCCGACGGAGACGGTATACGGACTGGGGGCGGATGCGCTGCACCCGGAGGCATCGAAAAAGATTTATGCGGCGAAGGGAAGACCTTCGGACAATCCGCTGATTGTACATATTTCAAAGTTTGAAGATCTGGTATCGATCGCGAGGGAGGTACCGCCGCAGGCGAAGAAGCTTGCGGACGCGTTCTGGCCGGGACCGCTTACCATGATCGTATGGAAAAATGACAGAGTCCCTTATGAGACCACGGGCGGGATGGATACCGTGGCAATCCGTATGCCGAAGCATCCGGTAGCGCTCCGGCTGATCGAGGGGAGCGGATGCCTGATTGCAGCGCCAAGCGCTAACACATCCGGCAAGCCGAGCCCTACCGAGGCGTCCCACGTGGCGCTTGATATGGACGGCAGAATACCGATGATTCTGGACGGAGGGCCGGTCGGCATCGGGATCGAGTCGACGATCGTTGATCTGAGTGAGGAGACGCCGATGATCCTGCGCCCGGGATATATCACACAGGAGATGCTGCAGGAGGTTCTCGGCGAGAAAGTCTGCATGGATCCGGGAATTATTGCGTCGGATTCCACCAGAAAGCCGAAAGCGCCCGGCATGAAGTACAAGCATTATGCGCCCAAGGCGGATCTTGTGCTGGTGGAGGGCGAGACGGACAAGGTCGTTGCCAGAATCAATGAGCTGGTCAGAGAAAAGCAGCAGCTCGGTCAGAAAGTCGGAGTGATCGCTACGGATGAGACGTTTTTACGCTATGAGGCGGATCACGTTGTCAGCATCGGCGCCAGGGAAGATGAGGATGCCATTGCCAGACACTTGTACAAGATCCTGCGTGAGTTTGATGACTGGAATGTGGATGCGATCTACTCGGAGAGTTTTGCCACACCGCGCATCGGTCAGGCAATTATGAACCGACTGCTGAAGGCGGCGGGGCATCAGGTGATTCCGGTATAGCTACATCAGGGAGAGGGCAGACATTTCTATGAGACAATATAATCGAATCATATTTGTTGCAGAAAGCGGCACCTGCAGAGCACCTATGGCTGCAGGAATTCTGCAGGAATGCAATTTAAAACATCCGGTGGAAATACTTGCCAGGGGACTGGTGGTTTTATTTCCGGAACCATTGAATCAGAAGGCGGAAGCTGTTATGATAAGCAATGGTATCAATATGGATGGATTCATGTCCACCCAGTTGACGGAGGAGGATTTTTCGGAGGATGCGCTCGTCTTAGTCATGGAACACAGCCAGAGAGAGAAGATTCTGGAAAAGTACGGGCACGCCGATCCGGAGAATGTCTATGTTTCTTACGGAACTGGTAGGGAGACGAACTTGAGATCATCGATCCCTACGGGGGAACGCTTCAGGCGTACGGACTCTGCTATGAGACGATGCGCAAGACGATCTTAAAGCTTGTGAACCTATTGAATGAAAGTGAAGATAACGGCACAGATTAGGTTCTGTGTATCAGAAAGGGAAGGTACAAAAAATGTCAAAAGTAGTAGTTATGGATCACCCACTGATTCAGCACAAGATTGGAATTATCCGCAGGGAGGAGACCGGTTCCAAGGATTTCCGGACACTGGTCAGCGAGATTGCAATGCTGATGTGCTACGAGGCAACCAGAGACTTAAAGCTTACGGATGTGGAGATTAACACACCGATCTGCAAGACCACGGTCAAAGAATTAAAGGGCAAAAAGCTTGCCGTTGTCCCGATCTTACGCGCCGGACTCGGCATGGTGGACGGTATGCTCAACATGATTCCGGCAGCCAAGGTCGGACATATTGGATTATACCGTGATCCTGAGACATTAGAGCCGGTAGAATATTACTGCAAGCTTCCGGCAGACTGCGCAAACAGAGAGGTGTTTGTGGTAGACCCGATGCTTGCGACAGGAGGATCTTCGGTTGCGGCGATTCAGATGTTAAAGGATAAAGGCGTAAAAAATATCCGCCTGATGTGCATTATCGCAGCACCGGAAGGTGTGAAAAAGATGCAGGAGGCACATCCGGATGTGGATATCTACATCGGCGCGCTCGACGATCATCTGAACGAGCACGGCTACATTGTACCGGGACTCGGAGATGCGGGAGACCGTATTTTCGGCACGAAATAGAATCTGTTTGATGCGGCGGACACAGGTGGGAGTGATAGGAACATGAGCGGAAAACGTACAGATTATATCAGCTGGGATGAATACTTTATGGGCGTTGCGACCTTGTCGGGGATGCGCTCCAAAGATCCGAATACACAGGTGGGAGCCTGCATTGTCAGTGAGGAGCACAAGATTCTTTCCATGGGATACAATGGCTTTCCGACGGGCTGTTCGGATGACGACTTCCCGTGGGCGCGCGAGGGCGAACCGCTTGAGAACAAGTATTTCTATACGACGCACAGCGAACTGAATGCGATTTTAAATTACCGCGGGGGAAGCCTTGAGGGCGCGACCATGTATGTCACGCTGTTTCCGTGCAACGAATGTGCCAAGGCAATCATCCAGGCAGGCATCAAGCGGCTGGTTTACGACAGCGACAAGTATAACGGGACGCCGTCAACCATTGCGTCGCGGAAGATGCTCTCTGCCGCAGGGGTGGATATACAGAAATACGAACATACCGGCAGGATCGTCACGATCCAGCTGTAGAAAAAAGGGCTTTTTGGAGCCGCCAGAGATGGCGGCTCCTTTTTGGTGTCAGTAAATTCCAGAATATCCATTTATTTTTAAAACAGTTTCTTTGCGTCGGTTGATTTTTCTTTACAAATCTTTTTATACTTATAAAAGAATTTGTTATGGGAAAAAAATAATAGGCAATGGTTGCAGCAGAGACTGCGGTACGGTGAGGATTTATATGAAAAATCAGCGAAAGGTTTTCCAGTCTTTGACACTGATTCTGCAGTTTGGACTGAACATGATCGTGCCGATCGTGATGTGCACGCTGCTCGGTGCGTGGCTGGGGAAAAAATACGGAATGCCCATCATAACAGTGCCGTTGTTTATCATGGGCGCACTTGCCGGATTTAATAATATATTTAAGATGGCTAAGAAGATCTACGGACAGGGAGATGAGGGGAAGCGGGATCATGTTGAGAAGACTAAATGATGCATTGCCCGGTCTTGTTCTGGGAATTATTGTATATGGGGCGGCGGTTTTTCTGGCGGGAATCTGGTTCGTGCCGGACAAGCTGCGATTTACTACCGGACTTGCCATAGGCATTGCCCCTTGCCTGCGGGATGGCGGTCAATATGGCGGTGGTTCTGCGGGATGCGGTTGAGATCTACGGGGAGGCGAAAGCCCGGTCGAAGATTATCGCCCGGTCCATTACCAGGTATCTGGTGGTCGTCATTGTGTTTTTCGTGATGATGAAGTGGGAGCTTGGCAGTCTGCCGGCAGCATTTATTGGTGTTTTGGGATTGAAGATATCAGCGTATCTGCAGCCCCTTGCACATAGATTCATTTCAAAGCTTGGAGGAAGAGGTGATGTGCCTTCGGACAGCAGAGAAAATGAAGCTCTATAAGGAGGTGAAATTGTGAATAACGCAATTTTGATGTCTTCTGGTGCCGATAATATTGACTTCATGATACATGGGATTTTTTCCTATGAGATCTTTGGTCATACGGTCTGGATTACAACATCGCACGTCTGCATTCTGATTGTGCTGCTGCTGATGTTGGGGCTGGCGATCGCGGCAAATCGGACGATGAAACATGCAAAGGAAATTCCGGAGGGCTTTCAAAATGTTCTGGAGATCATGGTAGAGAAACTGGATGCGATGGTATATGGAACAATGGGAAAAAGTTGCGGCGCCGAAATTCGTGAACTACATCAGCACGATTTTTGTGTTTATACTTATGAGCAATATTTCCGGTTTGTTCGGGTTGAGACCGCCGACTGCCGACTACGGCACAACGCTGGCGTTAGGTCTCATCACATTTGCTCTCATCCATATCACGCAGTTCAAGAATCTGCCGCCTAAGCAGATCTGGAAAGATATGTGTTCTCCACTGCCGCCGTGGCTGCCGATCTGGTTCCCAATCAACCTGATCAGCGAGATCGCAGTACCGATCTCTCTTTCCTTACGTATGTTTGCGAACGTACTGTCAGGAACGGTCATGATGGCGCTTGTATACGGACTGCTTGGCAAGATAGCGATTATCTGGCCGGCGGCGCTTCATGTGTACTTCGATCTGTTTTCGGGAGCAATTCAGACCTACGTGTTCTGTATGCTGACGATGACATACATCAGTCATCGGAACTATGAAGACGGAATAGACGAAAATACCAAAACTGTCACAACAGAATGGAGGATTTATCATGGAATTCAATGAAAACTTTATCTTAGGCTGTTCTGCAATCGGCGCAGGTCTGGCGGTTATCGCCGGTATCGGACCTGGTGTAGGTCAGGGTATCGCAGCTGGTCATGCTGCTGCTGCAGTTGGCAGAAACCCGGGTGCAAAATCCGATATCACCTCGACCATGCTGCTTGGTCAGGCGGTTGCCGAGACAACCGGTCTGTATGGTCTGCTGATTGCGATGCTGCTGCTGTTTGTAAAACCTCTGCTTCCCTGATAAGAGAATATTTCAAGAAGGAAGGAGGAGGGAAGAGTGCATAATTTAAACGCAGTATTGCTTGCGGCAGAAATGGAGCCCAGACTGTTTGATCTGGATTTCCAGCTGCTTGCGGATTCCCTGCTTACGATCATCGCTGTATTCGTGCTGTTTATTGCATTGTCCTATCTGCTCTTTAATCCTGCCCGCAAATTTATGCAGGACAGACAGAATAAGATCGCAGGGGGGAACTGGATCATGCAAAGACAGCCCAGGAGGACGCCGAAAAGCTGAAAGCAGATTACGAAGCCAGACTTGCCAATGTGGACAAAGAGGCGGATGAGATCTTAAGCGCAGCAAGAGCGAAAGCACTGGCGAATGAAGCGGACATTGTGGCGAAGGCGCGGGAGGAAGCCTCTCGTATTATCGCCCATGCGCATGTGGAAGCCGAACTGGAAAAGAAAAAAGCGGCGGATGAAATTAAGCAGGAGATGGTTGGTCTGGCAATGGATGCGGCTGGCAAGTTTGTCAGAGTTTCCATGGATGACAGAACCAAGAACGCTCTGATTGAAGAGACTCTTGCAGAAATAGGAGAAAATACATGGCTAAGCTAGTGTCACAGGTCTATGCGGAAGCACTGTTTGGCCTGGGCGTAGAGAATGGTCTGCTGGATACGCTTCTGGAGGAGCTAAACGGCATGTGTGAAATTTTAGGGAAAAATCCCCAATTTGTGACACTGCTTGGACATCCGGAGCTGGATCAGAAGGAAAAAACAGCGGTCTTTGACCGGGTATTTGACGGTAAAATCAGCAAAGAACTGAACGGATTTTGCCATCTTCTTCTGGAAAAAGGCAGATTTGGCGAGCTGTTTGCGATCCGTGAGGATTACGAACGCCGCTGTCTGGCTTATCATAAAATCGGAGTCGTGTATGTAACCAGTGCAGAAGAGCTTTCGGATACTCAGAAGGAGAACATCCGTCAGAAGCTTCTGGCTACGACTGACTTTGTATCGCTGCAGATTCATTATCAGGTGGATGCTGCGCTGATCGGCGGACTCAAGATCCAGATCGGCGACCGTGTTGTAGACAGCAGCATCCAGAACAGGCTGAAACGGATGAAAGACAGCCTGATGCGTGTGTCTTTATCCTGAAGCGGACTTACGCAGCAGAAAGAATAACGGGAAGGAAAATCTGTTCCCGTATCCTAGGAAGGAGTAAAATCCATGAATTTAAGACCTGAGGAAAATCAGTTCTGTTATTAAAGAACAGATTGAGCGATATGCCTCCAGGCTGGAAGTATCGGATGTCGGTACCGTTATCTGGGTAGCGGACGGCATTGCCAGAATCCATGGACTGGAGAATGCGATGCAGGGTGAGCTGCTGGCATTCCCCAATGATGTATTCGGCATGGTACTGAATCTGGAGGAGGACAACGTAGGTGCTGTACTGCTTGGTGCGGGCAGCATCAGTGAGGGTGATCAGGTCCGGACAACAGGACATGTAGTTGAGGTTCCGGCGGGCGATGCGCTGCTGGGACGTGTTGTAAATGCGCTGGGTCAGCCTATCGATGGCAAGGGACCCGTGCAGACGGATGCCTACCGCAAAATTGAGCGTGTGGCAAGCGGCGTTATTACCCGTAAATCCGTAGATACCCCTCTTCAGACCGGAATCAAGGCAATCGATTCCATGGTTCCGATCGGACGCGGACAGCGTGAGCTGATTATCGGCGACAGACAGACAGGTAAAACTGCAATTGCCATCGACACCATCATCAACCAGAAGGGCCAGGGCGTAAAGTGTATTTATGTCGCCATCGGCCAGAAGGCTTCTACCGTAGCTTCCATCGTAAATACGCTGGAGGAGTACGGCGCTATGGCATATACGACTGTCGTAGCTTCCACTGCAAGTGAGCTTGCTCCGCTGCAGTACATCGCACCGTATGCAGGCTGTGCAATGGGTGAAGAATGGATGGAAAAGGGAGAAGATGTGCTGGTCGTTTATGACGATTTAAGTAAGCATGCGGCTGCATACCGTACACTCTCCCTGCTGTTAAAGCGTCCGCCTGGCCGTGAGGCTTATCCTGGTGATGTCTTCTATCTGCATTCCAGACTTCTGGAGCGTGCAGCAAGAATGAATGACGAGCATGGCGGCGGTTCCCTGACTGCATTGCCGATCATTGAGACACAGGCAGGAGATGTTTCTGCATACATCCCGACCAACGTTATTTCTATCACGGATGGTCAGATTTATCTGGAAACGGAAATGTTCCATGAGGGCTTCCGTCCTGCAGTCAACGCCGGTCTGTCCGTATCCCGTGTAGGCGGTTCTGCACAGATCAAGGCGATGAAGAAGATTGCAGCGCCGATCCGTGTCGAGCTGGCACAGTACCGTGAACTGGCGGCCTTCTCCCAGTTTGGTTCCGAGCTGGATGCAGATACCCGCGAAAAGCTGGCGCAGGGCGAGAGAATCCGGGAGGTATTAAAGCAGCCTCAGTATCAGCCCATGCCGGTAGAATACCAGGTTATCACGCTGTATGTGGCAACAGGAAAATATTTGCTGGATGTAGAGGTTGACCAGATTACCCGGTTCGAACAGGAATTTTTCACATTCCTCGATAAGAAATATCCGGAAGTTCCAAAGGCGATCCGCACCGAGAAAGTGATTTCTGACGAGACGGATGCACTTCTGAAAAAGGCGATCACAGAGTTTAAGGCAGAATTCAAATAGGATGGAGAAGGGCAGGTGACAGGACATGGCTTCCATGAGAGACATTAAGAGAAGAAGAAGCAGTATCCAGAGCACCGGACAGATCACCAGGGCAATGAAGCTGGTTGCCACCGTCAAGCTGCAGAAGGCACGGGAAAAGGCGGAGCATACCAGACCTTATTCCGATGGGGTTTATCAGACCATGCAGTCCATCCTGGAGCGTTCTGCCGGGATCAGCCATCCGTATCTGCAGGGCGGGGATAACCCGCGCAAGGCAGTGATCGTGATGACATCCAACCGCGGACTTGCGGGCGGCTATAATGCGAATGTGGTCAAGCTGATCACACAGGGAAATTTTGACCTGAAGGAGCTTGACATTTATGCTGTCGGCAAAAGGGCAAGGACGCGCTACAGCGTGCAGGCTGCAAGATCAGCCTGGACTGCTCGGATATCTGCGAGGAACCTACCTATGCGGATGCGGCTGCTTTGGGCAGACGCGTTCTGACAAGCTTTGCACAGGGCGAGGTAGGCGAAATCTGGCTGGCCTATACTTCTTTTATCAATACAGTTGTGCATGAACCCAGGCTGATCCGTCTGCTTCCGGTTTCGAAAAAGGACGTGGATGAAAAGGTGGAAGGGAGGGTTCTGCAGGCTTAAAGCTTCAGATGAACTTTGAAGCGGAGGAAGAAAGCATTCTGGAAATGCTGATTCCCAAATATATGATCAGTATGATTTACGGCGGACTGCTGGAAGCAGCTGCCAGTGAAAACGGCGCGCGGATGCAGGCGATGGATTCTGCAACGGGCAATGCGGAAGATATGATCTAGTGATCTGACACTGCAAATTCAATAGAGCGCGTCAGGGCTCTATTACGCAGGAACTCACGGAGATTATTGCGGGAGCGTCTGCGATAAGGCGGCAGCAGTGCAAAAGTTCCGGTGCCGGATGGCGGTGGGAGCACAGGGCTGCATAGCAGGATTTGGTGATAGAAAATAACAGACAAGGAGAAATAGCGATGGCAAATAATAGAGGGGCAATCAGGATTGCCCGGGTAAGATTACCCAGATTATTGGTGCCGTTCTGGATATCAAGTTTCCGGAAGGTGCGCTGCCGGAGATCAACGATGCAATCCGTGTTCCGTTAAAGAACGGTGGCGAGCTTGTCGTTGAGGCTTCCCAGCATCTGGGTGATGATACGGTCAGATGTATCGCCATGGGACCGACGGACGGACTTGTGCGCGGTATGGAGGCAATCGCCACGGGCGGACCGATCAGCGTGCCGGTCGGAGAAAATACTCTTGGACGCATGTTCAACGTACTAGGTCATCCGATCGATGAAAGATCGATGCCGAAGGATGTCGAGCATTGGCCGATTCACAGACCGCGCTCCGGCATTTGAGGATCAGGCAACGTCGCGGAAATGCTGGAAACCGGTATCAAAGTCGTTGACCTGCTTTGCCCCTATCAGAAGGGTGGTAAGACCGGTCTGTTCGGCGGCGCCGGCGTAGGCAAAACCGTACTGATTCAGGAGCTGATCCGTAATATAGCAACAGAGCACGGCGGCTATTCCGTATTTACCGGTGTAGGCGAGCGTACCCGTGAGGGTAACGATCTCTACTACGAGATGAAGGAATCCGGCGTTATCGATAAGACGACCATGGTGTTTGGACAGATGAACGAGCCGCCGGGCGCGCGCATGCGAGTGGCTTTTACAGGGCTTACCATGGCAGAGTATTTCCGTGACAAGGGTGGAAAGGATGTCCTCCTTTTCATCGACAACATTTTCCGTTTTACGCAGGCAGGTTCCGAGGTGTCCGCACTCTTGGGACGTATGCCTTCAGCCGTTGGTTATCAGCCGACGTTACAGACGGAGATGGGTGCGCTCCAGGAGCGTATTACATCCACGAAGAACGGTTCCATCACATCCGTACAGGCAGTTTATGTACCGGCGGATGACCTTACGGACCCGGCACCGGCGACGACATTCGCACATCTGGATGCAACGACGGTTCTGGATCGTTCGATCGTTAGAGCTTGGTATTTATCCTGCAGTGGATCCGCTCGGATCTACGTCGCGTATTCTGGATCCCCGTATCGTGGGTCAGGAGCATTTTGAGGTGGCGCGCGGTGTGCAGGAGATTTTACAGAAGTACAAGGAATTGCAGGACATTATCGCAATCCTGGGTATGGACGAGCTGTCTGAGGACGATAAGCTTGTCGTAAACCGTGCCAGAAAGATTCAGAGATTCTTATCCCAGCCCTTCTCTGTTGCAACACAGTTCACCGGTCTGGAAGGAAAATACGTTCCGATCACGGAGACGGTTCGCGGATTCAAGGAGATTCTGGAAGGAAAGCATGATGACATTCCGGAGAGTTACTTCTTAAATGCAGGAACCATCGATGAAGTGCGCGAAAAGTATAACAACGCACAGTAGCGGAAATGAGGATAAGCTATGGCAGACGAGAACAAAGTATTTGACGTGGAGATCATTACGCCGGATCGTGTCTTTTTCACGGAACGGCGACGATGATCGAATTTAATACGGCTGCCGGAGAGCTTGGAGTGTATGCGCGGCATATTCCTCTCACAACGGTTCTTGCACCGGGGGTTGTAACGATCCACAAGCAGGGCGAGGAGGATATCATTGCTGCGGTTCATTCCGGGTTTGCAGAGATCCTGCCGGAAAAGGTAACACTTCTTGCAGAGATTGCTGAGTGGCCGAACGAGATTGACAAGGCGAGAGCGGAGGCGGCAAAAGCCCGCGCCGAGGAGCGTCTTGCTAATCGGACAGAGGCGATTGATGTCAAGCGTGCCGAGTTTGCGCTGCGCAAGGCGTTGGTGCGTATCGATATTGCCAACTAATAAAAACGGAAAGTCAGGGAAACCGGACTTTCCGTTTTTTCTGTGTATTTGCTCTTGGAAAAGACATCGGTTCTGGTATATACTTAGGACAGAAACGGTAAAAACAATGCAGGAACCATGAATGGAGAGGCATATGAATTTTTACTTTACACGCCATGGCGAGACGGAATGGAATGTAAAAAAAAGATACAGGGAACGACGGACATTCCTCTGGATGAGAAGGGGAATACAGCAGGCGAAGCGGCTCGCAGAGACACTCTTAGAGAAGCAGCGAAACGGTGAGCTTCATCTGGACAGAGTCTACACGTCGCCGCAGCTTCGGGCAGCGGAGACCGCCCGTTTTTCCGCGGAGGCGCTGGGCATCGACTGCATCCGGCTCTGGGATCTGCGTGAGATGGATCTGGGAGACTGGGAAGGCAGGAACTGGGATGAGATAAGGGAAACGGAAGCAGAACGGCATCATATCTGGGATACCCACAGGAGATTCTGCCATACGCCGGGCGGAGAGTGCTATAACGAGGTGCTGCGGCGCACGCTGGCTGCGCTGGAACAGATTCTGGCGCGCGAGAAGGAAGATGTGCTTGTCGTGACGCACAGTGCAGTGCTGATGGCACTGCGGTGCTATCTGGCAAACCGGCCGTTTGACGTGATGCGCGAGTACCGGGACACGCAACACCGAGCTTGTGTGGGTGACAGAGGAGGAGATCCGGGAGGCGATCCGCCGCTACGAGAGGGCGATGTGACGGAGAAAGTGCTCCGGGATTTGAACCGTCGTTATGAGAACGCAATAGAGGACACTAATTTTGTGAGGAAGGATGATTTCGTGGAGAAGTCAGCCTTTTTTTTGTGTGTTTTATACAAATTTCGATGACGATTTTTGTGAACGATTTTGACGGAAAATGATTGACTGTGACTGGAAACGGAAATATAATGCAAATATAGAGATGAACGATTTTGAATGAATATGACGGAAAATGGAGAATAAATCATGCTGACAGAGGAAAGATTTGCAAAGATTTTGTCCATACTGGAACGTATGGGGAGTGTGACGGTTCAGCAGCTGATGACGGAACTTGACGCTTCTGAATCCACTGTGCGAAGAGACCTGAATACGCTGGATGCAAACGGCCAGCTTGTCAAGGTACACGGCGGAGCGATTTTAAAAAGAATACGGTCTACAGTACCATCGATGATGAAGTGGTTCACCGCAAGGAGCAGAACCGGGAGGCAAAGGATAAGATCGCACGCTATGCGGCGGGACTGATTACTGCCGAAGATTTTGTTTATATCGATGCAGGTACGACAACGGAACGGATGATTGATTACATTGCAAACCGTCAGGCGGTGTTTGTGACGAACGCCATCGGCCATGCGAAAAAGCTGGCGGAGCATGGATGCAAGGTCTATATCCTGGGCGGTGAGTTCAAGGCGGTGACAGAGGCTATCGTCGGTGAGGAAGCCGTTTTTACACTGGATAAATACAATTTTACGAAAGGCTTCTGGGGAGCCAATGGTGTCAGCCGGCAGAGGGGATTTTTCACACCGGAGTTAAAAGAGGCGATGGTAAAACGGAAATCCATGGAGAATTGTAGAGACTGTTACATTCTGGCGGATGAGAGCAAGTTTTCCCAGATATCGAGCGTGACGTTCGCGCCGTTTGAGAAAGCAACTGTGATTACGACAGAGTTAAAACAGGAAATATACAAGGATTGTTCCAATATCATCAATATCGAGTGAGAGGAGATCTTAGGTGATGATCTATACGTTAACATTTAATCCGTCTTTAGATTATATTGTGACCGTTCCGAAGTTTACCTGTGGGGTGGTTAACCGCACTACGGAAGAGATTATTTTCCCCGGTGGAAAAGGAATCAATGTATCCATGGTGTTGAAGAACCTTGGATTTGAGAATACAGCGCTTGGCTTTTATGCGGGATTTACCGGTATGGAGCTGAAACGGCTGGTGGCTGATAAGGGAATTCATGCTGATTTTATCCCGGTAGAAAAGGGAATGACCCGTATCAATGTCAAACTCCGGTCAGAGCAGGAGAGCGAGATTAACGGACAAGGTCCGGCGATCGCTGCTTCTGATATTGATAAATTATATGAAAAGCTGGATGCACTGCAGGATGGCGACATACTTGTCATGGCAGGAAGTATTCCGGATGTGATGCCGCAGACGATGTACATGGATATCATGAAACATCTGCAGGGCAGGAACTTAAAAATTGTGGTGGACGCCACGAGAGATCTTCTGGCAAATGTACTTCCGTTCCATCCATTTTTAATCAAACCGAACAATCACGAACTGGGAGAGATCTTTGGCGTGGAGATCCGCGAGAAAGAGGATGTTGTGACTTACGCGAAGAAGCTGCAGGAAAGGGGGCCAGAAACGTGCTTATTTCGATGGCAGGAGACGGGGCGGTACTTGTTGCCGAGGACGGATCGGTGTATCAGGCAGAGGCGCCGAAAGGAAAGCTGATCAATTCCGTCGGAGCTGGCGATTCCATGGTGGCAGGATTTCTTGCTGGATATCTGGAGCATGGAACCTATGAAAAAGCCTTTCAGATGGGGGTATGTACAGGAAGTGCATCGGCCTTTTCGGAAGAGCTTGCGACAAAGGCAGAGGTGCTTGATCTGCTGGAGAAGAACCAAAACTTGTTTTAATTTTGCGGCAAATGAGAATTGTAAAATGTGCGCAGATTAAATAGAAACCATTTAATATTATGGAGGAAGGACCATGAGAATTAGGGAATTGTTAGCGGTAGAGAGCATTGACCTGAATGCAAAAGCTGCAAGTCAAAAAAGAAGCCCTCGATCACGCAGTGGATCTGATGGCGAGAAGTGGTAAGATCGGCGACGTCGAGACTTATCGAAACGGGGGTATACGCAAGAGAGGAAGAGGGCACAACCGGTATTGGTGAGGAATTGCCATTCCTCACTGCAAATCAGATGTTGTAAAGGCACCGGGACTTGCGGCAATGCGTGTCGCAGGTGGTGTGGATTTCCAGTCGCTGGACGGTGAGAAGGCAGATCTGATCTTTTTTGATCGCTGCGCCGAACACCAAAGACAATGTGCATCTGGATGTACTCAGCAAACTTTCTGTACTGCTGATGGATGAGAAGTTCACAAATGATCTTCGGAATGCAAAGAGCGTGGAAGAGTTTTTGCATGTCATCGATGTGGCTGAGAGCGCAAAGGATACGGAGGAATCCAAAGAGGCACCGGCAAAGGCAGAGACAAAGGGCGGCAGGCTGATCCTTGCAGTAACAGGATGTCCGACCGGTATCGCACATACGTATATGGCGGCTGAGAGCCTTGAGAAGAAAGCAGCAGAGTTAGGATGCCGCATCAAGGTTGAGACCAGAGGTTCCGGTGGTGCCAAGAATGTGCTGACCAGAGCGGAGATCGCTGAGGCGGATTGCATTATCGTGGCTGCAGATACACAGGTTCCGATGGAGCGTTTTGACGGCAAGCCTGTCATTGAGTGTAAGGTTGCAGACGGTATCAGCAAGTCTGAGGAACTGATTAAGAGAGCAATCAATGGAGATGCAGCTACATACCACGCATCCAATAAAGAAGCGGCAAATAGAAACGATGATGAGAAGGACAGCGTCGGACATAAGATTTATACGCAGCTGATGAATGGTGTATCCCATATGCTTCCGTTCGTTGTCGGCGGCGGTATCCTGATCGCACTGGCATTCCTGATCGATGGATTTTCCGTAGATCTGAATTCTCTTCCGATGGATCAGAGAAGCAACTTCGGTACGATCACACCGGTAGCGGCAATGTTTAAGTCGATCGGCGGCGCGGCATTCGGATTCATGCTTCCGATTCTTGCCGGTTTTATCGCAATGAGTATTGCAGACCGTCCTGGTCTCGCTGTTGGTTTTGTCGGCGGAGCGATCGCGGCAAACGGAACCTCCGGTTTCCTCGGAGCTCTCGTAGCCGGTTTCCTGGCAGGCTATGTAGTGCTTCTGCTCAAGAAAATCTGCTCAAAGATGCCGGAAAGCCTGGAAGGCATGAAGCCGATGCTGATTTATCCGGTGCTTGGTATTTTTATTACCGGTGTGATTATGACTTACGTGGTTGAGCCGCCAATCGGAGCATTAAACACTCTGATCAACAACGGACTCAACGGATTGAACGGCGCAAAGTGCAATTCTGCTGGGTGCACTGCTCGGCGGTATGATGTCTGTGGATATGGGCGGTCCTGTGAACAAGGCTGCTTATGTATTCGGTACGGCATCCATCGCAGCCGGAAACTATAACATCATGGCAGCAGTTATGGTCGGCGGTATGGTTCCGCCAATCGCAATTGCTATTGCAACATTAGTATTCAAGAACAAGTTCACCGCAGAGGAGAGAAAGGCAGGACCGACAAACTTTGTTATGGGACTTTCCTTCATCACAGAGGGCGCTATCCCGTTTGCAGCTTCTGACCCGTTACATGTACTTCCGTCCTGTATGGTAGGATCGGCAGTCGCAGGAGCACTCTCCATGGCATTTAACTGTACTCTGATGGCACCGCACGGCGGAATCTTCGTATTCCCGACCGTCGGTAATCCATTCATGTATCTGGTGGCACTGGCAATCGGATCTGTGGTATCTGCGGTACTGTTAGGCGTTCTGAAAAAAGAACGTGGCATAAATAAAAGCTCCTTCTTATATTATTTGATGATATACCCATATACAAAAACCACCGGGGCGGCATGCGAAAGTGTGCCGCCCCGGTGGTTTTTGTATATATAAATATAGACAGGAAAGAGCGGTTGTGCTAAATTAAAAGAAAACCACGCAATGAGGACTTGGCAGAAGGGGATGCTGGTATGGAAACAAGTGAGACAGTAAAAGAAATACGCAGCCGGACAGGGTTAAACAGAAAAGAGTTTTGTCAAAAATTTGGTATTCCGCTCAGGACGATGGAGGAGTGGGAGACAGGTAGAAGGATCCCGCCAGAATATATTCCAAGGATGCTGGCATACTATACGAGAAGTATAGATACAGACAATGCGAGGAATGAGATAAGAAATCACTATGACATTGTGGAAGATGCGGAAGGAAATAAAGTTGTCATTATCAATGATTTACGATTTAAAAGCAGAAGGAATATTGACTGGAATACAGTGGAACAGTGTTTAAAGGAATATGTTGGAAAAGCTGCGTGCAGATTTTAGAAACATCCGATGAGATTTATATCGGGAAAGATTTTCCGGATGAATATACGCATTCCAAAGATACGAAAAGCCTAAAAGGTGCAAATCGGCATGCAAAGGCGAATGCAAATGCATCTCAGATTGTAGAACCAATGATAAAAATTGCCGCCGGTAAAACATTTGCGCCTAATTACGAGGAAAAACATGTGGCAGATGCAAAATATGGATGGTATCGTTATGATACACGTTTTGCAATACCTGTATACAACGATGAGGGAAATTTGTGCAGATATAATATCTTTGGCGCAAAAGGATTTTAATACGCCATGATGAAGATGGAAAAATGTATTTATACGATATTCTGAGAATAAAAAAGAAACGAGCGAGCCGCTTGAGCAATAGCTGTACGGTCGAAAAACTCATTTCTTAGTTGTATTATAACAGGATAACTATAAAATGCAAGAAAAAAATTAAGGACAGAGCAGGGAAAGAATAACACAGGAGGAGGATTGCGATGAGTCAGTATTTATTGTTAAAACAGGGGAACGATCCACAATGCCGTCGACGAGGAGGCATTTGTGGCGGATATTTTGATTGAGGACGGAAAAATAAAAAAGATTGCGCCTGTGCTGGAGGGCAAAGTCATCAATGAAGCGGCTGTCATTGATGCGATGGGGATCGATGTCTATCCCGGGTTTGTGGATGCACACTGCCATCTGGGGCTCGACGGTTATGCGGTCGGTTTTGCGGGGCAGGACTTCAATGAGCTTGGCGATCCGGTGACACCGCAGCTCTCGGCGATAGATGCGATCAACCCGCAGGATGAGACTTTCCGCATGGCAAGGGAGGGAGGCGTTACCTGCGTGTCGACAGGACCGGGAAGCTCCAATGTGATCGGAGGAACCTTCTGCAACATCAAAACGTATGGAAACCGCGTGGACGACATGATTGTCCGGGAAAAAAATCAGCCATGAAAATTGCATTCGGAGAGAATCCGAAGAACTGTTATAAGGAAAAAAAGGCGTCTATTCGCGCATGTCTGTGGCGGCAAAACTGCGGGAAGTGCTGCAGAAGACGATCATCTACGAAAAAGCTGCGGGAGGCAGGCTGTGAGACAAGCTGGAATGAGATCAACCGCGGCAGCGGGGAGGGGCAGGTGGACATCAGCAAAATGCCAGCCTACGATGCAAAACTGGAAGCAATGCTGCCGGTCATCCGCGGGGAGATACCGCTGAAAGCGCATGCACACCGGGCGGACGATATCTGCACGGCAATCCGCATTGCAAAGGAGTTCCATCTGGGGTTAAGGCTCGATCACGTGACGGACGGCGCGCTGATCGCAAAGGAATTGGGTGCGGAGCATTTTCCGGTGGCGGTCGGTCCGTCCTTCGGTCATGCGACGAAGTACGAGTTGAAGAACAAGGGATTTGAGACGCCTGCAATTCTGGCGGATGCCGGCTGCGAGGTGTCGATCATCACCGATTCGCCGGTCATCGAGGAGCGCTATCTGCCGCTCTGCGCAGGGCGGGCAATCTACAACGGCATGCGCGAGTTTGATGCGCTGCGGGCAATTACCATTCAGGCGGCAAGGCATATCGGCGCCGAAGATCGTGTCGGAAGCATCGAAGAAGGGAAGGACGCAGATTTTGTTTTGCTAAAAGGCACCCCGTTTTCGGTTGACGCGCGGATATTATATACCATCATAAACGGAGAGATTGTCTATCAGTCCGGGGAGTAATGTGACGGTTATCTGAATGTTATGTGAAGTCTGTTATTTTTTCTGCGGCAGAACCGATAGCTATTTTGAGGAAAATGCAAAGGATGGCACAATTTCGGGAAGGAACCACCTCAGAAAGGAATTGGTTATGAAGGTCGAGAGTTCAAGTTACGAGGCATATCTGGAAGCACTGGAAGAGTGGAAGCAGAAGATGCAGGAGACCCAGGCCACACAGCAGAAGGAAGAGAACAGCGCCACGGACAGTTATGTGCCGGGCATCAGCCAGATGGACATGGACATTCCGATGCCGAGCAGCACTTACAATGCACAGGGGATGATGAGCGGAGAACGCCCGCCAATGCCGCCGATGCCGCCGCAGGAGACAGAGGAGACAGACGAGACGACGGAGAGCACACAGGTCACGGGAACGACAGAGACGCAGGGAACCGCAGCGACAGGAACAGAGGCATTGCTTGAGGAGTTGTCAGAGACATTCCGCGTAAATCCGGACAGCATCCTGATGAAGCTGGATGAACTGGGATTATCGCTGGAGGATCTGGGTGACGAGGATAATCTTGCATCACTTGCCACCACAATGAACGAAGGAGCGGCAAATATGGGCTTGCCAACCATTGAAGATCTGGATTCTGCGGTAAGCACCCTGCATGAGAAGTTGTCCGCGAACTGGAGCAGCTACTTTGAAGTGGAGGAAGCATAGATCTCTTTTTGGGGATAAGTAATATTATAAGAAACACACCGTGGGATTTCAGATGGAAATGCAGATGGAATATTCGTTGGAGAAAAATGTGAGCATTTCTTCCGATGAATGATTGCATCAGATTCCGTGTCTCTTCCACGTTTGGACAATCCGACGGGTGCATGTCCGACACACCGGAGACAATGGGCGGACTTTCTGGTGTCCCCTTATGGCACCTCTTCACAGACAATATAAAAACCGCGCGAACCGAACTCGTCGGCATCTGCTATTAAAAAATAAGGCAGATGCCGACTCAAACAGCGGCTTCGCGCGGTTATGTTTTGTTCAGAGGTGCCATAAGGGACACACACAAAAGTCCTACAAATTGTCTTCCGGGAGTGCGGACATGACCCGTGGAGTGCTCCAAACTTGGAAAGACACGGATCATCGAAGATGCAACCATTCGGTTGGTTAGAAATGCCATATTTTTTGAACCGAATATTCCATCTGCATTTCCACATGAAATCCCCAAGTGTGCCTCTTATAATATTACTTATCAAGGCAAAGCATGGAAGGGAACTTTTATTTGCATAAATGTGGCGCGTGGATTATAGTATTCGTATAAATATAGAAGAAATGAAGTGGGAGGCAGTGCGGCATGGAGTCGACATTGAGACGTACCTGGGCGGAGATTGATCTGGATGCCCTGGCACACAATTATCATAAATTAAGAGAGAGAATCGGTGCAGATGTAAAGTTCCTGGGGGTTGTGAAGGCAGATGCCTACGGACACGGTTCCGTACAGGTATCACATCTGCTGCAGGAGCTTGGTGCGGATTATCTGGCGGTCAGCAGTATTGATGAGGCGGTCGAGTTGCGTTTAAATGATGTTACGATGCCGATTTTAATTCTCGGCCACACACCGAAGGAGCAGGTGTCAAGACTGATCGAATATCACATTACACAGGCGGTCAGCTGTGAGGCAAAAGCACTTGAGTACAGCGAAGAGGCGGTCAAGTGCGGCGGCATCTTAAAGATCCACATCAAGGTGGATACCGGAATGTCGCGTCTGGGGTATCTGTGCGACGGAGATCATTTTGAGACGGGCGTTGCGGGAATCTGCCACGGCTGCTCTGCCCGGACTGGATGCGGAGGGCATCTTTACGCATTTTGCGGTATCGGATGAGCCGGGCGAGGACTGTAAGAAGTACACGGAGCATCAGTTTGAACTGTTTATGCGCGTGATTGAGGAAGTCGAAAAGCGTCTGGGAAGAAAATTTGCGCTCCGCCACTGCGCGAACACCGGAGCGGTTGCAAGATATCCGGAGACCTTTCTGGATATGGTGCGTCCGGGGCTGCTTCTGTACGGCTACGGGGAGTTTGCGGACGAGCTGGGGCTTTTGCCGGTCATGACGTTAAAGACGACGGTCAGCACCATCAAGATCTACCCGGCAGGGACGGCGATCAGCTACGGCGGTATTTTTAAGACAGAGCACACCACGCGAATCGGTGTGGTTCCCTATGGCTACGCGGATGGCTTTTTCCGCTGCCTTTCCAACCGCTGTACGCTGATGACAAAAGAAGGACCGGCTCCGCAGCGGGGAAAGATCTGCATGGACATGTGTATGATCGATCTGACAGGAAAGATGGGTGTGGATGTCGGAAGCGAGGTCGAGGTATTTGGAAAACAGAACTCCATCAATGACCTTGCGGCACTTGCCGGGACGATTCCTTTACGAGCTCACCTGTGCGGTGAGTAAACGTGTGCCGCGCATATATATCAGAAGCGGCAAAGTTGTGGAAAAAAGAACTTCTGTTAAGAGGATAGAGGAGTACGGCTGCAGTATGGAGATACAGATGAACAAGAGAACAGCAGATTATATCGCAGATCAGCTGGCGGATCAGATCTTGTCGGGAGCGATCCGGGGCGGTACGCCATTGAAGCAGGAGGAACTCTCGGGGCTTCTCGGCGCATCGAGAATCCCTGTGCGCGAGGCGTTGCAGATCATTGAGCATCAGGGACTTGCCGTGCGCCTTGCGACCAGACATGTGGTGACGGCAGATTTTTCAGATGCACATATCCGGGAGATCTACGGTATCATCGGCGATATTGAACGCCGTGTGCTCTGCGATCTTGCAGCATCGGAGCATCAGGGAGAGAATCCCGGTATTTTTGTGGAGGAGACGCTGACGGAACTGGAATTTCACCGCAAAATCTATGGGATGACAGACAATGCTTATGTGCGGAATATCCTGAAGAATGCGGTGGAGTGCTATGTGCGTTTTGCGATCAGCCTGCCGCGGCAGGAAACGGGAAGCGCAGATGCAGAGTACCGCAAAGGAACGGAATGGCAGGACGGCTTCTGGCAGAAACAGGAAGTAAAAAGCAGACAGCTCAGTGCAGACGAACTGCGCGGGGCGGCAGCGCAGATGGAGCCGTATTATGAGGAACTTGCCGCACGAGTGGTAACAGAGAGAGGAAAACATCAATGAATGGTTTACATCCGATTAAGATGCCGTCGGCAAAAGAAAAGGTGGCAGCGGAACTTCGGAAGGCGATTCTCTCCCGCCAGCTGCAGGAAGGGGAGGCTGTCACGTTAGAGAGTGTGGCGAATCAGCTGGAGGTGTCGGTCATGCCGGTGCGTGAGGCGTTCCAGATTCTTGCGCGTGACGGACTGATTAAGCTTCAGCGCAACAAGGGAGCGGTCGTTTTAGGGATTAACGAGACATATATCAGAGAGCATTACCAGCTGCGCGCGATCTTAGAGAGTGCTGCGGCAGAGATGTGCTGTGCGCCGGAGGTGGATATTACCCGGATTGAGGAGTCCTACGAGTGTGCCGCAGAGTCCATTCAGAACAACGACTTCGCGGCGTACGCGGATCAGAACCGTGAATTCCACAGTGAGATCTGGAGTGCGGCGGGTAATAGCCGTATGGAAAATATGATTGCTGAATTGTGGAACGGGTTGTCGATGGGCAGCATGATTACGGAAGCGGATTATGCAAAGGTGTCGATCGAGGAGCATGAGCGCATCATGAAGGCGATTCGTGAGAGAAACGGAGCGGCTGCAAAGGAAGAAATGTATCGTCATATCATACGAAGCAGGGACGATATGCTGACAAATTACCGTTGAGAAGAAACAGGCGGACGGACCGGAGATGTCAGAATATGGCATTTCCGGTCTTTTATAAGTCAAAAACCGTCGATTTATAAGCCTAATGTATAGGTCGTGTAAAATCCAGTAAAAATTTAGTAAAAGTTTACCGACGCTATTGAAATTTAAAAAATCGTGAAATATAATGCAGAAGAAAGGCGTGATTATATGGCAACAATCAAAGAAATTGCAGAGTTAGCAAAGGTATCACCGGCGACTGTATCGAGGGTACTGAATCAGGATGAAACATTGACCGTCACAGCAGAAGTCAGGAACCAGATTTTAAAGATTGCCCACGAATTAAACTATATTCCGCCTAAGATGCGTCATGCGCAGAATAAGACCCATGTTACGATCGGTGTGGCAGACTGGCATCTGGTAAGAGGGGACCGGCATGATATACGACTCGCATCGTTAGACCACATCGCAGCGACGATGCCGCAGAAGGTGGACGTCAGCTTTTTGCGGATCACCTGCAGGGAAGATGCAGAGGTCGACGGGATTCTTGCATTCGGATCTTTTTCGGAGGAGGAGATGGATTTCCTGCGGAAACAGAGCGATGCGATCCTTTTTGTCAATTCGGACCAGAAAGATTATGAATTTGACCGGATCATCATGGACTATGAGCAGGGCTTAAAGGACATGGTACACTATCTTCTGGATATCAAAGAATACCGGAGCATCGGTTATATCGGCGGTATCTATGAAAAGGACGGTGTCCGGATTGGTACGCACCGCTTAAAAGGTCTGACAGAGATTCTTCAGCAGAGAGGATGCTATAAGGAGCACTATTTTGTGTGGGGGAGATCAGCAGGGAGAGTGGTTACCGTCTGACCAGAGAACTTCTGGAGACGAAGGATGTGCCGGAAGTGCTGGTACTTGGAAATGATGAGGTGGCGGAAGGTGCCCTGGAAGCGGTAAAGGAATTAAAATACCGGATTCCGAAGGACGTTGCGGTTGTGATCTACCGCGATATTGAGACGCTGCAGACAAAATACCCGACGTACACCAGTCTTCGGATGCTGCCGGATATCGTGTGGTCAACAGCGATCAAGCTTTTGCTGGAACGAATGATTGACAAACGTGTGGACAGTATGAAGGTCTATCTGCCGACAAAATTGGAGCTGGGCGACAGCGCATGAAAAAAATTGTTTCACTGCAGAGAGGAGAAATTTGCAATTATGAAGAGATTGACAGCTACTTTACTGGCAGCAGCAATGTGCATGGGTACATTCGCAGGCTGTGGAAGTAACACAGAAGAGACGACAGACAACAGCAATGCAGGTGCAGCAGCAAGCGGGACAGCGGCCGCTACGGAGAGCCAGACGGCATCCGCCGAGAATGTGCATCTGGATGCGTTAAATGTATATTTTGTACCGTCCAGAGATCCGGAAGAGATCGTAACCGCAACAGAGCCGTTGAGTGATCTGTTAAAGACCGAGCTCGCAGGACTGGGCTATGATGTAGACAGTGTAAATATTTCCGTAGGTACGACATACGAGGCAGTAGGCGAGGCACTTTCCGCCGGAACAGCGGATGTTGGATTTATTCCGGGCGGTACTTACGTGCTCTATGATGACGGATGTGATGTGATCCTGACCGCAACCAGAGATGGTCTGAACAAGGACTCCGACAATCCGGCGGACTGGAATGACGGACAGCCGACAGAGGCATCTGACAAGCAGGCAGTATCTTACCGTGCTCTGTTCATCGCAGGTCCTTCTGAGAAAGGACAGGAGCTTGCAGACAAGGTAAATTCCGGAGAGGAGCTTACCTGGGATGATCTGGATAGCGCAAACTGGAGCGTGATGTCTTCTTCTTCACCGGCAGGCTACATTTACCCGGCATTATGGATGCAGGACCGCTACGGCAAGGGAATTACCGATCTTTCCAATGCAGTACAGTCTGATTCCTATGCAAGCGCATTTGCAAGACTGGCATCCGGACAGGTAGACGTACTGGTAACCTATGCAGACGCAAGACGCGACTACGAGGAGAACTGGACCAGCGAGTACGGCCGCTCCGCTTCCATCTGGGAGGAGACAAACGTCATCGGTGTGACAGATCCGATCTACAACGATACTGTCTGTGTGAGCAAGACCTCTCCGTACATGGATGAGAACTTAAAGACAGCCATTCAGACAGCACTGATCAACATCGGCAATACCGAAGAGGGCAAAGCGGTCATCGCAATCTACAGCCACAACGGATATGAGCCGGCACAGTCTTCTGACTATGATAAGGAAAGAGAAGCACAGAAGCTGATTCAGGAACTGAACGCAGCCAACTAATCAGAAACGGCAGACAAAGGGTGCAGTGTCAGCGGGGTGATCTTGGAAAGAGACATCACTCCGCTGTGCTGCACATTTTTTAAGGCAATGTGGAAGGAGCATTTATGATAGAGTTTTCAAACGTATCAAGGTATATCCCAACGGCGTGGTTGGACTCGACGATGTCAATCTTACGATTGAGCAGGGCGAGTTTGTGGGAATCATCGGTCTTTCGGGAGCAGGAAAATCGACACTGCTTCGCACGATCAACCGTATGCATGACATTACTTCCGGTACGCTTACAGTGGACGGACAGGAGGTTAAGAACCTCAAAGGAAAACAACTGCGGAAATTCCGCCGCAATATCGGAATGATTTTTCAGTCCTTTAATCTTGTGACACGCACCACGGTTATCCGTAACGTATTGATGGCAAAAGTGCCTGAGATGCCGTTCTGGCGTGTATTACTCGGTATATTTAAAAAAGAAGACAAGTTGAACGCTTTGGAGGCACTCGACAAAGTGGGCATTTTAGATAAGGCATATATCCGTGCGGATCAGCTCTCCGGCGGACAGCAGCAGCGTGTGGCGCTCGCCCGCACGCTCGCACAGAATCCGAAGATTATTCTTGCGGATGAGCCGGTGGCGGCGCTTGATCCGGTAACGGCAAAGCAGGTAATGAGCGATTTTAAGAAAATCAATCAGGAAATGAATATTACCATATTGATCAATATTCATCATGTAGAACTGGCACTCGCCTATGCGGACCGGATTATCGGTATCCGCGCCGGAAAGATCGTCTATGACGGACCTTCCGCGGATGTGACAGAGGATGTGTTAAACATGATCTATGCCGGAAAGATACCGGATGAGGTGGAGGAAGCCTGATGGGAATATATGATAAAATTTTCAAGCCGAAGAAACTGGTGTTATCCGACGGAAAAGTAGTGGAGGAAAAACGCACGCGCACACCGCTTGTACTTCTTCTGCTTCTGATTGCGACCGTCATTTCCGTCCGGATTACCGGTTTTTCGCTCAATACGATTCTCACACGCGGAAATCAGTTTTTGTCATATTAGGACAGATGTTTCCGCCAAAGACGGATATTTAAGCAGTATCTGGGGACCGCTTTTTAGATACGATCAAGATGTCGCTGCTCGGCTCCTTCATCGGTGGGGTTCTGGCAATTCCATTTGCCATCCTGGCATCCAGCAATCTGGTCAAAAATAAGGTCGTTCTGGGCGTGGTGCGTATCTTCTTAAGTATCGTGCGTACGATTCCGACCCTGGTGGCAGCACTGATTGCGACTTATATCTGGGGACTTGGAACAATGGCAGGAACCGTGGCGATTGCAGTCTTTACGTTTGCCTATGTCGGCAAGCAGCTTTACGAGCTCATTGAGACGGTCGACATGGGAGCTTACGAAGCGATGGAAGCGATGGGAGCCGGCAGGGCACAGGCATTTCTGGCAGCGATCCAGCCGCAGGTGCTTCCGGCATACCTTTCCGTCTGCCTGTTCTGTTTTGAGGGAAATGTCCGCTATGCGGCAATCCTGGGATATGTAGGCGCCGGAGGACTCGGTCTGATCTTAAACGAGAAGATCGGCTGGAGAGAGTACGACAGCGTGGGCATGATCCTCGTGTGGTATTGTTCGGAACGGTGCTCCTGATCGAGGCACTCAGCCATTATATTCGTAAGAAGCTTACCTAGGAGGGGACAAGGCAGAATGAAAAAAAGAAATAGATAAAATGTATGAGCAGGAGCCGAAGACGTGGTACGCGAAGATTCTTGTGGCACTCATCGTTGCAGCACTTCTGGCATGGTCGATGTCCACGGTGCAAAGCGGAACAACAGGCGGCGATGGGCTTACGGTAGCGGGAAAGATTATCAGCGGCATTTTTCATCCGGACACAGCGCTCTTATTTAATTTTACAACCTCCGGCGTGGCGTATCTGCTGTTGGAGACAATGTGTATCGCATTTCTGGGTACGATTGTGGGAGCAGTGCTCTCGATCCCGCTGTCTTTTCTGGCGTCAGCCAACCTTGTTCCGAAGCCGATTGCACTGATTTTCCGTGTGTTTATTATGGCGATCCGCACAATACCGGCATTTGTATATGGATTGATGTTCATCCGTGTGACGGGGGACCGGGACCATTTGCGGGACTTCTGACGATGTCCCTGTGCTCGATCGGTATGATCAGCAAGATGTTTATTGAGAGTATCGAAGACCTTGACACCAAGATACTGGAATCGCTTGATGCAGCGGGATGCACGATGTTCCAGAAGATCCGTTATGGCATTCTGTCACAGTTATTCCCGGACTTTATGTCAACGTTAATCTATCGTTTTGACATGAATCTTCGTGATGCGACTGTGCTTGGTCTGGTAGGTGCCGGCGGTATTGGTGCGCCGCTTATTTTTGCAATGAGCGCGTACAAATGGAATCAGGTGGGTGCAATCCTTGCAGGACTGATCGTGCTGATTCTGATTGTGGAGGTAATCTCCACAAAGATCCGTGTGAAGCTGACGCGGGGATAACTATAATACGACTGAGGGATAAGATGGAACAAACGTTAAAGATATATTTTACCTCGGATGTTCACGGGTATTTTTACCCAACGACTTACGGGGATTTGAAACGAAAAAGATCTGGGGCTGTTCTCGTTTGCCCGGGATTCAAAAAAGATGAGAATACACTGGTAATTGATGGCGGAGATATATTGCAGGGCTCCGCCTTTGCCTACTATTGCAGGCAGAAGTCAGGATCGCCGCAGGCCATTGCGGATATCATGAACGACTGCGGCTACGATTATTATACGCTCGGCAACCATGATTTTAATTATGGGATGGACTATCAGAACGCTTACATAGAGGCTCATCACGGCGCGTGTGTCTGCCAGAATGTTGTAGATGAGGCGGGAAGAGCATGCCATCCGTATGTGATCCACACGCTTGGAAACGGACTCCGGGTCGGGATTGTCGGTATTGTGACAGACTATGTGAATGTGTGGGAGCGGAAGGAAAATCTCGCGGGAATTTGCATTACAGACCCATTTGAGGCGGCAAAAGAGGCGCTTTTGCATCTGAAAAAAGAGGTGGACATTACGCTTTGCATCTACCACGGCGGATTTGAGTGTGATTTAAAGACCGGAGAGCGCCTGCAGAAGACGACGGAGAATGTCGGATACCGCATCTGTAAGGAACTGGATTTTTGACATTCTGCTGACCGGGCACCAGCATATGTCCGTCGACGGGCAGTATGTGCACGGAACTTATGTGGTACAGCCGCTTGAGAATGCCAAAGAGTATCACTATCTGGAAGCGGAGCGGACAAAAGACGGACTTGTTGTCCGCTCCGAGAAGCGTGTCGCCGACGGAGCAAATGCTGTCGGTGCATTATGCGAAAAGTATGCCGCAGAGGAAGAGCGGGTACAGAGCTGGCTGGATCAGCCGATCGGGCATTTAAGCCGGGCGCTTCTTCCCGGAGAAAAAGCAGAAATGGCGCTGCACGGTTCGCCGATTGCCGATTTTTTAAACCGGATACAGTTACATTTTTCCGGCGCACAGCTGTCAGCGGTCGGTCTTGCCAATGAGATCGCCGGATTTCGCAGCGAGGTGAGTGTCCGCGACATTATAGCAAAACCTATCCGTATCCGAATACGCTCATCGTATGCAGGATCAGTGGAAAACAGTTAAAGCAGGTGATGGAGCGGAGCGCGGAGTATTTTGCCGTCGCCACGGATGGAACGGTGCAGGTTGCGGAAAGCTTCCTTGTGCCGAAGGTGGAGCACTATAACTATGACTACTATATGGGGGCAGCATATGAGATTGACCCGGCTGCACCGGTCGGAAACAGGATTAAAAATCTGACTTACCAGGGAAAGACGGTAACGGAGACAGATTCTTTTACGCTGTGCCTTAACAATTACCGTTACAGCGGAGCGGGCGGATATGAAGTATATACGGAATGTGAACTTGTCCGTGAAATCAATACGGAGATGGTGGAACTCATTCTGGAATATTTCAAAGAGAATCCTTATGTGGAAGTGTAATTGTGTGTATTGCACAAAAATAAAGAGATAAATTGAACACAAGTGCCGAAAGTGTCAAAAGGGTATTGACATTTTCGGCCTTTTTTTTTATATTCTAAACTCAGAAATTGGATACAATATCAAATATCAAACAAGCAAAAAAGGGAGAAAATTCAATGAGCCATGATGGGAAGGGCTTTTACGTGGCGGTTGCATTTTGCTTCGCAAAACAAAGGAGGGTTTTATGGAAGCATCAGTAATAACACTATTATTTTTGTTGTTTGCCGTCGTGATGTTTGTCTGGGAGAAGATTCCGCTCGGCGTAACATCCATGGTCGTCTGTATCGGTCTCGTCGTCACCGGCGTGCTTGACTGGAAGACGGCGTTTGCAGGATTTGTGGACAGCAATGTCATCCTGTTTGTGGCGATGTTCATTGTCGGGGGTGCGCTGTTTGAGACAGGGATGGCAAAGAAAATCGGAGGCGTGGTCACACACTTCGCCAAATCAGAGAAACAGCTGATTATCGCCATTATGATCATCACCGGTGTGATGAGTGGCGTACTTTCAAATACCGGTACCGCAGCAGTGCTGATCCCGGTAGTCATCGGAATCGCCGCAAAATCCGGTTATTCCAGATCAAGACTTCTGATGCCGCTTGTATTTGCGGCGGCTATGGGAGGAAACCTTTCTCTCATCGGAGCGCGGGCAACCTCATCGCCCAGTCGGCGATGGAAGACATGGGGAAAGCATTTGGATTTTTCGAGTATGCCAAAGTCGGTCTGCCGATCCTGATTACAGGAACTATTTTCTTTGCACTGTTTGGCTACAAGCTTCTGCCGGAGCACAAGGGCGGAGAGGATGGAATCTATGATGAGACAAAGGATTTCGACCATGTACCGAAGTGGAAGCAGAATCTTTCCCTCATCATACTGGTACTGACACTGATCGGAATGATTTTTGAAAAACAGATCGGCATCAAGCTCTGTGTGATTGGTGCGGTCGGCGCACTGGCATTGATCTTAACCGGTGTCATCAGTGAGAAAGATGCCTTAAAGGCCATCGACTTAAAGACAATCTTCCTCTTCGGAGGTACGCTTTCCCTGGCGTCAGCGCTTGAGGAGACAGGTGCAGGTGAGATGATTGCGGACAAGGTCATTGGTCTTCTGGGAGCGAACCCGTCACCGTATCTTCTGACCTTCGTGGTATTCATGCTCTGCTGTGTACTGACCAACTTTATGTCGAACACGGCAACGACTGCACTTATGGTTCCGATCTGTGTATCCATTGCGAACCGTATGGGAGCTGATCCAAGTGCTGTTCTGATGGCTTGTGTGATCGGCGGTTCATGTGCCTATGCGACACCGATCGGTATGCCGGCGAACACCATGGTCGTTACTGCCGGAGGTTATACCTTTAAAGATTACGCAAAAGCGGGAATTCCGCTGATTCTGGTGGCAACCGTTGTCAGCATGATCCTGCTTCCGGTATTGTATCCGTTTTTCCCGTAAAATCAGTTTTTGCCGCACAGCTGCGGTGTACTGGATAGTTATAGATAAAAGGAGGACAAAAAAATGTCAAAAGAAGCACAGGTTGAGCAGCTTACCGATTACATGGCAAAATTTATTGCACATGTGGCAAAAGAAGCTGCCGGATGATGTCATTGCAAAATTAACAGAACTGAGAGCACAGGAGGACAGCCCGCTGTCCAAGACGATCTACGATACCATGTTCCAGAATCAGGAACTTGCGGTAAAGCTGAATCGTCCGAGCTGCCAGGACACCGGTGTCCTTCAGTTCTGGGTAAAATGCGGCACAAACTTTCCACTGATCGGAGAACTGGAGGCACTCTTAAAAAGAAGCCGTTGTAAAAGCAACGTTTGAGGCTCCGCTCCGCCACAACAGTGTTGAGACATTCGATGAGTACAACACAGGCAAAAATGTCGGAAAAGGAACACCGACGGTCTTCTGGGATATTGTTCCGGACAGTGATCAGTGTGAGATTTACACCTACATGGCAGGCGGCGGATGTACGCTTCCGGGCAAGGCGATGGTCTTAATGCCGGGCGAAGGTTATGAGGGTGTTACCAAGTTCGTACTCGATGTCATGACTTCCTATGGAATCAATGCATGTCCTCCGCTTCTTGTGGGCGTTGGCGTAGCAACCTCCGTGGAGACAGCGGCACTGCTTTCCAAGAAAGCGCTGATGCGTCCGATCGGTTCCCACAATGACAATGAGCGCGCGGCAAAAATGGAGCGTCTGCTTGAAGATGGAATCAATGCAATCGGACTTGGACCGCAGGGCATGGGTGGCAAATATTCCGTTATGGGCGTTAACATCGAGAACACGGCGCGTCATCCGTCCACGATCGGTGTGGCAGTCAATGTCGGCTGCTGGAGCCACAGAAGAGGACACATTATCTTTGATAAGGATCTGAACTATACGATCACAACACATTCGGGGGTGGAATTATAATGGTAGAGATGAAAGATGGAAAGAAAATTTTAACAACTCCGATTTCTGCGGAGGATCTTGCAGATATTAAGGCCGGAGATATTATTTATCTGAACGGAAGCATGACAACCTGCCGCGATGTTGCACACCGCCGTCTGGTTGAGGAGGGAAGAGAACTTCCGGTAGATGTCAGAAACAACGCGATCTTTCATGCAGGACCGATCATCCGTCCGCTGGAGAACGACAAGTTTGAGATGGTCTCTGTCGGACCGACCACGAGCATGCGCATGGAAAAATTTGAGTATGAGTTTGTAAAAGAGACCGGCGTGCGTGTCATCATCGGCGGCAAGGGCGGAATGAAGGAAAATACGGAGCGTGCCTGCAAGGAATTCGGTGCCATCCACTGTGTTTTCCCGGCAGGAAATGCAGTCGTGGCTGCAACGGAGGTCGAGGAGATTGTGGCGGCCGAGTGGAGAGATCTCGGAATGCCGGAAACACTTTGGAACTGCCGTGTCAAAGAGTTTGGTCCGCTGATTGTGTCCATCGATACAAAGGGCAATAATCTTTTTGAGAAAAACAAGATTGAGTTCAACAAGCGCAAGGACGAGCAGATCGAGAAGATCAGCAAACAGGTAGGATTTATCAAATAGGCGTTGAAAGCAGAAGGGTGATAAGTAATACTTAGAAAAAAAACATACTTGGGGATTGCATTTTCATCTGAAATCCCACGGTGTGATGTTCTGATAATATTACTTATCACTCAAAAGCACGGTATGCTTATTACGACAGTTCCACCCCGTAATCGTTTTTTAATAACTCCCTTTTTACAAAAAAAGTGTGTCTGATGCATATTAACTCATAATTATACGAAATACCACTCTTTTATTTATTTTCTATTCACTTCTTACTAATGGGTATTCATTTTTGCTTTAAGTTGTCGTGCAATTTATTAGAATGGAAT
>VOFJ01001268.1_pt1 | contig 37684 bp, 54 predicted proteins | sample 5384081 | NCBI WGS metagenome assembly VOFJ01 (sample SAMN12384729, study PRJNA508395) | human gut metagenome | isolation source: healthy gut I | host: Homo sapiens
CACAACTTCTCAACATTCTTAGGCAGATCAGGTCTCTATCTTGAAGATATTTATCTTTTACCTGAGCACAGAAAAAAAAGGGATACGGCAAGGCATTATTTAAAAAGGTTGCTTCAATAGCAGTTGAGAGAAACTGCGGAAGAATGGAATGGTGCTGCTTAGACTGGAATCAGCCAAGTATCGATTTCTATTTATCTCACGGAGCAATCCCAATGTCTGAATGGACAACATACAGACTTACAGGTGATGCATTGAAAAAAATGCGGTGAAGGTTAAATAAATGATCAGATATAGCGATATCTATACAGGAAAAATTCATAGACAGACCAAACCGATTTATTGCACATGTAGAAATAAATGGAAATGTAGAGACTGTTCACGTTAAGAACACGGGAAGATGCAGAGAATTACTTATTCCCGGTGTAAATGTAAGTGTTCAGCATTTTGACAAGCCTGGAAGAAAAAACAAAATGGGACCTTATAGGGGTAGAAAAAGGCAAAATCTTGGCTGGATAAATATTGACAGCCAGGTGCCAAATAAAGTCGTAGGTGAATGGCTTAAGGAAGAAAATCAGGAATTTAAAAATGTTACATTTATCAAGCCAGAATACAAATATGGCAATTCGAGAGTGGACTTTTATATTGAAGATGGAGACAGAAAAATACTTTTTAGAGGTAAAGGGGTGTACTCTGGAAGTTGATGGAAAAGGATATTTTCCGGACGCTCCAACTGAAAGAGGAAGTAAGCATTTAATGGAGCTTGCTTCTGCCATAGATGAGGGATATGAGGCATATCTTGTTTACTGCATTGCCATGAATGGAATAAAAGAGGTATTTCCAAATGAGACAACAGATCCTAAATATGCAGAATCTCTCAAAAGAGCAGTGGCAGCCGGTGTAAAGGTTATAAATCTTCAGTGCAATGTGGATAAGGATTCCATAGAGTGGAAGGAAGAGTGAATATATTCAGGTTTGAACATTCCGTATGTAATGGTAGTATTTTTAAATAAATTTAAATTTTTAAATAAATCCAAATTTGAAAACCATAAAATTATGAGTGATTATTGCTATCCATAGGTTATCAATAAAATCCTCCAAAAGCCTTGAAAATAAAGGATTTTCCGCAGTGTGTCTGCCTTATCCCTTTATACGGTTACACACAAGTTTACTCTTTCCCTCATTGCTCATAAGGGCAAATGCAAGGGCAAGGAAAAATCTGATAACAGGATATAACAAAGTGTGGTAATCGGGAAACTGTGATGTATGTGCGAATAGATTATAACGGAGGATTTTTCAATGGACAAGTATATTTACGATGAAAGCAACGGACTATGGTATGAGTTGCAGGGGGATTATTATATTCCTTGCCTTACTTTACCAACCGAAAAAGAAAACAAGCCTATCGGCTTATGGGGGCAGCGGCACAAACGCTACTTACAGGAAAAGAAACGGGCGGTTTACACCACGCTACTCACAAGTGGCAGATTGAACCGTTATCTTGCTGATATTGACGAACAGGCAGCGGAGATGATGTTCCGATTGGTTGAGCAAATGGCTGGCAAGGAAGGGGTAACTGAGCAACTCAAAAAGGCGGAAAACCCGATGTTGTGGGTTGGAAGAATAAACGAGATACAGGCAAGGGTAAGAGAAATTGTATATGCCGATATTATCTATAAGTAAAAAAATGTAACATATAGAATATTAAAATTGTGGCAGGTCAAAAATTAAAACTTTGCCTGCCACAATTATGATTCGATGTGTTCTCTTTCATAATGACTTTGGTAATTCATTATGCTATAATAAATTTAATTTACGGTATCGCACTGCATCTACTAATTTGGAGTTCGATTAGAACAGGAAAAGATTATATTGATTGCTCTCTATGCGAGATATAAGCCGATTATACAGGAGGAAATTGAATGAGCAATATTATTCAAATCAATAATCTTAATAAAAGTTTTGGAAGTGTAAACGCTGTTCAGAATTTGAGTTTTCGTGGTAAAAAAAGGAGAGTTGTTTGCCTTTCTTGGTATCAATGGGGCAGGAAAATCAACTACAATCAATATTATGTGCGGACAACTGTCGAAAGACAGTGGAAGCGTTTTTATTGATAAACACGATTTAGATAAGGATATGGACTATATTAAGCGTGAACTGGGCGTAGTTTTTCAATCATCTGTCTTGGATTCTGCCCTTTCTGTTTATGATAATTTGGAAAGTCGTGCCGCTTTATATGGCATTACTGGAATGGAGTTTAAGAAACGACTTGAGGAATTGGCGAAAATATTAGATTTTGAAAACTTATTGAAACGCACCGTTGGTAAATTATCAGGAGGACAACGCCGAAGAATTGATATTGCAAGGGCTTTGTTTCATAAGCCTAAAATCCTTATTCTTGATGAGCCGACAACAGGGCTTGATCCACAGACACGCCGACTTATTTGGAATGTTATATCAAGTTTTCGCAAAGATGAAAATATGACTGTATTTTTAACTACACACTATATGGAAGAAGCTGCGGAAGCTGATTATGTTGTAATCATTGATGATGGGAAAATATCCGCAGAGGGTACTCCGCTTGAATTAAAAAAATATTTATACTGGGGATTACATCACAATTTATGATGTAGATGAAAAGGATATTAAAGAACTTGATGTGGAATATGAGCAAATTCGAAACGGTTATCGCCTTTCTGTACCGAATACAAAGGCTGCAACTGAATTGATTATTCGTAATCCGCAGTTGTTTAATGATTACGAAATAACAAAAGGAAAAATGGACGATGTTTTTCTTGCTGTTACAGGCAAAAACATTAGTGGGAGGTGCTGAAAAATGAGTATGGCTTTCATTCTTATCAAAAGGAATATCAAATTGTTTTTCAAAGATAAGGGAATGTTCTTTACCTCTTTGATAACGCCTGCTATATTGCTTGTACTCTATGTAACTTTTCTTGGGAATGTGTATCGGGATAGTTTTACATCTAATTTACCTAATTCAATTAAAACTATCAGAAAGTATAATAGAGGGACTGGTAGGCGGTCAACTTATCTCCTCTATTCTTGCTGTTTCGTGTGTAACGGTTGCTTTTTGTTCTAATTTTTAATGGTGCAAGATAAAGCAAATGGTACGATAAGAGATTTAAGAATATCTCCTGTGAAGTCAGCTACACTTTCGCTGAGTTATTATGTTGCAACCTTGCTTTCAACACTTATTATTTGCTTTGCTGCAACGGGTATCTGTCTTACTTATGTAGCTATTTGTCGGTTGGTATATGTCGCTCGCAGATATATTCTTTTTTTGTTTCTTGATATTTTACTTCTTGTTTTGTTTGGAACAGCATTATCTTCGATTATTAATTTTTTTTCTTATCAACACAAGGACAAATTTCAGCGGTAGGCACAATCATCAGTGCGGGATATGGTTTCATTTGTGGTGCATATATGCCTATTTCTTCATTTGGAGAAGGGACTGCAAAAAATAATCTCATTTTTGCCGGGTATTCTCTTATGGTACATCACTTATCCGAAATCATACAATGCAAGGGGCGCTTGCCGAAATGCAAAATCAAGGTATTCCAACAGAGGTTATTGAAAAACTAAAAGATTCCCTTGATTGCAATCTTTATTTTTTCGGAAGTCAAGTAAATATCGGAACGATGTATATGATACTTGGAATCACTATTTTGGTATTGATTGGAATTTATATTTTGTTAAACAAATCAAAAAAATATAACTGTTAATTTTGTAGCTGCAAATGATTATGTATGCCGCCGCTATGGGTAACTCCATAACGGCGGTTTTTCAATGTCTATCGGCTATCTCTGTCAATGGATTTTTTATACTGTCTTTGCGGTGGTTGCTGCTTGTTGCGTTCCTGTATCTCACGCAGATGTTTTAACACGCTCTGCCTTTCGGGAGATCTGTGCTGTTTTTAGTGGCAGTTGTCGGCTTCCTGCTGACTTGGTATTCCCACTCGGTAAGGCCACGGTTGTACTGCTCCACACCAACGCTTTCCATTTCTCGGAAAGTACGCATAAATACCTGCACATCAGGATAACCGTCCGCTTTGAGTGTATCGGGGATTTTATCCAGCCTGTCGGCAATCTCCACTTCGGTTTCTTTGATTCTTACCTCCAACGCTTTTCGCTCTTTGCCTTTGAAAATTCCCTTTGTATCGGCAAGCTGCTGTTTCAAGTGCGGCAGAACTTTATCCTGCAAGTTTTTAATTTTTTTACCGCCTTATCCTGTACTTTTTATCATTAGATTTCTCATATGACGGAACTCTGCCATATCAATATCAAGTGTAGGCTCAGGCTGGGAAAATGCAGGAATCCTCAACGGAATCGGACTCTGGAAGGTGAATCTCTTTGATGGCACAGATTATCGTGAGCAGGATTAAGCTCGGCCAGAGTATCTGATTGTATACATAATTCATTGCAAAAATGTGTTTTTAAGTATATAATACCAATATAAACAGGTGAATTATCGGTTGTTTATATGTGTATGTTTTTTTTATATAACGGAGGTGTTTTTATGGCAAAGTATGTTTGTAAAGTATGCGGTTACGTTCATGAAGGCGAATTAACCGATGATTTCAAAGTGTCCGGTATGTGGTGCACCAGCAAGTGAGTTTGAAAAAGGTAGAGGAAACATCTACAAAGAATATCTATGCGGGAACAAAGACTGAGAAGAATTTATGGACTGCATTTGCAGGTGAGTCTCAGGCAAGAAATAAGTATACATATTTCGCTTCTGTTGCCAAAAAAGCAGGGATTTGAGCAGATTGCAGCATTGTTTTAAAAACTGCCGAAAATGAAAAAGAGCATGCTAAGCTCTGGTTCAAGGCTCTTGGCGGTATTGGTGATACAGCTGAAAACTTTACGTGCTGCAGCTGAGGGTGAAAAACCACGAATGGACAGATATGTATGTTCAGATGGCTAAGGATGCTGACGAAGAAGGCTTCCATGAGCTTGCTGAGCAGTTCAGAGGCGTAGCAGCAATCGAAAAAAGGCTCATGAAGAGAGATACAGAGCACTTCTTAACAATGTTGAAACGCAGCAGGTATTTGAGAAGAGCGAAGTTAAGGTATGGGAATGCCGTAACTGTGGCCACATCGTAGTTGGTACAGCTGCTCCTGAAGTATGTCCTGTATGTAAGCATCAAAGAGCTACTTTGAATTGCATGCAGAGAATTATTGATTAATATGATGCATTCAGTGTCTGTCAATGGCGCTGCCACATGCATTGGCGACGGTCGTCTTTTGACATTGTACATATGACTGTTAATATACAATAAAACAATGCCGCAGGCGTTTAGTGCCTGCGGCATTGTTTTATTGTATACCTGATTTTCGGATGAGGTTATAATCATTTCGCTTTTTTCATCACAGTACTTGCATCTGTATGTATGGTGAGAAGCATCTGCCAGGTAAAATATCTGGTCAAGATTAGTTTCAGATGAAGTAATACAACGTGGGTTGCTACATTTCATGATATTTGTTAACTTCTTAGGTAAAAAGAAAGAGGCATTTTTTCAATAATTTCTCCATCCTTTATGATATTAACGGTTATATTGCAGTCTATATATCCTAAAACATCAAGGTCTACAAGATCCAGTCCGCCGTCAATTTTTTATAATATCTTTTTCTCTCCATCTTGTTGGATTGAGCATTTTTTTATTATGGCTATTCCGCAATCAAGATTATCAAGATCCAGATATCTGTATATTTCCATTGCCTTGCCGGCTTCTATATGATCAAGAACGATACCGTTATTCAGGGCTCTATGCTTAACATATAATATCCTTTCGTGAACAGTTATTCATGTGTTGATTATTCTTCGGGAATCAGATTCAAAAGCGTTAATATTACTGCCTGTCTGACATATACGGCATTCTGAACCTGCTCAAAATACTTAGCGCGCGGGTCGTTATCAACATCGGTGGCAATTTCGTTTACACGAGGAAGCGGATGAAGTACGTACATATCAGGTTTTGCAAGTTTTTAGCTTCTCTTTATCCAATATATAGTAATCTTTCATTCTTAAGTATTCGTCTTCGGAAAAGAATCTTTCTTTTTGAACACGCGTCATATAAAGAATATCCAATTCTCCGATTACATCTTCAAGTTTTGTAACTTCTTTATATTCAATATTTTTTTCGTCGAGAATACTTTTTATATAACTCGGAATGCGAAGTTCTTCCGGTGATATGATAACAAATTTGACATTCTTATAATGTGAAAGCGCTTTAATAAGAGAGTGAACTGTCCTTCCGAATTTTAAATCACCGCAAAGTCCGATTGTGAAATCGGATAAGCTTCCCTTCAATTCTTTTATTGTCATAAGGTCTGCCAAAGTCTGAGTAGGGTGTTCATGTCCGCCGTCACCGGCATTAACTACCGGAACGGTAGCATTTTCCGATGCAACAAGAGGTGCACCTTCCTTAGGATGTCTTATTGTAATAATGTCAGCATAACATGATACAACTCTGATAGTATCAGCTGTACAGTTTCGCCCTTTGAAGCTGAGCTTGATTGGGCAGAAGAAAAGCCAAGCACATTACCGCCCATATTCATCATAGCGGATTCAAAACTCAAACGAGTCCTTGTACTCGGCTCATAGAAAAAGTGTTGCAATCTTAAGACCATCACAAAGATGTGAATACTTCTTTGGATCAACTTGTATATCGTGTGCAAGTGATAGAAGGTCGTCAATTTCTTCTGTAGAAAAAAATCTTCCGGACTTAATAAATGTCTCATAGTACCCCCTCCTGTAATTTTTTTACCATTTTACAATGAAAAAAAAAAGGTCTGTAAATGGAAAAAACGAATTTATTTAATTATACCAAATATAAATATTAAAATATTTTCTTTCTATGCTATACTATAACGATAAGCATGGTATATAGACGCGTGAATTTATTAAATGTCTGTGCCAAATAACTAAAAAAGAGGTACGTGTAATGAGTAGAATTATAAAAGCAGTAACAGCCAACGGTGAAGCAAGAGTTTATCTGGCTGAAACAAAAGAAGTTGTGGATGAAGTAATGAAGAGACACAATATGAGTCCTGTAGCAGGTGTTGCCATGGGAAGACTTATTACTGCAGGTGCAATGATGGGCACTATGATGAAGAACGAGCAGGATATCTTAACAATCAGAATTAAGGGTAATGGTCCTATTGGAGATATGCTCGTAACAGCAAGACCAAATGGTGATGTAAAGGGATATGTTACTAACCCTCAGACATTCGTCCCACTTAGAGAAGATGGAAAGATTGACGTAGCCAAGGCTGTAGGTATCGGTGTTTTAAGTGTAACAAAGGACATGGGACTTAAGGAGCCTTACATCGGCGACTGTATTCTTGTAACAAGTGAAATTGGTGATGACCTTACATATTATTTCGCAACAAGTGAGCAGACACCTTCAGCAGTAGGATTTGGAACAACTCTTAACAGTGATAACACGGTTAAGGCTTCAGGCGGATTTATCATCCAGATGATGCCAAAATGCTACTGATGAAACTATCGGTACAATCGAAGTAAATATCGCAAATATTACATCTGTATCAGGACTTATTGAAGAAGGTAAGACACTTGAAGATATTCTTGCAATAATCTTTAAGGATCTTGACTACAAGATTGTTGAAGAGTTGCCTACTCAGTTCAAATGTGACTGTTCAAGAAAGAAAGTTACAGATGCACTTTTAAGCCTCGGTGCAGATGAGCTTAAGAGCCTTATTGAAGAAGGAAAGCCTGTAGAAACTACATGTCAGTTCTGTGGCGAGAGATATGAATTCGGTCTTGACGAACTTGCAGTTATGGAACAGGCAATGAGAGTTAAGGAACAGCTCAGAAAGTCTAAGAAGACTGCAGCGGAAGAAGAAAAAATCTGAAGAATCTGACGAAAAGGAAGAAAAACTGATTTGAATAAGGAAATTAAATCAAAAAACAATATCATACTTATCGGAATGCCGGGAAGCGGCAAAAAAGTACAATAGGTGTTCAGCTTGCAAAATGGTTGGGATATAAGTTTTTGATTCTGACCTTGTAATGCAGGAGATTAAGAATAAGCCTTTAGGTGATATTCTTGCTGAGCTTGGAGATAAGAGTTTTATTGAATTTGAAGATGAAACAAACTGCTCAATTAATACTGAGAGAACAGTAATTGCGACAGGCGGCAGTGCTGTATATGGTGCTGCAGCAATGGCTCATTTTAAGGAAATCGGATATATAGTTTATCTTAAGACAGATGTAGAGCTTCTTAATGGAAGACTTGGTGACCTTTCAGTAAGAGGAGTTGTATCAAATGGCAAAGAGACAATAGAGGAAATATTTGCTGAGAGACAGGCACTCTATGAAAAGTATGCAGAGATAACTATTGATATGAATAAAGATGAAAGTTACAATTCGGCAAGACATGTATATGAGATATGTAAAGACTTGCTTGACGGCTAAAATGAAAGGAACGGTATGGAAAAAAAAGAAGAATCAACATACAAGAATTTTATTGAACAGATTATAGATAAGGATCTTGAGGAAGGGAAAGTAGATAAGATTATCACAAGATTCCCTCCTGAGCCTAACGGATATCTCCATATAGGTCATGCAAAGTCAATATTCTTAAACTACGGTATTGCAAAGGAATATAACGGTACATTTAACTTCAGATTTGACGATACTAATCCGGGAAAAGAAAAGGATGAGTATGTTGACGCTATTTTAAGTGATCTTAACTGGCTTGGTGCTAAATTTGACGGAGATATTAAGTATGCTTCTAATTACTTCGAGAAAATGTACGAGGCAGCGGTTACTCTTATTAAGAAGGGCAAGGCATATGTTTGTGACCTTACACCTGAACAGATAAGAGAGTACAGAGGAACACTTACTGAACCTGGCAAGGAAAGTCCTTACAGAAACCGTTCGGTTGAAGAGAACCTTGATTTATTCGAAAGAATGAAAAAAATGGTGAATTTGCTGATGGTGAAAAGGTGCTTCGTGCAAAGATTGATATGGCAGCAGCCAATATCAACATGAGAGACCCTATTATCTACAGAGTAGCTCATTTTACACATCACAGAACAGGTGATGACTGGTGCATTTATCCAATGTATGACTTCGCTCATCCACTTGAGGATGCATTTGAAGGGATTACACATTCACTCTGTACATTGGAATTTGAAGACCACAGACCTTTATATGACTGGTGTGTAAATGAAGTAGGTTTTGAGAAGAAGCCACAGCAGATTGAATTTGCAAAGCTCAGATTAAAGAATGTTGTAACAGGTAAGAGATATATTAAGAGACTCGTTGAAAATGGCGATGTTGACGGATGGGATGATCCAAGACTTATTTCAATCAGTGCTCTTAGAAGACGTGGTTACACACCTGAATCAATCAGAGAATTTACTAAGCTTGCAGGTGTTACAAAGGTTGAGGGTGAAGTTGAGCTTCCAATGCTTGAGTTCTGTATCAGAGAGGATCTTAAGCCTAAATGTAACCGTATGATGGCGATTCTTGATCCGGTTAAGGTTGTTATTGATAACTATCCTGAAGACCAGGAAGAAATGCTTACAATTCCTAATAATATTGAAAAATGAAGAATTAGGTGAGAGAACAGTACCATTTTCAAGAGAGTTATATATCGAAAGAGAAGATTTCATGGAAGAACCTCCTAAGAAATACTTCAGATTATTCCCTGGTAACGAAGTAAGACTTATGAGTGCATATTTCGTTACATGCACAGATATTGAAAAGGATGAAAATGGCAATGTAACTGTTATCCACTGTACATATGATCCTGAATCAAAGGGTGGTAACTCACCTGACGGAAGAAAAGTTAAGGGTACAATTCACTGGGTAAGTGCAAAGCACGCAAAGACTGCAGAAATCAGATTATATGACAATATAATTGATGAAGAGAAGGGTGTATTTGCTGAAGACGGAAGTATTAACGTAAATAAGAATTCACTTGTAGTTCTTAACAACGCAATGCTTGAGCCTGATCTTTTATGAATGCAAAGCCTGAGGACAGGTTCCAGTTCGTAAGAAACGGATATTTTGTATGTGACCTTAAGGATTCAGAAGAGGGCAAGCCTGTATTTAACAGAATCGTATCACTTAAGAGTTCATTTAAATTATAATTATTTATAATTTGAAATCAGAAAGTATATGATAAATAAAATGTACATGCCGGTTCTGGTGTGTACATTTTATTTTTATATGAGGGCGTTTTAATTGCATAATAGTTTCTTCTATGTTAAGATGTTTAAATATAAATTTGGCTACTTTATAGTACGACGGTATTATAAATTAGTATTAATGTAGAAGTTTTTGGGACATATTTATAAACCTGTAAAAATATGTCCAGGATTTATATGTTGTTTGCTGAAATTATGGGGAGTAGCTGTTTTTTAGGACAGTTACTCTTTATTTTTACTATTAGAGGTGTAATAAATATGACAGACCATAATATAGGATTAACAACTGCGGAAGCCAATAGGAGAGCGGCTGCCGGAATGTCCAATGCGACGGAGAAACACACTTCTAAAACAGTTGGACAGATAATCAGAAGTAATACCTTAACCGCATTCAATATACTCTTTTTCTTCTTTGCGATATTAGTAATCACAACAGGTTCGTTTAATAACCTTACATTTATCATCGTTGTTATTGTTAATACCGTAATCGGAATTTTGCAGGAGCTTAATTCCAAGAGAGTATTGGATAATCTGGCGGTGTTAACAGCTCCGCATTCCAATGTAATACGAGATGGTAAACTGCAGCGGGTGGAGACGGAATCTCTTGTTAAGGGAGATATCTGCGAATTTACAACCGGTGATCAGATAAGTGCCGATGCGGTGGTTGTCGCCGGTGAAATGAAGGTAAATGAAGCCCTTTGTAACCGGTGAATCCGATGAAATAGTTAAGAAACCGGGAGATAAGCTTCTTTCTGGAAGTTTCGTTATTTCCGGAACATGCAGAGCAGAGCTTACTGATGTCGGTGAACAATTCATATGTTAACAGACTGACTAAGGAAGCTAAGGCAAGTAAGGGTAAGAGCAGCACAGAAATGATGAACTCTCTTTCAAAGCTTATTAAGCTTATAAGTATCTTTATGGTACCTATCGGCGTAGCAATGTTCTTACTTGATATGTTCGTTCTTAATATCGGCTACGTTGGAACAATCAACAGTGTTGTTGCTTCCCTCGTAGGTATGATTCCTGAAGGTTTATACCTTCTTACAAGTATTGCTCTTACAGCCAGTGTTGCAAAGCTTGGTGTACAGAAGGTACTTGTACAGGAAATGGCCAGTGTTGAGACACTTGCCCGTGTAAATGTACTCTGTCTCGATAAAACAGGTACTCTTACTGAAAATGAAATGGCATTTGAAGCACTTATTCCACTTGACGGATATGATGAAACAAATGCAGATCAGGCTACTCTTACAGATATGTTAGAGAATTTCGTAGGTGAAATGTCAAATGATAATGTTACTATGGCAACATTAAAGAAGACATTTGGCAGACATCAGGGACACAGCAAGGCAGTAAGACTGTTCCCATTCTCATCGCTTGTTAAGTATTCAGCAGTACAGTTTGCTGAGGGCACATATGTATTAGGTGCGCCTGAGAAATTATTACTTGACAGATATCCTGAATATGATGATCAGATTAAGAGATATATGAATGTTGGCAACAGAGTTCTTCTTTTCGGTTACATCCCTGAAGAGGATGGCGTTGTAGAAGACGGAAAGCCTCTTTCAAAGCCTGTTGTTCCTTTAGGTCTTGTACTTCTTACAAACCCTGTAAGAAAGACAGCTAAGAAGACTATTAAGTTCTTCCAGGAGCAGGGCGTTGAAGTAAAGGTTATTTCAGGTGATAACCCTGCAACAGTAGCTGCTGTAGCAAAGAAGGTAGGAATAAAGAATGCGGATGAATATGTTGATGCATCCACACTGCAGACAGATACAGACATTTACCGTGCCGTAAGAAAATATACTGTTTTCGGCCGAGTAGCTCCTTCACAGAAGCGAAAGATTGTTGAGGCGTTACAGCTTGATGAAAAGGTTGTAGCCATGACAGGTGACGGTGTAAATGACGTACTGGCTCTTAAGAAAGCCGACTGTTCTATTGCCATCGGAGAAGGTTCTGACGTAGTAAGTAAGGTATCTCAGATCGTATTACTTGATGCGGACTTCTCAAGAATGGAATCTGTAGTTTCAGAGGGCCGACAGGTAGTTAATAACATTCAGCGTTCAGCATCGCTGTTCCTGAATAAAAATATTTATTCATTCTTAACAGCTATTCTCGTTATGATTATCGGTAGTGTAACACCTATTTACCCTACACAGATGTCATACTTAAGTCTTGTTACAATAGGCATTCCGGGATTCTTCCTTTCAATGGAACCTAACAATGAACTTATTAAGGGTAACTTCTTAAAAAGACTATTTTACGAAGAGCGATGCCTGCGGGCTTCACCAATTTCGTTATAGTTTCCATAGTTACCATAGTTGCCAAGGTGACAAACATTAACTTCAATCAGAGCTCAACAATGTCAATATTGCTGCTCCTGTTTGTTGGAGTTTTAATGCTTTTACAAAATATGTACACCATTTAGTAAATACAGATTATTCATATGGTGTCTCACAATATTCTGCTCTATCGGCGGAATGATAATCTTACCTGGATTATTTGAAATTCATCCTATTGAAGGATGGCAGATTATCTGGGTAATAGCCCTTTGCGGTAGGTGCAGTATTCTTATATCAGATATTCTATAAGTTAGAAAAAACTTATGAATGCATTTGTAAAAAAAGTTAGAAAAAATGGAGGAAACAATTGGCTAGGGAAAATAATGCGTCGGATAGGCTTGGTGTAATGCCGGTTAATAAACTGGTGTTTAGCATTTCGCTTCCGGTTATTATATCAATGTTAGTCCAGGCGATGTATAACATAGTCGATTCTGCATTCGTAGGAAGCTATGGTGATATGCCGCTGCGTGCAATTGTCACTTGCTTTCCCGGTACAGAATTTATTTATAGCATGTGCAGTTGGTTTCGGTGTAGGTACCAATGCACTTGTTGCAAGATATTTAGGAAAAAAGAAACAGACAAAAGGCAAGCAGTATTGCTAATACAGGAATCATGTTATCAATACTCGGATATTTAGTATTCCTTATTTTGTCATTCTTTATCTGCGAACCATTCTTTGCGTTCCAGACAGAATTTAAAGAAGTAGTTAATTACGGTGTTGAGTATCTTTCTATTGTAATGATTGGTAGTATTGCCATTTTCATGGAAATTATCCTTGAAAGATTACTTATGGCAACCGGAAAGACAAAGCTTAGCATGGTGTCTCAGGCATCAGGTGCGATTATCAATATCGTTTTAGATCCTTTAATGATTTTCGGCATTGGACCTTTCCCTGAGATGGTGTTACAGGTGCGGCTCTTGCCACAGTTATTGGTCAGATTGCATCTGCAGTTATTGCACTTATTTTAAATCTTGCATTTAACAAAGAGATTATGCTCAGCTTTTAAAGAGATATTTGCATTTAAGTTTAAGGAAATGGGAGAAATCCTTAAGATAGGTGTTTCATCAATCATTCTTAACGCAATTACATCAATTGTTGTACTTATAATGAACCAGATCCTTATCCGCTTCTCGGAAGATGCCATTACGGCATACGGAGTTTACTTCAAGCTTGTTAGTATTGTGTATATGCCTATTTTCGGTTTAAATGCCGGAATCGTGCCAATTTTAAGCTACAACTATGGAGCTGAAAAAATATGACAGAATTAAACAGGTATATAAAGTAAGTATTATATTTGTAGCGGTTGTTACTATTATCTGTACAATAGTGTGCCAGTTATTCCCGGCTCAGTTATATTCTATATATTCAGTGCAACACCTGAAGTAACTGCCCTTGGAATACCTGCAATCAGAGTAATGTCCATTGGATTTATAATGGCCGGTATTGATACAATTAATGCAACTATGTTCCCAGTCTATTGGTAATCCAATGCACAGTCTTATCTGTATTATACTCAGACAGTTTGCAATACTTATTCCACTTTCAATAATATTTGCATTTACAGGAAATATTGTTTTAGTGTGGTGTGCATTACCGATCTCTGAAACATTTGCATTATTTATAAGCTTCATATTTATGAAGTCATTTTTAGTAAAAAACTTCACAAATCAATTGATAGTGAAGTTCAGAGTGCATAAGCATATATTGGATACAACATTCAATTTACTAAATTAATTAAATATATTAAAATAAAATGAGTTATGGATGATTTTTTACAATTCTGGTTGTTGAGTTATATTTACATAACCCATTATTTTGTTTTTATGATATTGATGGAGATTTTGTTATGTCGAGAGAAATGTTTGATATGCATTGCCATACGAGAGAAGGTTCTTTCGATGCGCATGTACCTTTATCACAATATGCATCAATTCTTAAAGAAAAGGGATTTGCGGGGATGGTCGTAACAGACCATGACTCTTATCAGGGTTATTATCATTATGCTGATAATAAAGATATATTTCAATACCTGATGATTTTGTGATTTTTAAAGGGTATAGAGTATGACACAAGAAATGCCGGTCATATTCTTGTAATCATGCCCGACGGTGTAAAATCAGACTTTTTACAGATTAAGGGTCTTGCCATTGATCAGCTTGAAAAAGCGGTTCACAGCAGAGGCGGTATCATAGGATGTGCACATCCATTCATGCCGGGACCATGGGCATATGGCAATACATTTTTCGGAAAGGACCATAAGAACTTTCCAAAGAAATTTGATTTTATAGAGACATATAACAGTACAATTAATCCGATTTACAATCTGCAGGCAGAAGCATTTGCATCTCAGTATGGTAAGCTTGCCACAGGTGGTTCGGATGCACATATTACTGAATCAGTTGGAAGGGGCTTTACACAGTTCCCTGAAGGAGTTTCTATAAAATGTAATAATGATCTTATCGCAGCCATTAAAAGGCAATGTTGACACCATAACAGGTGGAAGCACAGTTGATAAGTACATTAAGGATAAAAGCAGACCTATTAAAAGAATGGTTGACGCAGCTTTCTGGGTATATAACAGATTTGGTGCCAATAAAAATAAAGGTATTTTTACTTAGTATTCTTAACGGTACATTTGTTGAAGAAGATTATTTCGGAGAAAATGAGGACGCAAGAAATAAGATTTTAAAATACGCTAAAAAGCTTAAAAAAGCAGGGAGCAGAAGAGAATTAAGGCCAGAAGAAAAGCTTATTCAGAAAGCTTTTGACAGAGGTGCCAAGCCTGCAGAGCTTAAGCTTAAAAAAAGAAGAATAAGATACATTATCCAATTAAAACTGAGAGATTTTACTACTAAAAAGAAAATTGCATCCACAAATAATATTGTAGGGAATATAGAGGATGCTAAAAAGTGATGAGAGGGTTGAAAGATATGGGACAGTACAGTGATAAGATTTTAGTAACAGGACATAAGAATCCGGATACAGATTCAATTACATCAGCAATTACATATTCTAACTTCAAGAACAAGCTTGAAGGTACAGATAAGTATGCAGCTATGAGACTTGGTAATGTAAGTGACGAGACAAGATATGTTCTTGATTACTTCAACGTAGCTGAGCCAACATTAATCGAAGCTCCACTTGAAGAAGGTGACAAGGTTATTTTTGTAGACCACAACGAAAAGTCACAGACAGTTGACGGTATTGAAAATGCTGAAGTTTTAGAGATCATTGATCACCATAGACTTGGCGGTCTTGTTACAGCTACACCACTTTTCATGAGAGTTCAGCCTGTAGGTTGTACAGGAACAATCATATATCAGATGTACAAGGAAAATGGTATCGAAATTACAAAGGAAATGGCAGGCCTTATGGTATCTGCAATCCTTTCAGATACTTTATTATTCCGTTCACCTACATGTACTGAGGCTGATAAGGCTGCAGGTATGGAATTAGCAGATATCGCAGGTATCGATCCTGAAGTATATGCTAAGGAAATGTTCAAGGCAGGAAGTAACCTTGCTGAGAAGACAGCTGAGGAAATCTTCAACATTGACTGCAAGAATTTTGAAATGGCTGATAAGGTAATCACTGTTGCTCAGGTAAGCACAATCAACTCAGATGAAATTGATGACATTCACAATAAGATTTCAGAGTTCATTAAGGGTGTTGATGCAGATATGGCATTCCTTATGATCACAGATATCATTAACGAAAGCTCAACAGTAGTTTGTGCCGGTGAAGGTGCAATCGAGCTTATGACAAATGGTTTCGAAGTTGAAGCTGATGGAGATGCTGTTTACCTTCCTGGTGTTGTTTCAAGAAAGAAACAGATGGTTCCTGCAATTATGGGGGCATTTAAATAATGAGAAGATTAAAAACCGACAGAAGAGTGCTGGTGTGGCAGCGGTTTAGCTTATAAAGACTGCCATGCTGCATTTGACAGAAAGTTAGACGGATTTAGAAAAAAGCATATCAGAGTACCGGGACACAATTTACTTTAAAACACCTGCTCAGGTTGAGATGATTAAGAAGAGTGCTGAAGTAAATGTGGCAGTTCTTGATTATGTCGCAGAACATATTAAAGCCGGTATGACTACAGAAGATATCGACCAGATGGTATATCAGGAAACAGTAAAAAGAGGGGCAATCCCTGCTCCTCTTAATTACGAAGGATTTCCAAAGTCTGTATGTACATCAATTAACGATGTTGTATGCCACGGTATTCCAACGAGCAGCCAGGTATTAAAAAGAGGGAGACATTATTAATGTTGACTGTTCTACAATACTTGACGGTTATTTCAGTGATTCTTCAAGAATGTTCATGATTGGTGAAGTTTCTGAGGAAAGAAGAAAGCTTGTTGAAGTAACTAAAGAATGTGTTGAACTTGGTATCAAGGCTGTTAAGCCATGGGGATTTTTAGGTGACATTGCAAATGTTATTCAGAAACATGCATATGCCAATGGATTTTTCTATTGTAAGAGAAATCGGAGGACATGGTGTAGGACTTGAATTCCATGAAGATCCATTTGTTTCATATGTAATAAGAAAGGGAACAGGCATGATGCTTGTACCTGGACTTATGTTTACAATTGAGCCAATGATCAACGCAGGTATGGCAGGCGTATACACAGATAAGAGAAACGGCTGGGAAGTTCATACTGAAGACGGCAAGGATTCTGCACAGTGGGAAGTTCAGGTTCTTGTTACAGAAGACGGTTGTGAAATCATAAGCTGGTAATCGGAGATATTTAATGAACAACAAAGGATACAGTCCTAAAGTGGTGTCATTAGATAACAATATAATTATTAAAAATATAGAAGATTTTGATTTAAAGGAAACATTGGAATGCGGACAGTGTTTCCATTTTTTTAAATATAGAGGAATCTGAAAATAATAATTATACATATCTACTTTCATCATTTAATAAGGGATTAAAGATAGAACAGAAAAATGGTAATCTGATTTTTCACGATACAACCCTTGATGAATATAACAATATCTGGAAGGGATATTTCGATTTAGACAGGGATTATAAGAGTATTAAGAAAGAAATCGGAGATGCAAGTCCGAGCTTAGGGACATTATTGAAGAAAATAATGGTATACGACTTCTCAATCAGGATTTCTTTTGAAACACTTATATCTTTTATTATTTCCCCAGAATAATCAGATTCCAAGAATTAAGAAGCTTGTAAATGATATTTCCGAAAAAATGGGGAAGCAAGTCATTTGCAGATTTTGATACTCTTTACAATTTCCCTGATGCCAGAACATTATCAGTGGCAACAGAGGAAGATTTAAGAGAATTAAAAACAGGATTCAGAGCTCCTTATATTGTGGATGCAATAACTAAGTTTAACAGCGGTGAAATAAACGAAGAGGAACTTAGAACAATAGATACCGCAGAATGTGAAAGGAACTCTGTATTATCAAGGGTGTTGGCAATAAAGTTGCCAACTGTGTAATGCTTTTTTCTCTCTTGGTAAAAGAGATTCATTTCCTATTGATGTATGGATGAAGAGAGTTCTTGAACAGGTTTACTTTTAACGGGGAAGACAAATCAAAGGAATATCTCTTTTGAGTTTTCAAAGGATAAATTTGGAGATCTGGGAGGATATGCCCAGCAATATCTATTTGCATTTGCCAGAGGTATAAGGTAGGCTGAGCTATAATATAAACGATTAAAACTGACAGGAGGTGTGCTTATGTACAGAAAGGCAGAAAAAATCGGACTTAGATGAAATTGTAAGACTTAACTATGAATCGTTTTTAAACTATCCATTATTTACTGTGTTAAGAACGGACTGTGAGTCAGAGAAAACATACGAAAATCTTATATATGCATTTATGAACGTATATATAAGATCAAATTTCGGTAAGGCAACTTATATTGTAAGAGAAGTGCACGGAAAAATTGCAGCATTTGCATTACTTTTCTCACCAGACCATAAGAGATCTTCAGTATTAAAGGATTTCTTATATGGTGCCATTAAGATTGTAAGCATACTTGGAATAAGAAAGGCTCTTGCATTTAATAAATTCCTCGACGCGAGTACAGAGGCATTTGAATATACAGTGGACGAAGAGCACTGGCATCTTGACCAGTTCGCAGTTTCGCCATCAATGCAGGGACAGAGCGTGGGAAGTAAATGATGCAGCAGGCAGTTCTTCCATTTTTAAGAAGAAAAAGAATGCCAAGTGTCTTACACTTATTACAAATAAAGAAATCAATAGAAGATTTTTATGACAAAAACGGATTTATCCAGGTATTCAACAACGAGGTAGAATGGGAAGGACAGCCTGTTGATAACTGGGGATTCAAGATGGATTTATAAAATATATATAAATAATCTTATAATTATGGGACATTTTATAATTTTTCTTGACATGACATATTATAAGTGATAAATTCACTAATAAATCAATAGCACTCAGTTTTATAGAGTGCTAATAATTGAATAGGGAGGCTTATTATGAAACTTACACCACTTGGAGATAAAGTTGTTTTAAAAGCTATTAAAGAAGAAGAAAGACAAAATCTGGAATTATATTAACTGGTGAAGCTAAGGAAAAGCCACAGCAGGCAGAAGTTATTGCTGTAGGTCCTGGCGGAATCGTTGACGGTGAAGAAGTTAAGATGCAGGTTAAGGTTGGCGATACAGTAATCTACTCAAAATATTCAGGTACAGAAGTAACACTTGAAGATGAGGATTTCATCATCGTATCTCAGTCAGACATTTTAGCAATTGTTGAATAAACCAATGGTTGACAAGCCAGTGGTTTGCTAAGTCAATTATTTGCTTGGTTAAATTCAATAATCACTTAATCGTGATTTATAACATTTAATAATGTAAGGAGAAATATAATGGCAAAGGAAGTTCAGTACGGAATAGACGCAAGAAAGTCTCTTGAAGCCGGTGTTAACAAGCTTGCAGATGCAGTTAAGGTTACAATCGGTCCTAAGGGAAGAAATGTTATTTTAGAGAAGTCATACGGTGCTCCCTCTTATTACAAATGACGGTGTTTCAATCGCAAAGGAAATCGAGCTTGAAGATAAGTTCGAAAACATGGGTGCACAGCTCGTTCGTGAAGTTGCTACAAAGACAAATGATGTAGCAGGTGACGGTACAACAACAGCTACAGTTCTCGCACAGGCTATGATTACAGCAGGTATGAAGAACATCGCTGCAGGTGCTAACCCAATCATCCTCAGAAAGGGTATGAAGGCAGCTACAGAAGTTGCTGTAGATGCAATCCAGAAGATGAGCCGTAAGGTAACAGGTAAGGATCAGATTGCTAAGGTTGCTTCAATCTCAGCTGCAAACGAAGAGGTTGGTGTACTTGTATCTGACGCTATGGAAAAGGTTACAAGCGACGGCGTTATCACAATCGAAGAGTCTAAGACAATGAAGACAGAGCTCGACCTTGTTGAAGGTATGCAGTTCGACAGAGGTTATGTATCAGCTTACATGGCAACAGACATGGATAAGATGGAAGCTAACCTTGATAACCCATACATCCTTATCACAGATAAGAAGATCTCAAACATCCAGGATATCCTTCCTGTTCTTGAGCAGATTGTTCAGGCTGGAGCAACTCTTCTTATTATCGCTGAGGATATCGATGGTGAAGCTCTTACAACACTTATCGTTAATAAGCTCAGAGGAACATTTAACGTAGTAGGTGTTAAGGCTCCTGGATACGGTGACAGAAGAAAAGAAATGCTCGTAGATATCGCAACACTTACAGGCGGGAGAGGTTATTTCAAGTGACCTTGGTAACGAGCTTAAGGACGCTACAATCGAAATGCTTGGTCGTGCTAAGTCTGTTAAGGTTAGAAGGGATGAGACAATCATCGTTGACGGCGAAGGCAATGCTGACGACATCAAGTCAAGAGTTGCTCAGATTAAGCAGCAGATTGAAGAGACAAAATCTGACTTTGACAGAGAAAAGCTTCAGGAAAGACTTGCTAAGTTATCTGGTGGTGTTGCTGTTATCCGTGTCGGTGCTGCCACAGAGACAGAAATGAAGGAAGCAAAGCTCCGTATGGAAGACGCCTTGGCAGCTACAAAGGCAGCCGTTGAAGAAGGTATTATCTCAGGTGGTGGTAGTGCTTACATCCACGCATCTAAGGAAGTTCTTAAGTTTGCTGAAACTCTTGAAGGCGATGAGAAGACAGGTGCTTTAATCGTTCTTAAGGCTCTTGAAGCTCCATTATTCCAGATTGCAACAAATGCAGGTCTTGAAGGTGCGGTAATCGTTAACAAGGTTAAGAATTCCGATGTTGGTATAGGTTACGATGTACTTAAAGACGATTATATCGACATGATTGAAGCAGGTATTCTTGATCCTGCAAAGGTTACAAGAAGTGCACTTCAGAATGCTACAAGTGTAGCTTCAACTCTTCTTACAACAGAAGCAGCTGTAGGTATTATCCCCTGAGCCAGCTCCAGAGATGCCTGCAGGTGGAATGCCTGGAATGATGTAATTAATTTACATTTAAATAAATGATATTTTAAAAATTCCTAAACTTAAGTTTTGAACTTAAGTTTAGGAATTTTTGTCTTATATAAGAAAATATCCCTACAGAGGGGTTAAATTGTCAAAAACCATCTTTATACTCAAAGGCAACCTATTAACTATTATATTTGAAATGAGGTTTTAGATGGAGACTGAGGAAAGAGCATCACGTTGGGCGAATGGAAGTAACTATAATGAATATATTCAGGGTGAATTCAATTCATTTAGAAAAACAGGCGTGGAAAGACCAGATAAATAAAAAAGAATTACTTTTAAAGGCAGAGGACTTGACATTCTTGATATAGGAACAGGTCCGGGCTTTTTTTCGTGCATTTTGTCTGAAGAAGGACATAATGTGACTGGCATTGACCAGTCACCCGGCATGCTTGAGTGTGCAGAAGAAAATGCAGAAAGATTAAACGTTCATCCTAAATTTATCAGAGTGGATGTTAATGAAATAGATACAAGATTTCCAAGAGAATCATTTGATGTAATTATTTCAAGAAATGTTACATGGACTCTTGAAAATCCTAAAGAAGTTTATAACAAGATGAAAAATCTTCTCAGACCGGGAGGCATCATTCTCATATACGATGCAAACTGGTTTAAGCATGAGTTTGACGAAGAGTTAAAGAAAAAAGTAGAGCAGCACGAAAAAGACCATTTTGAGAAGTATGGTGTTGAAAGAAAAGTAACAAGTGCTGATCACGAGTATTACGAAACAGCTCCTTTAACAAAGGAAGACAGACCGGCTTGGGATATAGATGTTCTTAAAGAAATGAACATGAGTGTATCCGTTGAATATAACATTGGAGAGCATGTATACGAGGACTGGGAAAAAGATCTTTATCGTGAATCTCCTATGTTCGAAATAGCTGCAGTAAAGCTTTCCTCAGATGAAGTGCAGAAGAACATGAAAGATTACTGGACCGAAAGAAGTAAAACTTTCGCTTTCCCATATGCTGAAATGGATGATATCAGACATGAGGTTGCTCATATTCTTCAAGGGAAAAATGTAAGGTTCTCGATGTAGGTACAGGAACAGGTATTATGGCTGCTGTAATGTCAAGCTTAGGTCATGAAGTAACTGCCGTTGATATTGCTGAAAACATGATAGAGAAGGCGAAGGAAAATCTTTACAGCCTTAATCTTAAGGCGGAATTTGTATGTACAAACTCTGATGAACTGCCATTCCTTGATAATACATTTGATGTAATCTGTTCAAGAAATCTTATCTGGGCTTTTTCTTGATCCGGAAAAGGTTCTCAGACAGTGGAGACGAGTTCTTAAACCGGGCGGCTTACTTTTTATATTATGACGGTAATCATTACAGATATTTATTTGATGAAGAAACAAGAAAAAATAGAAATATTTTGATTGAGCATTTTGGAGAAATCCACGGACACAGCGAAGAAGATAAGAAGAAAGTGGATTATTCAAAAATGTGATGAGACTGCATATGATCTTCCATTATCAAAGCTTAACAGACCGGCTGAATGGGATGACATAGTTCTTCCACAGTATAATTTTGCAATTACTCAGGAAATCATCAGAATGCCTCAGAGTCTCATACCATATGAAAAAAATATAGGCCAAACAGTTATTATACAAATTTCCTCATTTCTGCAATTAACTGCAAAGAAGATTAAAAAATAAAATTATAGTAAAAAATGTTTTAAAATGGGTAAATATATTATTAAGAGACTGATATGGCTGATTCCAATTATGATTGCCGTATCACTTGTCGCATTCTTTTCTGATGTATCTGTCGCCGGGTGATCCTGCGGAAATGTATTTAAGACAGGGAGATAATTCACCGTCACTGGCTGAAATAGAAGCAATGAGAGAACAGATGGGACTTAACAGACCCGTGTTTGTTCAGTACTTCAGCTGGCTCGGAGGCGTATTTACCGGAGATATGGGTATTTCATACTATACACACACAGACCGGTAGCACAGGAAATATTGTCATATTTTCCAAATACACTTTTGCTTGCATGTATTTCTGTTGGTTTAACAATTATTATTTCCATTCCTTTGGGAATAATTGCAGCAGTCTGGAAAAAATAAATGGCTGGACGGTCTTATCAGAGTCCTTTCATTTGTTTCCGGTTCTTTACCGGGTTTCTTTTGCAGCAATGTTAGTTATCATTTTATTCAGTCTAACCTGGAAAATGTTACCGACTTCTGCATCAGGTAATTCTACCGGAATATGGCTTCCTATAATTACTCTTGTAATAACCATGTCAGGACGGTATGTCAGACAGGTAAGAGCTGCAGTGATAAATGAACTTAATAAAGAATATATACAAATGGAACGCGCCAGAGGAATAAAGGAATATATGATACTTTTTGCCGGCGCACTAAAAAAGTTCATTACCTTCAATACTGACTATAGCAGGTTTGAATTTTGGTCAGCAGCTGGGTGGAACAGCCATTATAGAGCTTGTGACATCATATCCGGGAATAGGTCGTCTGGCTGTACAGTCTATTACAAACAGAGATTATCCTCTTATGCAGGGATATATTCTGGTTATGGGAGGCATATATGTACTTGTTAATCTTTTTAGTAGATATTTTACATGCATATGCTGATCCAAGAGTTAAAAGAGAGATATATAGCAGAAGGCGACAAGGGCAAAAAGAAAGATTCATGCAAGGCAGCTGGAGCTTAAAAAGAAAGAAAAAGAAGCAAATGGTGCATGTAAAAATGCATGCAACAGTGCGGGAATAAATGGTGAGTAAATTTAATTTTAATGATTTAAATGTCAGCCGTGGTATCGGCTCAATAAGAAAGACATTTAATAAAGGGAGCAGTGGTAAAAAGAAAGCTGCAAGAAATTTTAAAATATGGCTGATTATCACGTTATCTATGCTTGGTGTCATATTTTTCATGCAGTTTTTTTTGCACCATATGATCCATATCAGATTGACGTAAAAAAATATTATGAGCGGACCGTCAGCGGAGCATTTGCTGGGTACTGACTACCTGGGGCGTGACTTGTTATCACGACTTATGGTAGGTGGAACAAGAAGTATTTTTACAGCCATACTGGTTGTTATTATAAATGCTACTGTTGGGACGCTAATAGGAATAATAAGCGGATATGTAGGTGGTAAGGCAGATTTAATTGTAATGAGAATTACTGATATGTTCCAGGCATTTCCAAGACTTGTATTTACAATTGCCATAGCAGCAATGCTTGGCGGAGGTCTCGGATGGAGTGTACTTGCCATCTGTACAGTTGGCTGGACACCATATGCAAGACTTGCAAGAGCACAAGCACTTTCCTTAAAAGAGAGAACATTTGTCAATGCGGCAAGAGTCACAGGTCAGTCAAGACCGGCAGTGTTATTTAAAACAATATTACCTAATGCTCTTACACCATTGATAGTAGAAGTGAGTATGGACGTTGGCCGTGTAATACTTGAGTTCGCGGGACTTTCATTCCTTGGACTTGGAACAGCAAGACCATATCCTGAATGGGGATCAATGTTAAATGATGCTCAGACATCATTTATGATAGTACCTCATACAGCATTGGTACCGGGAATTGCCATACTTATAGTTGTTGTAATTGTGGGTATATTTGGTGACAGCGTAAATGAATATTTAAGTTCAAAAGAAGATTAAAAAGGGGTTATATTATGAAGAAAAAGGGATTATTAAAATTTGCAGGCATTTTATCAACAATGACTGTATTAGGCGGAGTTTTAGCCGGATGTGGTGGAGGATCAGGTTCAGATTCCGGTTCAGCTCTTGAAGATGCTGCTGCAGAATTAAATTATATTGTTACACGTGCAAATACACAGACAACACTTGTTCTCGATCCTGCAGTTGACAACTGTGGTCAGAAGTCAATGTTCGCCGGAATGACAGAAGCGTTATTCTATATTGATGACAATACAGGTAAAGTTACTCCATGGCTTGCAGACAGCATTGAGCAAACTGATGGTACAACATGGGTTGTAACTCTTAAAGACGGTATCAAATTCAGCAATGGCAAGACATTTGATGCAGCTGCAGCTAAGGCAGCTATCGAATATATTATCAAAGATGGTAATAATAAAAGACTTAAGGGATTATTAAATGCTGCGTCAATTGATGCGGACGGTTTAAAGCTTACAATTCATACTAATGGTGTAAATGCGGTAGTACCTAACGTACTTGCTGATGCTGACATGATTATGTTCGATGTTAATGAGAACAGTGATGACTATAACAAGGGCCTTGTAGGTACAGGACCATATGTACTTCAGAAAAAGGATGCTGATGGAAATATGGATCTTATAAGAAATGAGACATACTGGGCAGGTAAACCAGCAGCAGCTGCAGTTCATACTAAGTCGGGTCTTGATGCTACAGCTCAGGTTAATGCCATGTTAAATGAAGAAATCGACTTTGTTCAGCTTTCCGGAACACAGGGAGCAGATATTTCAAGATTTGAAGCTCAGTCTGATAAGTTTGACATTCAGCAGTTTGATCAGGGCAGATTATTTTATCTCTATGTTAATCCGGATGCAGCAGGAACACAAGATGCAAAGGTTCGTGAAGCACTTCAGTATGCATTTGACAGAGATGCTATTGTAAGCGGTGTATATGGTGGAAGAGCATCAACTACAACTTCTATATTTCCTAAGGATTCAAGATTTCATCAGGAAAATGAAAATGCCGTATCATTTAATGTTGAAAAGGCTAAGAGTTTACTTAGTGAAGCAGGATATACAGATACAAATAATGACGGATTTGTTGATAAGGACGGAGTTAACTTAAAGCTTCACATTGTTAATTATAAATCAAATGGATTCCCAACATTATCAGAAGTATTACAGTCACAACTGAAAGAAGTTGGAATAGATGCAGATCTTGAGACCTCCGGAACGGTTACGGAAACATTAAAATCCGGAAATTATAATATCGCAACATATGCATACAGCACACACAGACTGATGGAGACGCTTATAACTTCTTACAGCCTGTATTTAAGTCAGATGGTACATCTAACTTCAATTCATATTCAAATGTTGCAGTTGATAAGTTATTAACAGAACTTACTTCAACAACTAATGCAAATGAGAGAGTGGATAAGATAAAGGAAATTCAGAAAGAAATTTATAAGAATGATGATACTCATATCTATCTCTGCCATATCTTAAGTTATAAGATTTCAAGAAAGAACATCACAAACATGACAGCAGGTTTCTTAACTAACAATGGCGATAGCTCTATCCTTTACAAAATTGGAAAAGAGTAACTAATCACCGCACATTCCATATTGATTAATTAGATAGGCAGTTCTTCTGATTAAAAGAAATTTGACAGTGTAACGTAATGTAAGCTGCATTGTTATAGATATAGAAATATTTAAAGACAGCCTCATATGACGGTTATCACATACTTGCAGTCATATGAGGCTTTTAAGAAGGAACATATAAATATGGATAATATACTGAGTATTAAAGACATATATGTAAATTATGCCGAAAAAACCTGTATTAAGAGATGTTAGCTTAAATATTAAAAAGGGGCATATACTCGGTGTTGTAGGAGAATCCGGAAGCGGTAAGAGTACAATTATTAAAACTGTTTTAGGCATTCTTGGTGATAACGGATGTGTTAAAGATGGAAAGATAATATTTCAGGACAGAGATATTATTGAATTACCTAAGGAAGAACTTAGAAAAATAAGAGGCAAGGATATTGCTCTTATTTCTCAGGATCCGTCGCAGGCATTCCATCCCGTAAGAAAAATCGGTACACAGGTTAATGAGTTTGCAAAAGCCCACAATGAAAATCCTGAAAAAGTTACCGCAAGAATGCTGGAACTTCTTGAACTTTTAAGTTAAGTAATCCTAAGAGAGTACTAAACAGCTATTCATATGAATTAAGTGGTGGAATGGCTCAGAGAGTGTCCATAGCCATGGCGATGCTGCTTAATCCAAAAGTGCTTTTTAGCCGATGAAGTTACAAGTGCCCTTGATGTAGTTGTTCAAAGAGAAGTTGTAAAGCAGTTTGAAAAGATAAAGAATGAATTTCAGACTTCTATATTTTTTGTTTCCCATAACATGGGAGTAATATCATATTTAGCTGATGAAATAGCAGTTATGTATGGCGGTACGGTTATGGAATACGGTTCAAGGGATAATATTGTGAATAATCCTGTTCACGAATATACAAAGAAGCTCTATGAAGCAATTCCCAAAATGAATGTTATGGTTTCAAAAATGTAAAAGCAACTTTGCCGGACAGATATACCGAAGGATGTCCTTATCACGAAGGCTGTTCAATGGCGTGCAGTGAATGTAAAACGAATATGCCTGAATTAAGAGAAATTGAACCTGGACATTTTGTAAGATGCCATGAGGTGTAAATACAGGGTTATATTGAGTTGTAACTTTGTAAATGAGCAACTAAAAGTGCATTATACCTGCTTTACACCCAGATATTAAAGAAACAGAAAAGGTAATAATATGTCATATATATTAGAAATTGACAATCTGTATAAATCATACTGGATCGCAAAAAAGAAAAGGGATTCCATGATGTTTTTAAAGGGTATAAATTTACAAATCAAAAAAAGGTGAGATTGTCGGCCTTGTAGGTGAATCCGGGTGTGGAAAATCAACAGTTGCCAAAGTAATCTTTGGGTTAACACCGGCTGATGCCGGAAAGGTTAAGATAGATGGTGAGGTTGCAGATTACCGATATCCGAAAAAGCTTTTTAAAAAAATTCAAATGATTTTCCAGATGCCTAAGGATTCATTTAATCCTAAACTCACCATTGGGAAGACACTGATTGAAGTTCAGAGAAACTTTAATCCAAAAGCTTTCAAGACAAGAGGCAGCGGCAAAGGCTGAGGAGTATTTAACCATGATGGAGCTTCCTGTGGAATATATGAGTAAATACCCTATGCAACTGTCTGGTGGTGAGTGCCAGAGAGTAGCCATTGCAAGAGCACTGCTTATTGAGCCTGATGTTTTAATCTGCGACGAGATGACGAGTTCTCTGGATGTATCCGTTCAGGCCGAAATAATGAACAAGTTATTGGAATTAAAAAGAAGAGAAGGGCTTCAGCGTATTATTTATCACACATGATTTAGTGCTCGCCGGCAGTATGTGTGACAGAATCGTGGTTATGAATCAGGGTGAATTTATCGAAGAAGGCCCTGCTTACGATATACTTTAATAATCCTAAAAACGAATATACACAAAATATTATTAATTCGATATTTATGTGATTGGATTAAAGCGAAACAGATTACTAAATAATTTTTTGAAAAATTATGCGTGATTTTAATACTCTATAATTTAAGACACAATAAAAGATAAAGAAACACAACAAGACAGAACGAATTAAAATACATAAAACCATAAAACAAAACTAAGACAAACAAAATAAACAAAACAATTTTAAAAATACACAAAACCATAAAACATAAAAACCGAAAACAAAATAAATATACCCCCGGTACATAAGACTGAAAAATAGCCTTATGTACCGGGGGTATATTTATGAAATCAACATATTGATTTCATAAATGCATCAATAATCAGGTTATTGAAATCTCTTTATCATATTCCTTCTTAAGATATTCCTGCATAGGTACGAGGAGAGAAGAATCAACCTTAAGTCCGCCCATACCTGATCCAAGTGAGATAAGAGGCTTATTCTTTCCGTGGTAATCAGAACCGCCTGAAAGCATTAAATCATATTTCTTTGCATAATTACGAACTTTATCAGTTTCTGACATTCCGTGAGTTGAATAAAATGCTTCAATTCCTGCAAGACCGTGATCCTTTAAGTTGGAGATTAATTCATCCAGATGTTTCTCGCTTAATCTGTATGCATATGGATGCGCAAGGATTGGAACACCATGTGCCTGCTGAATAAGCTTAATACCTTTTTAGGTGAAATACCTTTTCTTTGAACGAAAGCAGGGGGGCAGTCACTTCCGATATAACGCTCAAATGCTTCTTTTTCTTCCTGATACATATCCGTTCTTATAGAGGAAGTCGGCAAAGTGAGCTCTTGTTATGGCATGACTCTTATAAATGTCCACGAGCTTATCGTAATCAATATCAACACCATATTTTTCTCAATCTACTGCACATAAGTCTGTTACGGTCTTCTCGCTCAATTCTCATCTGATCAAGCTCAGCAACAAATTCCTTATTGTTATAATCAACAAATAAACCGATTATGTGAATTTCGCCTTCCTGGTAAAATGTACTGATTTCTACACCCAGGAATAATAGTAATGTCATAATCTCTGGCAGCTTCTATAGCGTGTGGTACACCGTCAATTGTGTCATGATCAGTAAGTGCCATAGCTCTAAGACCGATTGAAACAGCCATATCAACTAATTCTTTTTGGAGAGTTGGTTCCGTCTGAATACATAGAATGAACGTGTAAATCAATTTTGCTCATAATAACCTCCTCTCGTCATATATAATAGGTAAAAGTTTTTAAAAAAAATGTTTTAAAATAAGCGATTACAACATATGTAATCGCCAAAAAAATGTTTAAATAAGATGAATTAAACTTCTGCAGAAATTTTAAAAGTAATTCTTTAATGCATCAAATGTCTCATCACTGATGTAATGCTCAACTCTGCATGCATCTTCAACAGCTGTTTCCTTAGTTACTCCGATATTAATTAAGAACTGAGTAAGAACTCTGTGTCTCTCTATATTTTCTTTGCGATATTTTTTACCGTCTTCAGTAAGGGATAAATATCCATTTTCATCAACAGTAACAAAACCGCCATCTTTAAGTATTTTAATAGCACGACTTACGCTTGGCTTTGAAAAATTCATTTCTTCAGCTACGTCAAGAGAACGAACTGTGCTGCTTTTTTTTGAAAGTACATAAATCGTTTCAAGATACATCTCTCCGGATTCGTGTAGACTCATGTGAAAATCCTCCCTTAATTTGTATATTTATATAATATTAATTCTTATATAAAAATTTTCAACTATCAATTAGCCTATATTAACTAATAAAAATAACAAATATACAAAAAAATACATTTATGTATAATATTGCTTTCTATATTAAACATATGGTATATCAGTTCAGATTTTGAACATTTGGTAAAAAAATATAATCAAATGATAAAAAAATAATTGACAATTCAATTAGTTAATGCTAACATTGCGGAAGTTAGCTAAGGCTAATAAGCGTATGCTAATAAGTGCATACTTATTAAGATAGCAATATAATGTAACGTTTTCACAGGTTATGGGTGGAGATTAAATCATAAAACAAATATTTTAAGGGGGTGATATATATGCCAATAACATTATGTAATGTAGGTGATACGGTTATTGTTCAGCGTGTCGGAGGATCTAAGGAAGTTGTAAAGCATCTTAATGATCTTGGTTTGATACAAGGAACAAGCGTAACAATCGTTAATGAATTTGCAGGTAATCTAATCCTTAGAATAAAGGATGCAAATGTGGCAATAAATAAAAAGCTGCTAAAAAAAAATATTGGTAATGTAATGAGGGGGTTATAATGGCAACACTTAAAGAAGCTGCCGTAGGGACAACGGTTAAAGTCCTCAAAATCCGAGGTGAGGGCGCAATAAAAAAAGAAGCATTATGGATATGGGGATTACAAAAGGAGTAGAGGTCTATATCAGAAAGCTTGCTCCACTTGGCGATCCAATAGAAGTTACCGTAAGAGGATATGAACTTTCACTTCGTAAAGCTGATGCAGAAAATATAGAAGTAGAAGAATGTACTTAATTATAATAATTTATCGAGGTAAAAATGAATAAAAGAATTGCTCTCGTTGGTAATCCTAACTGTGGTAAAACAACATTGTTCAATGAACTTACCGGTTCAAATCAGTATGTTGGAAACTGGCCTGGAGTTACCGTAGAGAAAAAAAGAAGGAAAATTAAAAAATATGAGAATATTACAATAACAGACTTGCCGGGGAATATATTCTCTTGCACCATATACACTTGAAGAAGTAGTTGCAAGAAATTATCTCTTAGGTGAAAAGCCTGATGCCATTCTCAATATTATAGATGGTACAAACCTTTGAAAGAAGCTTATATCTTACAACACAGCTTGCAGAGCTTGATATACCTATGGTTATTGCCATCAACATGATGGACGATGTAAGAAAGAGCGGAGATAAAATTAACATCAAACAGCTTTCAGAGGAAATTGGCTGTGATGTATTGAAATCTCAGCACTTAAGGGCGAAGGTATTAAGGAAGTATCAGCTAAAGCAGTTGAAGCTGCTCAAAATACAGGCTTTGCAGCAAAGCACAAATATAGTGCTTCTATTGAACATACTTTAGCACATATTGAGGATAATCTTCCTGAAAATCTTTCAGAATCTTCAAGATGGTATTCTATTAAGGTATTTGAACGTGATAAGAAAGTATTAGAGACATTAAATATTTCTGACAACGTTAAATCTAAAAATAGAAAATTATATAAAAGAAATTGAAGAAGAATACGATGACGATGCTGAAAGTATCATTATCAGCGAAAAAGATATGAATACATATCAAGTATTATCAAGGGATGTTATATTAAGAAAAAATAAGAAGAAAAAATACTATCTCAGATAAAATTGACAGAGTTGTAACTAACAGATGGCTTGCTCTTCCTATTTTTCGCAGTTGTAATGTTTGCTGTATATTTTGTTTCTATTGTAACAGTAGGTACAACAGCAACAGACTGGGTAAATGATGGTGTATTCGGTGACGGTTACCATTTATTCGGTATTGGTACTGCACAGTATGAAGAAGCAATAACAGATTATGCTAAAGAAAATGTATGGACTACAGACTTCGTAAATACAGTAGATAAGGCTGCTGAAGCAGGCGTAGTTGGAGCTGATGAAATTCAGGCTGCAATTGCTGATGAAGATTATGGTGCATTTGATGAGGCGTATGCTTCGTATTCAGATGCTCTTACAGAGTCAGGATATGACTTATCTGAAATGTATGATGCGGCTCTTGGTGAGGATGTAGAAGGCGTTCCGGCTACAGAAGATTATGGCGTTTGGGTTCCTGGTCTTCCAACTATCGTAGGTAACGCTCTTGATTCTGTAAATGCTGCTCCATGGCTTTCAAGTCTTATTGTAGATGGTATTATAGCCGGTGTTGGTGCTGTTCTTGGTTTCCTTCCACAGATGGCTGTATTATTTGTTTTACTTGCATTCCTTGAAGCATGTGGTTACATGTCAAGAATTGCATTTATCCTTGACAGAGTATTCCGTAGATTCGGATTATCAGGTAAGTCATTCGTACCTATGCTTATAGGTACGGGATGTGGTGTTCCTGGTGTAATGGCGTCAAGAACAATTGAAAATGAGCGTGATAGAAGAATGACTATCATGACAACTACATTTATTCCATGTAGTGCAAAGCTCCCTATTATAGCTCTTATTGCCGGATCTGTATTCAGAAACGCATGGTGGGTTGCTCAAGTGCATACTTTATCGGTATAGCAGCAATAATTGTTTCAGGTATTATGCTTAGAAAAACTAAGATGTTTGCCGGAGAACCTGCTCCATTCGTTATGGAACTTCCGGCATACCACTGGCCAACTGTAGGAAATATTGCAAGAAGCGTGTGGGAAAGATTATGGTCGTTCATTAAGAAGGCCGGTACAATCATTCTTTTAGCCACACTTATTATCTGGGCTGGTTCACACTTCGGAACTGTTGATGGAGCATTTGGCTTCTACACTGACATTGAACTTAATGATTCTGTTATTGGTGTAATCGGAAATGGCATCTCATGGATATTTGCACCTCTAGGTTTCGCAGATCCTGCAGCTTCTATTGCTACAATCATGGGATTAGTTGCTAAGGAAGAAATCGTTGGTGTATTCGGTGTTCTTGACTTCGAAAACCTTGGTGGTCTTGCTGCGTACAGTTTCCTTATCTTCAACCTTCTTTGTGCTCCTTGTTTCGCAGCAATCGGTGCAATCAGAAGAGAAATGAATAATGGAAAATGGACAGCATTTGCTATTGCTTATGAATGTGGATTTGCGTATGTTGTATCATTAATCGTATATCAGCTTGGTATGGCCTTCACAGGACATATTAACATTGTAGGATTTATCTTTGCATTGTTCTTCCTTGCTGTTATCGTTTATATGTTATTTATTAAAAAATACAGAGAACCACAGACATTTGAAAAAAGATGTAAATATTTCAAAAAAAAAGTTGCATAAGTAAAAAATGCAATTAAAATGAAAATTAAATTGTGAAAAAATCCAAATTTCGCAGAAATTTAGATTTTTACAGATAGTTACATAAGGAGGGTAATAATATGGAATGGTTTATGAATAATCTCTCTACAATAATAATATCCATAATTGTATTTGCTTTTATTGCGTTCCTGGTGTACAGAGTTGTTAAAGCTAAGTTATCAAAGCAGTCTATGTGTAGCGGGATGTTCAGGATGCGATTGTTCAAGTGCAAAGACATGCAATCCTGCTGAACACAAGCACAAAGATCATGTGTAAAACTTAATGTTATATTTTAATCCTAAATGTTAAATGAGATATAGTTAAAAGATCGTATTTTTTGAAATGTATTTTTTTAAAAATAATAATTAACTATATAGAAGAAATCTGACGGGTGGTATTACTGCCCGTCAGATTTTTATTTTTATAATGATGTTTAAATCTCACAATTGTGAGTCGGAGTATGTATTAAAATTTTTAGTATTTGATTTTTTTTCTGTAAATGACTGTGCTATGCTGCTCCATGAATTTAACATGCCATGAGCAAGAAATCCCCCCACCTCTATAGGTGGTGGATGAATTGTGATAAACACGGCATTTATTTATATGTAACTTTACGTTATAATGTGATCAGTCTTAAATAAACAAAAGGTTACAAACACAATGAATTTTGACACTAATAATCATTCAGTATTTATACTGCATTATCATCTGATCATGTGTATCAAATATCGAAATAATGAGCATAGCTATCGCAATCTACTTTGGTAAGTGGATAAAATCTGTTCTTTCGATAAACCTCATTCTACTGTTACTTCTGGTACAGGTGATCTATATCGGAATCCGATGTTATGTGAAAGACTGGCGGGAAGAACGGGGATATTAAGGAGAAGCGGACTGCCTGTATAGAAGGCTGTCCGCTTCTCTTTCATAGTTCTTGAGATTAATGAAAGTAAAAATCACCACAAGATATCGTTTATTTCTTCTGTAAATATTTTCAGTCGGCTTATTCCACTATTGGTGGAATAAAGTTCTCAATTGCATTGCGCAGCTTGGGATGATGGATAATAAAATGTATCGCTGGTGCTTTTGATTTTGATATCATAGCCCATTGCCCCTCATGAACCAATATCTGCAGATTATGAAAAAGTAGGAGCTGTACTTATCCTCAATATGTAATTAGAATTTTTTCGGGAAAAAGCCTGCGTATCACTCATGTGCGTCCTGTATTCCTCTTCACTGTATGGAAGATTGGTTTCACAAAAAATCCCGGAAAGATCCAGAACAGGTGGATTTTTGCGGAACTCTTCCGGTGTCAGAGCAGGGACTTTGTCTTCAAGCGTTTCAGACGCAAGAATGGATACAATTCTTTCCTTTTGCGCTTTCACGTGCTTTTTTATCCTCTGTTTTTGGCTGTTGTCCATGCCGTGCCGGATTAGAATCCGTTCGAGAAGTTCTTCACTTATTGTGTACAACGGTAATGTGGACCGGATGCCCCGGCGCTTTGCCGGATTTTCTGGTGTCAGAGATTAAAAAAGCGTTCAGCTCAACTTCCGTTCACTGCGGTAAATATCCATCAAAGAATCAGCATTTTTTAATAATTCATTTGCGCGCCTTTGATAGTATTCCACTTCCCGCCTGGACTTTGTCAGATAGTATTTTCCATTTTCATGGTATCCGGTAATTGCTTCGCCTGAAAGCGCAGCAGAACCGGAAACTTTTTTAACAAGTGCAGGAATGTGTTGCTTTGCGTATTTTTTTAAATAGTATGGTGAGATTAGTCCAGTCATATACATCGGAATCCAGCTTTCCAGTCCCAGCATCATTTCATCAAAGGAACGGTCAAGATTATGAATCTGATAGAGGTGCAATCCTTTCTTGAGCATCAGAGCCATACCGAACATCCATTTTTTCGGGAATTCAGGATCTTTTTGCCATTTCTTTTATTGGCATATCGCTGTACATGATCACCGGAGCAGTAGATTTGGAAAGCACAGTTGCTTTCAGAAAATCCAATTCGCTTTTCATCATCTCGCTGATGCCCCAATAGGTTCTGGATGTCGGGATCTGAAATGGAATAGAAGGGACTTTTAATTTGTCAAAGTGAATCACATGGATATATTCATCCAGATTAAACTCATCGAGCTTTTCTAAAAAAACAGTCATGGAGTCTTTGACAGCTCCTACACCGGCAAGCAGCCAGGTGTCTGTCAGCCGAACCTGAAAATCTGTGTAGTTAGACAATTCTTCCATCGGACAATGGAGCAGGCTGGATATGACAGCTTTCTGTTCTTCGGTCTGACAATGTCCGGCAACAAAAGCAGAGATCTTTCTGGCAAACTCCGCAGGGTTGGCCGGCTGCCTTTGCCCATTCCGGATACGGGAAATATAGGATGGGTCAAAGTTCAGAAAACGTGCCAGGTCGGAAATGTTTATCGGTACAACCGTCAGCAGTGTATGAAAAATTTTTTCTGGAAATGGGCAACATCCACGCTGTTTCTTATATACGGAGAAAATGAGTCAGAAACAGACTGTTCTGAGATATCAGGGATTCCTTTACTCTCGGCAATAGAAACGATTCCATTTATAAGTCTGGCAAAATTTTTCGGATCCATCTTCTGGGGTACGGTCACCGGATCTGTAACGGCTGATGGTAGCGGCAGAAAGACCGGATTTTTCCGCTAAATCTTTGGCAGTACAGTCCAGCTGCTTCATGTAGTCATCTAATAATTTCTTAAAATCCATAAAGATACGTTCTCCTTCCTAATGATACAGGTGCCTTTTTCTGTAGTATATAATATCTTCAGGGAATTACAATATTGCAATTTCAAAATGTCACTGACAATCGAGAAAGAAAAAGGGGAAAGCTCAGGATGTATGGTATATTGAAAGCGTTACAAATAGTTTTAGCTATGGATAAAAGCAAGAATGGAGGATGAATGATTATGAAGAAAAAAGAAGAAAGGAAAGGTCAGGTGGCTGGTTTTTTTACTTGCAGGTTGCCTGCTGTTGTCTATCGTACCTGCAACAGCATTTGCTGCTGAAGATACAGCTCCGGCAAAAAGTGAGAACTCTGCAGGAGAAGAAATTCAGATGCCAGAACAGCAAAACGAGCAACCAAAACCGGATTATCTCCCTCAGGGAGTAACGTATTTTTCTGATGGCGTCAAGCACGCATATCACACACGAGTTGATGTAACTGCCAATGTTTCCGTTAAGGATTCGACTGGTACGGTGGTTGAAACCACACAAGTAAGTAAAAGCAGCGGTGAGTTTAATTTTATCACAGAAGAATTCCCAAGTGCCGAAGTGCTGCAGACAGCAGTGGAAAATCTTCAGACCGAGATTGAGACACCGTACAAAGCTAGGGGGAACCGTTACAAGTGAAAATGAGAGTGCGGGGCCGATTATTGATCATTTTGAGAGTGCCTCTCTTTATACTTTTACGCCCACATCCGGCAATCCGATTGATTTTAGTTCGGATTTAGAAGCGGCAAAGCAGTATTTCAATGAGCACCCGGATGCGACCGGTACTTTCACAGTGATTCTGGATGTTCACGAATATCAAATATATGATTATACTTATGACCTGATTGTGCAGGAACCAGATGCTGTGGATGAGGCTATCACCATGGTTGACATTGGCAATATTTGGAAAAATCTTGATGCTTCACAGCCTATTGCATTTACAGCAGAAGTCAATCCTAACTCGGAATGTGCAAACCAGATGACGCTTACGGACGAGTTTTGGATGCAGTGGACTATTGATGGCCCTATAATTGCAAAATCAATCCCAAAAAGCCGGCTGCAGGGGCAACCTACAGATATGGAGTGAAATTAACAGCGAAAGGCAGGTTACTACTTCCATGAAGGATTCAAAGGTAGCGGAGTTGGATGCACTGTAATATGCGATGGCTCCACTATAACGGCGTTTTTCTGGCACACTCTCCGATGATAGAAAGCAGTTAATCCTCTGGTTTAACGACATAAAGGTGACAGCGACTGACGAAAGCTCTCAGAATAGCATTGGTGACGTAGATATTGAGGGTGTAACCTTTAATTATGAGCCGGGAGATGTTCCAAAAGCAACTGCTTACAAATGTGATCCATGGGATGAACAATATGATATAGAATACGAATATTGGGAAGAAATGGAAACGAATGTAAACGGTGAATCTATACCAGTAAAATACTGGTATTCTGATGAAAGCAAGAATAATGCACTTTCACAAGACAAAAAAAATAACGACCTTTGAGGATGGCAAAACTTATATGTATAGTCTTTCTCTTAAAGCAAAGAGACGGAAATACATTTGCAGCTAATAGTAAAGTAGTGGTGAATGGTACAAATGTAAATAATGCAAATATAACAAATACTGGAACAGGACTTTTTGTAGTTGCTG
>VOFJ01001947.1_pt1 | contig 37669 bp, 53 predicted proteins | sample 5384081 | NCBI WGS metagenome assembly VOFJ01 (sample SAMN12384729, study PRJNA508395) | human gut metagenome | isolation source: healthy gut I | host: Homo sapiens
GCTACTCTTATTTGCACCCGTTAATAGGTTGTAGAACTTCCACATATTCAAGTCATTTCCAAAGCTGCCAAAGTTCTCATCATTAATGTAGGCTTTTTGCAACACTGTTAATCTGTGTATCAGTAAGCAACATTCTTGGCAGTTTCTTTTGGTAGCCATTGGGCAAACACTGATAAAGCCTCATTTTGCCCAATATTTGTGCAAATTGGTGTTCACTCATTGAAGTATTGCCCAACTGTTGCATCAAATGCAGATGTTTGGCAGGATTGTAGTTGTTGAACAACTCCAAGGCAGAACGGTAAAGTTCACTTGTATTGCTCACCCTTAAATCATCCTTGTAACCATCTGTAAAGATGCACATGTTGCAGCATACTTGGTTTTTAAAGCCAATAGCCAATCTAAACAACTCTGGAACTTTCTTTGAATACAGATTCATTTGATTATAGGCTCTGACCCCTACTATTGAAAGGTTCAACTTGTTTCCCTCAACCGTTTCATAGAATTGTGGGAATGTCAATACTGAAAGCTGCCCTTTCATAATAGATAGTTTTGTCAGATTCCAACAACTGATTGGCAGGTTTGTGGATAGCTTCGGGAATACGACCCTTAATCACATGAGAGACACGAATATCGGGTGTTCCAATAGTCTCACCATTGTAGTAGGAGTTTGCAGCTTCCCAAACAGTTTCAATAAATGCAGCATGGTTTACTGTAAGCTCATTGTCTTTTGCAAAAACGGGAGTAATACAGTCATTTTTCAAATGTTGCAAGGTAGCTTCTTGGGTGTTTGCCTCAATGAAATGATTTACCCTTTTAGGCTTTGCAGTTTCTTCCACAATTATAGTAGCTTCTTCTGCAAACTCACCTAAATTCAAAGTTTTTTTCTCCGTTGGCATGATAACTAAATTATTCATATTGATAAAAGTTTAAATGATTAATAATTCTTTTTTTTATATCAATATACAGAGGGGGACTAAGGGGGGGTAGTACACTGTAAGGGCAGACACTCTTGTATATTTAAGGTTACTGGCTGAATGGGGGGGGGATTCTTATATGAAGTACCTTATATGTCTGTTTTCTTGACTTTTAGCTAAACTGTATATAGGTGATTCTTTAGTCAGGTAGTCTTTTTAATGTCATTAGCTGTATGTGGCATATTATAAAGTAGGTGCTATATAACTCTTCCTAACGTGGAAATATTCGGAAAATCGGAATCGGGGAAAATGTACGGTTGTGGTTCTGCGCAAAAATAAAAGCCGCAAGGGTTACTTACGGCTTGGCGATATATTAAACAACGTAACCTCTTTCAAGGTCTTCATCGGTGATTATTTCAGGATATATATTTTTTGATTATAGCTAATTGGCTTTCAGAAGTTTTCAGAAATATATCCTCTCTAAGCAGGTGTATTCCTTTCTTATTTCTCTTTACATAGCCTTTCTCTTCGGCTTCATTAATGTATTTCGATACTGTTCCTTTGGCTAAGCCAAGTTCTTCCGCTAATCTGTTTTGGCTGTAAAGAGTAGTGTTGGTTCCGTTCAAGCATTTGCATTTCAGCAGGATAAGAAAGCCTTTCAGTTCCTTGCTTATCGGTTCGTCATATAGCTTATTAGTTATGAGAACATAATGTTCTGTATCTAATTGGTAGCTGCATCTGTTAAATTTTCCATATTGTCCGTAAATATCGGACTTGTCTATGCTTATCAATCCGAGGGATTCAAACTTGTGCAGCCATTCCCTTATCTGGTCTGTCTTTTTAATTCCGTAGATATTAGTCAAGTTATCTTGTTTGATATATGATTCCATCGTATAGCAATCGGAACATAGAGCCAAGCAATAGAATAGATATGTTTCCAGCAGACTAAGTTTTCCTGCGATATTAGATGTTATTCTTTCTGTATGAGGTCATTAGCAACCGATTTTTATAGTTAGTAAAATAAATATCTCCTTTCCTTACCAATCTTCTGTAATGGTGGTTTCCGAAGTAGCTTTTCGCTTCTTTCTGATTCGTGAATGTCTTTTTTGTAGGTAAATAGATAATCATAGTTATTAAATATAAGATTTTGAGAATTAACCAATCTGTCCCGATTTGAAAAATCGGGTAGGTAGGTGTTTATATATTAGGTATTTATAAGCGACCCACCTAAGATGAACACTCCGCACCCCCTAAAATGAACACTGTCTTTTTTGAGAATTAGAATCTGATTTTCGAGATTCTCTCTTTTTGAGTTTGGGATTGAGTATTTTGTGATATACTATTCTATTCAGATTTTCAGAAAGTTCCAAATGAAATAAGCTCAATCATTAGTTAGAAAGAAAAAGAAACTGTTTTTTCAATATTATAGGAGAAACACGAATTGGGAATCTCCTATAATTTTGTATTAGTGAGAAATACGATTCAATTAGATAGGTGTGGCGACCTTTTTTGAACAGGGTATATAAAGAAATTACTCCTATAAAAAGTCGCCGTTCATATACTTCTCGACTTAATGAGTTGGATAGCCTTTGGCTTTTTTTTTCTCTGACTTTGCACCGCATGAAAAAACTTATTGATAGTATGCGATGTTACCGCCTCTTTGGGTTGTAAGCCAACAAGATTAAATATTCGGGTTAATTCTTCTTTTATATATTTGGCAGAATACCACTGTCCTGCCTCAAACGAATTAGCTATAAGTTTAAGTACCTCTGTTCCGGTTGCTTTCTTGTGGTAGTCAGTAAGAACCATAGCTTCTTTAATTTTCTTGCGGTTGTATTTCAAATGTTCTATTTTGTCTTTTCCAATTTTATCGTATGCTTCCACAATAAAACTGTCCGCTTTCTCCAAGTCCCTTTTGAACTGGTATTCCATTTCCGTTTGGCACTCACCAAGCAATTCAAGCTGTTGCACCATTATTTTGCGTTTCTCTTTAATTGAGATTGATTTATTGGTACGCTGCAATTTTTCATAATCACCGAGCTTATAATCCAAGAAACTATAATGATTGATTGTAAAAAGCGTCGCAATCCTTGTATGCTTCATACAGATTATCGGGACAATTATAATATCCTTTCACCAATTCAGTATTGATGTAGTTGTCTATCTTGAAGTATCTGGTTCTTCCTTTCTCGTCCAGCATCTCCGCATAGGGCAGACTGACAAGAACAGCACTGTATGCGTCTTTTGCGGAAACGGTGGTCGCATAGTCATAATAATTCTGTAACATATCGTACACGTCTTTCCAACACGAAATACGTCCTTTAAGTTCTTCCTTGCTTCTCACCATGAAATTGCGGTTGGTGTTGCTGATATGGTGGATAGAGGACACACCGTTTCTGAATCTTCCCACACATTGAATCGTGTCCGTATTCGGGTCAAATGCGGTATAGTCCGCAAAATAACAGTCTGTCAGTAATAAGATGGTCGGCTTCTCTTCAAGTTCAATATCCACCGCATTATAAAAACGTGAAGTGAGCCAGTTATAACGCCTCATTATGTCTTTGTCCCATATATCGGGAAACATTCTCAAACTTCAAGCCTTTCAGCTTTTCCACACTCTTTTCGGAACAGAATACTGCGGATTCGTCCAATAAGTCAAGTTGCTGCATCAGTGAATAGATGGTATCTGTAGAATTACAGAATACGAAACAATTACCTTTCAGACCTGCAAACACTTCTTTTGCTGCCTGCAACAGATTATTGGTAGCATGGAGATTCATGCCTTTTACATAGTCGAATGTAGGCTTGATGGTAATGGTCTGAAATTTCTGTTCTTCAAAACGTGGGTCTGTAAACTCAATGGGAGTGGCAGATACCAAGGCTTTCTGTTCACATTCAAAAAATAAGTCCATAGGCAATGTTATATCGGGACGAAAACCTGAATCTTTGACTATCTTATGGCATTCATCGAACAATAGAAAGCTGTTATAGCGTATATCCATATCCATTTCTTCAAATGCTTCCTGCACCTTGTGGAAACTTTCGGGAGTGGTGAGTATCTTGAAATATTTATTCTGTTTGATGCTCCTTTCCATGTATGCCACTATGTCGTCCGCATAGACACCATCAAAAACACCGAAAAGATTGTCTTTTCCATGCTTCGGGTCTTTACACTTTCCGCTGATAACGGGTTTGTTCGGCTCTATGATGATTGAATTGCGGTGTGCTTTCAGTTCTCCATAAGTAGCACCAAGTCCCGTAAGTTTCTTATATAATATGGTGTTGGTGGGGATTTCGGGCAGTATCTCTGTCAAGTATTGGATTTTGCCGTTTGCTTCCTTGCTGACTGTTATCTCTTTGTTCTTCATTTTTCTTATACTTAAATAGTTAATAAAAAAGGGGAAACTCCCCCTTTACTTTTGGTTGTTTAGATAATCTGTTTATGCTCACGTAAATAGTCCAATGTCTCATCTGTCCGCTTGATTCTGAACATTATCTTTCCTTTGAAGCAAGGAAGAATCGCACTGATAGATTCGGGATGCTCTCTAAACAACGGAACATATTGTATTGTCTTACCAGCGTCAATCATTGCTTTCAGTATTCCAAGCTGGAAGTCCTCGTTCTCATCCAACGTGTCCGCTTCTTTCGGGTTTGTATCGAAGTCTGTCACGTCACCTTTGAATAAGTAGTTCAACAAGCCTTGATAGGATGCGCTTTTCAGTTGGTATTTGAATCCTGCCACGTGAGCGGATTCTATCCATGCACAACGTGTATTGTCTTTGCTACCGTAGAACTTCACTATCAGTTGTTCTTTACGCTTCATCATTTCCTGCAAGGTGTTGTATGCGCCTTGGTTATCATACTCTTTTATAGCGGTTTTTGTACCGAAATTGTAATCAAAATTACTCATGGTTATAATTTTTTAATTAATGAATATGTTAATGCAATCATTGACTTTGGCGCCTTATTGTCTCTGATTGACATTGCAAAAGTAGGGCAGAATTTAGGGGTAACAAAGGAATTTGCCGAATGCCCATGTGTGTAGAAAATGTGCCCATTCCAGTACGCAAAAAAAATGCGTACCAAAAAAAGACAGCCCTTTCAGTACGCATTTTTACTATGGTTTTATGTATGTTGTTTAAGAAACTACCATGTAGTTATTAGCTATGACAGACGGAAATTTCTCGTTCTTGTATCTTCTAAGGAGATTGGATAACATTCTGTTCTTGTTGCCCTCTGAATCGTATTCTTCATTATACCTCTTGCCATCATAGCCCACTGTATAGATAAGCCTTGAAACAAGCATCATCTTGTCTTTAGATACCTTTACCTTTTTGTTGGATATGGTGGTAGCCTTTCTTCTCTCAATGAAGAACAGAAACATATCCGTAAACTTCCACTTCTTATAAGATATGTCAAGACTGAACTTGTCTTTGAAGTTCATTTGTGATAACAGACTGTTATCTATAAAGCCTTTCAATCCTATATCTTCTAATTGTTTGATTTTTAGCCCTATGCCTTGTTCTCCGTTTACAATATTGCCGTATGTTTCACTGAAATGATGGACTGCAATTTGAATGATATTTATCAAATCTTCTCTTTCTGTATAATAACTCTTTCTATTGCCTTGCTTCAAAGTAATACTTGACGCATCACACAGATTAGTTAGAAAAGTGGCAAAGTCTTCAAGTACGGACTTTCCCATAATGGGTGCATTTGTACCAATATCCTCTATAAAATCATATACGAAAAGAAGTAGATACCAAAACTTACTAACATCTAACTTATACGCTTCAATGGTATTCTGTAAATCTTCGTTGGTCAGAAACTTCTCTTTGAAAGAATCGTCTAACTTTCTGTATTCTCGTTTCTTGTATTCATCTAAAGTTCCTTTTGAAAGAATCGTCCAGCTTTTCTGTATTCCCGTTTTTTTCCTGTGTCTCTCAGGAAAACCGCTGATCAAAGGTTGTGCGAAGGAAAATATCCGGGATCTCCCGGCGCAGCCTGCCAATAATATCCACCAGCTCCTGCTTGGTGGTACGGCGGCCCATGCGTTTCAGCACACGGTCACTTTGCATGCTGGATCGGAAGATCCAGATAATGACAGATCTTCTTCTCTTCCTTCATAGTCTGAATCAGCTCATCATAAATCTCTTCCGGGTAACAGTACAAAATACGGATCCAGCGGATTCCCTTTATTTTGCAAAGCTCCTTTAAAAGGACATGAAGAGATTTCTTTCCATAGATGTCCTTACCATATACAGTGGTCTCCCTGGGCAACCAGAATCAGCTCTTTCACCCCTTTTTCAGCAAGAGACCGGGCTTCTTTTACGAGCTGCTCCATAGGCACGCTTCTGTAGCCGCCCCGGAGTCTTGGGATAATACAGTAGGTACAATGCTTGTCACAGCCTTCTGCAATTTTCAGATATGCAAAATGTCCACCTGTGGTCAACATACGCTTACCGGAAATATCCGGAAGAAAATCAATGCTCTTGTACTCTTCAAAGTGTCTGCCTGCCTGGGCTTCCTTTACAGCCTTGCTGATATCGCCGTAAGAGGTTGTACCAAGAATGGCATCCACTTCAGGTATTTCCTCTGAAATTTCTTTCTTGTAACGCTGTGCCATGCAGCCGGTAACGATCAGCACCTTGCAGGTACCTGCCTTTTTCTTCTCTGCCATTTCAAGAATGGTATTTACACTTTCTTCTTTGGCATCACCGATAAAACAGCAGGTATTGACAATAATGACCTCTGCTTCGTCCTCATCATCAACGATCTCATGTCCGTCTGCAGCAAGCATTCCAAGCATTTCCTCAGAATCTACCAGATTCTTATCACATCAAGGGAAATGAACAGTAATTTCATATTATTCTGCACTCTCCTCAGACTCAGCAGGATCAACTGCAGCTGCAGGTTCTTCAGCAGCAATCTCCTCTGCAGAATGTCCTGCGATCTCTGCTAAATCCTCTTCCTCATGTTTACCTGGAAGGATCTTAACCTTTCCGTGATATAACTCGTCAATTGCGATAGAAAGAGGTTTCTTGCCTTTAACATTATCTGCCAACGGCTTTTGCACCGCCGATCAGCTGACGCGCACGCTTGCTTTGTAGCAAGAATCGAGGGGAATAACGGCTGTTGAGCACCATGCTCTCATCGTCGTCCTCATTGTTGGTATTGATTGCTTCGATTAACTCAGAATAAGATGGATGGATCATATATATACTCCTTTCAAAAATTGTGATTATTGTTATAATTTTTATAAAGATTCGCAGCTTCAAACTGTATTTTCGCGAATAAAGTTGCAAATCAATATTTCATTTTATGGCAGTTTCATCTGCTCTTTATTTGGATTATTCTTCCACAAACTTTGCTGCCTGTGCCTGGATCTCATGGATAAAACCAAGGTTTCGCCTCATGGCGAAATGTTCGCTCTGAATAATATTATGAAGCCTGTCTACAGCATCCTCCAGCTGGTCATTCACCAGCAGATAGTCGTACTCGTCAACTCCTTCTGCCTCCTGTGCAGCTCTTGCAAAGACGCTGGTGGATCACTTCCGCAGTCTCAGTGCCTCTTCCAACAAGACGCTCTTTCAGTTTCCTCCATGGAGGGCGCTGTTACAAATACCAGCACAGCTTCCGGGAATTTCTTCTTGATCTTGCGGGCTCCCTGAATCTCGATCTCCAGAATCACATCCCGGCCTGCTGACAACTGCTCCTCCACATAAGCCTTAGGTGTGCCGTAGTAATTCTCCACGTACCGGGCATATTCGATCAGCTGATCCTGACGGATCATTTCCTCAAATTCTTCTTTTTGTGCGGAAAAAAGTATTCTCTTCCGTCTTCTTCCCCTGGTCTGGGGTTTCTGGTGGTGGCAGATACAGACAATGCGTAATTGTCGTACTTCGCCATCAGGCTTTTCATAATGGTGCCTTTTCCTGCTCCGGAAAAACCGGAAACAACTGCCAAAACTCCTCTACTCATGGCCCTCTCCCTTATTTTCTATAACTTCTGCAAATCTGCGAGCGATCGTGTCCGGCTGGATCGCAGATAATATCAGAATGTGGTCTGAGGATAACGATCACAGACTTGGTCTTTCTTCCCTGAGTGGCATCCACAAGGGAATTGGAACCCTTCACACTCGGAACCATTCGTTTCACCGGAGCGGCATCCGGGTTTACCACAGCTACGATTTTCTGGGAATTCACCACATTGCCGAATCCGATATTGATTAATTTTGCCATGTTTTTCACCCTTCTGTCAATATGGAAAGCTTGCGTCTTTGATTCTCTAGTACATCGCTTCGTAAATAACTATACCAATCACGTAGGATGTGGATTCGAGTGTGCAGGTATAAAAACGCAGGCGTAGCGGGCTACGCCGAGGCTTTTTATACCTGTGCAATCGGATTCACAGACAAGTGAGTGGTATAGTTATTTCGAAAACGATGTACTAGGTTACTCCACATTCTGAACCTGTTCTCTGATCTTCTCAATCTCTGTCTTCAGATCAATTGCTATATTGGAAATAATCAGATCACTTGATTTCGACAAAATGGTATTTGCCTCACGGTTCATCTCCTGTGCCATAAAATCAAGCTTGCGTCCGATGCCTTCCTTCTCCTCCAGCATCTTCTTCATTCCCTGGATATGGCTGTGGAGACGGACAGTCTCCTCATCGTTGCAGATCTTGTCGGAGAACAGGACAACTTCTGCTGCAATACGGGGAATCTTCGATCTGAGAATCCTCCAGAAGCTCATGAACCTTGGCTTCCAGCTTCTCTCTGTAAGAATCCACAACCTCCGGAGAGCGGGCTTCTACCTGACTTACCTTCTCATCAAGAGCATCCAGCTTGGCGATCAGGTCGTTCTTCAGATTCTCTCCCTCGCTTGCACGGGACTGGGCAAATTTCTCGCAGGCCTCACGAAGCGGTGCTTCCAGAACTGCCCACAATGCGTCCTCATCTACAGACTGCTCCTCCATAGTCAGCACGTCCGGATAACGGGAAAGAACTCCTGCCTTCACATCGTTCTCAAGGCCAAATTCCTCTGCCATCTGACGGATATATGCAAGCTATTCTCCTGCAAGCTCCTTATTATACTTCAGTGTGCCACAGCTTAAGGTGTAGTCCTCATATGTGATAAACACATCCACTTTACCACGCTGCATATAGGTCTTCATAAGATTCCGGATCGCGCCCTCAAGGAAAACCAGCTTCCTTGGCATTTTGATACTCAGATCCAGATATCTGTGATTGACGGATTTTAACTCAACGGTGATTTTCCGCTCTTTTGTAATCACCTCGGCCCTTCCAAAGCCGGTCATACTTTTTATCATAGTAATCTCTTTCTTTATTTTTATTCCGAATACTGTCTGAAAAGAGTACCATTCCGCATAACAGAATCGTCTCTGATATTCAGGCAATAACTCTACGCAGGCTACCGTTCACAGTTGCCTACGCATACAGATTTATTATAGTTCATTCTAAAACCCTAGTCAAATCCTTTTTTTTTTGCTGTTATAATAAAGTCTGCATGTCACGGTTACTGGTCACGGAGCGACCGGTAACCTGTCAGCAGAAAGGAGTTTTTTATGGCTTTTGACGGAATTACCATTGCTGCAATGGTTTCTGAATTAAATAAAAATCTCTCCGGGGGACGCATTAACAAAATTGCCCAGCCGGAAAGTGACGAACTGCTGATCACCGGAAAAGGTGCAAATGGTCAGAAGCGTCTGCTTCTCTCCGCCAGCGCCTCCCTGCCTCTGATCTATTTTACAGGCAAAAACCGGATCAGCCCTTTGACTGCACCTAATTTTTGCATGCTTCTCCGCAAGCACATCGGAAGCGCCAGGATCACTGCGATACGCCAGCCTGGTCTGGAGCGTGTTGTAGAATTTGAGCTGGAGCACCTGAACGAACTTGGTGATGTATGCCATAAGGTTCTCATTATGGAACTGATGGGAAAGCACAGCAACATTATCTTCTGTGATGATAATAATATGATCCTGGATAGTATCAAGCACGTATCCTGCAACGTAAGTTCTGTACGTGAAGTTCTGCCAGGACGTCCTTATTTTCATCCCCACACTCAGGACAAGCTGGATCCTCTTACCATTTCCAGAGAGGATTTCATGGAAAAAGTATGCGGCAGATCTAATGCTGTCTCCAAAGCTCTCTATCAGACGCTTACCGGTTTCAGCCCGGTAATGGCTCAGGAACTTTGCTATCGCGCTTCCATTGATGGAAATGACGATGTCCAGACATTAGATGAGAATACCAGAGAGCAGCTTTATACAGAATTCACCCGTTTAATGGAACAGATCCGGAGGGAAGAATTTACCCCGGTTATTGTTTTCAAAGGGGGACGAGCCGGTTGAATACGGTGTTCTTCCTTTTTTTCCCAATATGGAGAAGGCTTCACCACCCGTACCTTTGAATCTGTGTCAGAGATGCTGGAAACCTATTATGCCTCCCGCGACGTGATCACCCGTATCCGTCAGAAATCTGCGGATCTCCGAAAGATCGTCCAGACTGCCCTTGACCGCAACCGAAAAAATTAAGCCTTCAGCAGAAGCAGATGAAAGACACTGAAAAAAGGACAAATACAAGGTTTACGGCGAATTGATCAACACCTACGGCTATGGTCTGGAAGAAGGCTGTAAATCCTTTAAGGCTGTGAACTATTATAATGGAGAAGAAATCACCATTCCTCTTGATCCTACCCTGACCCCACAGGAGAATTCCAAAAAATATTTCGATCGTTACGGTAAGCTGAAGCGTACCCAGGAAGCTCTGGAGGTTCAGATTGCAGATACCACCAGCGAGATCGAACATCTGGAATCCATCTCCAATGCCCTGGACATTGCCGCTGAGGAGAGCGACCTTTCCCAGATCAAGGAAGAGCTTATGGAATACGGCTATGTGAAGCGCCACTACGGAAATAAAAAAGGTGCCAAAATGCAGGTGAAATCCAAACCCTTCCATTATGTTTCCAGTGATGGCTACGATATTTATGTAGGAAAAACAACTACCAGAATGATGAGCTGACCTTTAAATTTGCCACACAGGAAATGACTGGTGGTTCCATGCCAAAAAGATGCCGGGCTCCCATGTTGTGGTAAAGACAAAAAGACGGCACACTTCCGGACCGCACCTTTGAAGAAGCAGGAAATCTTGCAGCCTTTTATTCCAAGGGACGCACTGCACCAAAGGTAGAGATTGATTATCTCCAGAAAAAGAATGTGAAAAAAGCCGGCTGGAGCCAAACCGGGATTTGTAGTTTATTATACAAACTATTCTCTGATGGCTTCACCAGATATTGCAGGAATCCAGCAGTTATCCTGATTGTAACTGTTTTTCCCTTTTGCATTTTGCATACAGCCCTAAATTTGCAAAACGGCTGCTCTGCAAACCGCAAGCTGCTTCTATCTATATATACCGGAGCCTGTTTCAAGCACGCTCTGATTTAAGAACAGGAGTTATCTATGAGTATTTTAAATGTTGAACACCTTACCCACGGCTTTGGTGACAGAGCCATTTTCCATGATGTTTCCTTCCGTCTTTTTAAAAGGAGAACATATTGGCCTGGTAGGCGCCAACGGAGAGGGAAAATCCACCTTCTTCAATATTGTAACTGACAAACTGATGCCGGATGAGGGGCAGGATCCAGTGGGCAAAAAATGTCCGCGTAGGTTATCTGGACCAGCATTCTGTCCTCGCTCCTGGCATGACCATCCGCGACGTGCTGAAATCTGCTTTTTCCTGGCTTTTGAACTGGAAGAACGAATGAATACCATCTGTGATTCCCTTGGTGAAGCCTCCCGGAAGAAATGGAAGTTCTTATGGAGGAACTGGGAACTATCCAGGATACCCTGACCATGCATGACTTCTACGTAATTGATTCCAAGGTAGAAGAGGTTGCCCGGGCACTTGGTCTTCTGGATCTTGGGCTTGACCGTGATGTCACAGATCTCAGCGGCGGACAGAGTACCAAGGTGCTCCTTGGCCAAGCTGCTTCTGGAGAAACCAGATATTCTTCTTCTGGATGAGCCCACCAACTATCTGGATGAAGAAACACATTGCATGGCTGAAACGCTATCTTCAGGAATATGAGAATGCTTTTATCCTTATTTCCCATGATATTCCGTTTCTCAATGATGTGATCAATATCGTTTATCATATGGAAAATCAGGAGCTGAACCGTTATGTAGGCGATTATGACCACTTTCAGGAAGTCTATGAGGAAGTGAAAAAAGCTCAGTTAGAGGCGGCTTATCGCCGCCAGCAGCAGGAAATCAGCGAACTGAAGGATTTCGTTGCCAGAAACAAAGGCCCGGGTTTCCACAAGAAATATGGCGATGTCCCGTCAGAAAAAGCTGGATAAAATGGATGTCATCGAACTGGCTGCCGAGAAACCAAAGCCGGAGTTTCATTTCAAACAGGGACGCACCCCGGGGAAAAATACATTTTCGAGACAAAGGATCTTGTAATCGGATATAACGAGCCCCTTTCCCGCCCTCACCCTTTCCATGGAACGCGGACAGAAAATTGCGCTTGTAGGTGCAAACGGGATTGGGAAAACCACACTGCTGAAAAGTATTCTTGGTCTGATCCCATCATTGAAGGGAACCAGGGAATTAGGGGACAATCTGCAGATCGGATATTTTGAACAGGAGATCAAAGGCGAGAACAGGAACACCTGTATCGATGAGATCTGGGAAGAATTCCCGTCTTTCAGCCAGTACGAAGTGCGTTCTGCCCTTGCAAAATGCGGCCTTACCACAAAAAATATTGAAAGCCAGGTGCGTGTGCTTTCCGGCGGAGAGCAGGCCAAGGTCCGCCTTTGCAAGCTGGTAAACAAAGAGACAAATGTCCTTCTTCTGGACGAGCCTACCAATCATCTGGATGTGGATGCAAAAAGAGGCTCTGAAGGAGGCACTAAAGGGAATACCGTGGAAGTGTGCTTCTGATCTGCCATGAACCGGAGTTTTACCGCGATGTGGTTTCTCAGGTATGGGACTGCAGTAAATGGACAACTAAGATCCTGTAAATGCTATATTAAGATTATTATTTTTATAAATAAAACAGCATCCAGACAGAATATATTTTTTTTCATAATTCTGTCTGAATGCTGTTTTTCCTTTCATAAACAGTGATGTCATTTGCAGCAGCATGTCCGTTTAGAATAATTTGTCATTCTACTACATTTCAATCTATCAGTTCACAAACTGAATGATTCCGGATACCTGCTCGTATGCACTATCCCAGTCCTGACCACTTGCCAGTCCTTTTTACTTTTCCCTTTGATTGTTACTCGCTTGGAAGCCGCATATCCGGAAGCATCTGCCTTGATTCCCTTATTGGTTGTGAAATCATGCGTACCCCAGATCTTATCTGCATAATATTTGCCGTCAGCCTTCAATTCAATATTGCTGAATGTGGCATTTACAGAATCTCCGTTTAATCTTGCAGAACCCTCTACGCGAAGATAGACAGTTGTGTTTGCAAGGCTGCTGTTTTTAACTGTTTTGACAAGTTTGCCGTTGATGTAGCAGCTGCAGGTTCCGTCTTTTTTTTTCACAGTCAGCATTACATGGTAAGTCTTATCTCTGGCCGCTTCCTGAACCCAGATATAGTTCTGACCGCCTGCACCATTGTGGGCTACATTCTCGATCATGAACCATGCCTTACCTGTATAGGGGAGCTCTTGCATGCTTGTCATACTGGATACCAAAGCTTACTGCAGAGGTCGCCGTGCAGGCAACCAGCTTCGCATGGTAACCGGAACCGGAACCAGAAAGTACCATATCCGTTTCAATGGTATATTCGGAAGCTGTATTTGCAACAGTGGAACCTGTTGCCGTGGTATTTCCGCCGGCAGTATCCGGTTTCGTTGTGGTTGGCACCTTATAAACGATTTTCAGTCCTTTTTTGTTATAGGAACTTACTTTTTCTTTCCTTTGTAGGCTTTTACTGTGTAGTAGTATGTAGTTCCACTCTTCACTTTTTTATCTGTGTAAGATGTTTTGGAACCGCCTTTCACAGTTTTGATTTTTTTCCAGGAACTGTTTTTCTGTCTTACGCATAACATAGTAGCCGGAAGCGCCTTTACTCTTTTCCAGGTAATTTTAACACTTTTTGTTTACACGTACCACCTTGGAAAGCTTCTGGTGCTTTTAATGCTGCTGCCTGAACCGCCTCTGCTTTTCCAAATGAATAAACCGGAAATACAAGCATAAAAGCGAGTAAAAACAGCATAATAATCTTTTTTGATTGCTTTTCTGTTCATAATATTCCTCCTTCTTTTTCCTCATATGAACTTCCATCATAAAAAGACGGAGAACTCCCCTTCGGGAAATTCTCCATCTCATTATACTACTTATTCATCAGCAGCGTCAACCTTGCTTGCCCGTGCTTCGATCTCTTTCTGCTGGATATCACCAGGAGCCTGCTCATAGCGGGCAAACTCGTAGGAGAAGTCACCACTTCCGCCAGTCATGGAACGAAGATCTGTGGAATATCCATAAATCTCAAGAAGAGGAACGTCAGCTTCAATAATGGTATTTCCGTTATGATCCCGGATTCATTCCAAGAACACGGCCGCGGCGTTTATTCAGATCGCCCATAACGTCACCTGTATATTTATCCGGAACAGTTACTTTCATAGATACGATTGGCTCTAAGAAGTACAGGTGATGCATCCATAAATCCTTGTTTAAATGCAAGAATCGTTGCCATCTTGAATGCCATTTCAGAGGAGTCTACCGGATGATAAGAACCATCATAAAGAGTAGCCTTTCACACCAACTACCGGATATGCTGCCAGAGGTCCTTTCTGTACGCATTCCTGAACACCTTTCTCAACTGCCGGGAAGTAGTTCTTTGGAACGGCACCACCACCTACAACCTGTTCAAATTCATAAGGTGTCTCCAGATCACCTGATGGCTCAGAAACGCATCTTAACGTGACCATACTGTCCGTGTCCACCGGACTGTTTCTTATGTTTACCTTCCACATCAGAGTTCTTGCGGATAGTTTCACGGAAAGCTACCTTTGGTTTGGAAAGTTCGATGTCTACTTTTGTAGCGTTCCTTCAGCATGCTTACTATAACGTCAAGATGCTGATCGCCCATACCATAGATCAGACTCTGACGGTTTTAGAGTCATTTCTCAACACGAACAGTTCTGTCCTCGCTCATGATCTTGGAAAGAGCCTGGGAAATCTTATCCTCGTCTCCCTTGTTCACAGCCTTAAATCTCTTGTAGGTATAAGGTGTGGAAAGAATTGCTTTCGGATAAAGAACCGGATTCGCCTTTGGTGGCAAGGCTGTCACCGGTCTGAACACTGACTAATTTGGCAATTGCTCCGATATCACCTGCATGAAGTTCTCTGGAACTTCGATAGGCTTGGAACCCTGAAGAACATATAATTTGTTAAGACGCTCTTCTGTGCCTTTCTCAACATTGAGAAGGGTATCATCGGATTTGATAACACCGGAAACAACTTTAATAAGAGAATATTTACCAAGGAACGGATCTGCGATCGTTTCCATACATATGCTGATTTCGCTTTTGGCAAAGTCATAGTTCGCTTCAAAGATCTCGTTGGTCTTCTGAGAAATACCGTTGCAGGAACGCTTGTCCGGACTCGGGAAATATCCGCAGATATCATCCAGAAGGTTGGATACGCCGCGAAGATTGATCGGGGATCCCATGCATACCGGAATAATACTTCCATCCTGTACATTGGCGGCGATTGCTGCGGAAACCTCTGCTACGGAGAAGGTATCTCCCTCGAAATAACGGTCCATAAATTCTTCGCTGGTCTCTGCTACAGATTCCATCAGGAGGATTCATGATATTTCTCAAGATACTCATCCAGATAAGAAGGAATCTCGCACTCTTCCTTCTGTCCCTTGTCGATATATTTTCTTCCGGCCTGCTTCACAACGTTAACATATCCCACGAACTTGCCATCCTCACGGATCGGGAAATGAAGGGGAGCAATCCTCTTGCCGTACAGCTCTGTCAGCTCATCCACGACCTCACGATAACTTACATCGTCCACGTCCATATCGGTAACGAAAATCATTCGCGGAAGTTTATACTTCTCGCAGAGATTCCATGCCTTCTGGGTACCAACCTGTACCCCTGCCTTACCTGATACTACGATGATCGCTGCGTCTGCGGCACTGACTGCCTTCCTCAACTTCTCCTACGAAGTCAAAATATCCGGGAGTGTCCAGAATGTTTACCTTGTTCTTCTGCCACGGGACCGGAATCAGAGATGTAGTGATAGAGAAATGTCGTTTGATTTCTTCTTTATCATAATCACTGACTGTATTGCCATCTTCTACACGGCCTAAACGGTTGGTCAAGCCGGCAAGATATGCCATTGCTTCTGCCAGAGTTGTCTTTCCAGCACCGCCGTGTCCTAACAGCACTACATTTCTGATTCGGTCTGTTCTGAAAACGTCCATATGTAATACCTCCCTGTTTGTCTAATATGTGCACATTTTACTAAATATTCAGAAGAATTTCAAGTATTTTCTGGGATTTTGACGGTTCTTTTTTTCAAAAAAAAGTTTAGATTATTTTGTCATTTCTGTAGGAATTGACAATTTGCGAAGAATCTCGTACAATATCATAAGATAATTTTTCACTTTAACGAAGGAAAGGAAACGACATTATATTATGAAGACAATCGGTTTTATCGGTCTCGGTCTGATTGGCGGCTCTATCGCCAAGGCCATCCGGAAGTACCATCCGGATTACCACATTCTGGCCTATAACCGCAGTAAGGAAGCACTTGCCTCCGCCATCAGCACCGGCATTATAGATGGTGTCTGTGAGGAAATGAAGGATCCACGCTTTGGATCCTGTGATTATGTATTTTTATGTGCTCCGGTAGAGATCAACCTGGAGTGCCTTGCATATCTGAAAGAGATCCGCCAGCCAGGCTGCATTATCACAGATGTGGGAAGTGTAAAGGGAATCATCCATCAGAAAGTGGATGAGCTGGGAATGACAGACTGCTTTATCGGCGGTCACCCTATGGCCGGTTCTGAGAAAACCGGTTTTGACCATTCCAACGAGCGCATTCTGGAAAATGCATACTATATTCTTACCCCTGGCGGGGAAGTGGGACTGGAATATATTTCAGATTTTACAGAGCTGATCAGTTCTCTTGGTGCTATCCCTATGGTGCTTACAGCTGAAGAACATGATTTTATTACAGCAGGTGTAAGCCATCTGCCCCATATTATTGCTTCCGCCCTTGTAAATCTGGTAAAAACTCTGGACAACGATGCCGAATATATGAAGACCATCGCAGCAGGCGGTTTCCGCGATATTACAAGGATTGCCTCTTCTTCTCCTGTTATGTGGCAGCAGATCTGCATGGAAAACCATGAGAACATTTCCAATGTTCTGGACGACTACATCCGCATGCTGATCCAGATCCGCTGTTCTGTAGACAACTGTGCTACAGATGGTAAGGAGGCAGATGCTATTTATCAGATGTTTGCAAGCTCCAGGGATTACCGTGATTCCATTGATGTTGTGGATAATGGTCCTATCCGCAAGGCTTATGTGCTTTATCTGGATATTGCAGATGAAGCCGGCGGAATCGCTACCATTGCCACCATCCTTGCCATGGACAAGATCAGCATTAAAAACATCGGCATCATCCACAACCGCGAATTCGAGCAGTGCGTTCTGAAAATCGAATTTTATGAAGAAGACGCTATGGAACGGGCCATTGCACTTTTGAAAAAGCGCAATTATATTGTTTATGAGCGATAACCTGCGCACCGGCAGTTGTTTATTGGATACATCACAATTAATTTTTCATACAAACTCTGTATCAATACAGCAAATATGAAGTAACCGCCATATTGACTCGTCTGATTCTTTATAAGTAATATAATCGATACCTGTTTTTTGCTGTATGAAACTTTATATTTAAGGAACAATTATTATGGAAATAAAAAAACTTACAAATCTCCACGGAGAACTTACAGTCCCAGGCGACAAATCCATCTCCCACCGTGCCGTCATGTTCGGTTTCCCTTGCCAAAGGAACCACAAAGATCACCCATTTTCTGGAAGGTGCAGACTGTCTGTCTACCATCTCCTGTTTCCGCAAAATGGGAATTGATATTGAGAATAACAGCGGAGAAATCCTGGTTCATGGAAAAGGACTCCACGGATTATCTGCCCCTGTTGATATTCTGGATGTTGGAAACAGTGGCACAACTACCCGCCTGATTTCCGGTATTCTTGCAGGACAAAATTTTGTATCGGAGCTTACCGGCGATGCCTCTATCCAGAGCCGCCCTATGAAGCGCATCATGACTCCCCTTCTTTCCATGGGCGCTGATATTGCAAGCATAAAGGGAAATAACTGTGTTCCCCTTCGGATTGCAGGTCATCCTCTGAAGGCCATTCACTATGATTCACCAGTTGCCTCTGCTCAGGTAAAATCCTGTGTACTTCTGGCGGGAATGTATTCTGACGGAATTACCAGCGTCACCGAACCGGTTCTTTCCAGGAACCATACAGAAATCATGTTAAACTACTTTGGAGCTCAGGTAACTTCTGAGGGAACTACCGCTTCCATTGCTCCGGAACCATCTCTTTTTGCCAGAGAAATTACAGTACCCGGGGATATTTCATCTGCTGCTTATTTCATCGCTGCAGGACTTCTGGTGCCAGGCAGTGAGATTCTTCTGAAGAATGTGGGAATCAATCCCACAAGAGACGGACTGCTCCGTGTGTGCAAGGATATGGGAGCTGACATTACGCTCTTAAATGTAAATATGGAAGGAGAGCCTACCGCTGATCTTCTTGTTCGCACCAGTTCTCTTCACGGTACAACAGTGGGCGGGGAAATCATTCCGACTCTTATTGACGAGATTCCGATGATTGCAGTTATGGCTGCTTTCGCCGAGGGAACTACTGTGATCAAGGATGCAAAAGAACTTAAAGTAAAAGAATCAGACCGAATTCTGGTTATGGCAGAGAACCTTTCCCGCATGGGTGCGGACATTACACCTACAGAGGGACGGAATGATCATACATGGAGGCAAGCCGCTTCACGGCGCAGAGATTGATTCTTATCTGGACCACAGAGTGGCTATGTCTTTCGCTGTTGCAGGACTGCTCTGTGATGGACCGCTCTCTATTAAGGGTGGAGATTGTGTGAAGATTTCTTATCCGGAATTTTATGAGGATCTGTATCGGTTAGGAGAATAATCTGAACCGCAGGAACTTAAATGAGAACATTTTTCGTTACTGTGAACGGAGTGAGCAATAACCATTTTTTCCATTTAGGTTCCTGTTTTTTTTGCCTTTTTAGATGTGCATTCTTATTATTTTATGTTAAATAATAGTCAATGTTAGTTTAGTGCAACTGTCATATTTTGCCAGATTATATGCTTGTATTTTCTTTTAAAATATACATATTGCACATTTTACCATGTATTAATTTCTATGCAATTTTAAAATTCGTTTTAATCTCATTTCTATATTGATATTCTTTTTAACGATTTCGACGAAGTTAAAAAAACTTTCCGTTTTCCTCTTTTTTTCTTCAAAAAAAATAACGTATAATCCCACTGTAAGTTGAGGAACACTAAAACAAACAAAGCGAAGGTGAACAGCCCAGACAAAAGAGCGGCTGCCACAAGAAAGGAGCCAGAAATAATGAAAATTTTATTTTACGGAACCAAAAATTATGACGAGCAGTTTTTTGAAAAACTTTTACCTGAATTTCCAGATATTAAGATTAAATTTATTGAAGCAAATATCCATGAGGAGACCGCTTCTCTTGCAAAAGGTTATGAAGCCATCTGTGCATTTGTAAATGCAGATCTCGGCGCACCGGTCATTGAAGAACTTCACCGCCAGGGTGTAAAACTGATCCTGATGCGCTGCGCTGGTTACAATAACGTGGATATTAAGACAGCCCACAAATATGGCATGAAAGTTCTGCGTGTACCAGGTTACTCTCCCGAGGCTGTTGCAGAACACGCAATGGCGCTGGCTCTTACAGCTAACCGTCACACTCACAAGGCTTACATCAAATGCCGTGAGAACAACTTTACTTTAAGCGGTCTTATGGGCGTGAACCTTTACAAGAAAACAGCCGGTATTATCGGTACTGGTAAAATTGGTCAGGCTATGGCAAGAATCTGCAAGGGATTTGGAATGCGGGTCATTGCATATGATCTTTTTCCCCAACAAGAATCTTGACTTCCTGGAATACGTTTCTCTTGATGAATTGCTGGCTACCAGTGATCTGATCAGCCTGCACTGCCCGCTTACTGATGAAACCAAACATATTATCAATGAAAAGACAATTGCCCAGATGAAGGACGGAGTTATCCTTGTAAACACTTCCCGTGGCGGTCTTATCAAGACGGAGGATCTGATTTCCGGTATCCGCGACCATAAGTTCTTCGCAGTTGGTCTGGATGTTTATGAGGAGGAATCTGATTATGTATTCGAAGATCTGTCTGAGAGCATTATGCAGACTTCCCTGATCCAGAGGCTTCTCTCCTTCCCGAACGTAACCATGACCTCCCATCGGGGATTCTTTACAGAAGAAGCACTCACTAACATTGCAGAGACAACTATGGAGAATGCGCAGGCTTATATCAATGGAGATGAGCTGAAGAACGAGGTTCTCTCATAATTCATAAATCACTATAGAAAATACGGTGTTTCAATGCATAGGTATTGAAACACCGTTTTGCTATTTAGTGTGTTGGTCGTTATTCCGGACGCGATTTCACAATGTATATTCACCGCCGCGCGTCGCAACGTTCCGGCAAGCTAATGACTAACTACGACTAAGACGCTCGGGAGAGCCTTCGCGCCTAAGTCTCCGTAAGTCATGGATCTCGCCTCCACTAAACCCGCTCTGAAATGCGCGGCTTGCGAATATACATTGCAAAATCGCTGGTTACTGGAAAGTGAAGAAAGAAACAGTAACGACAACAACGGGGGGGAACATTTTTAGTTGGTATCCCGCAACTTTATTGTTTTTTGCCATCTATCATTGCCAAGAAAGTATAGGGAAGCCAATCACTCACCCTCTCCCCTTCTGTTAAAAGTTTATACTAACCAGCCAGCCAGTACAGCATTTGGGCAATGTGTATTACTCCAGCGAGCCATTTCAGGCGCGCTCTTAGCGTAAGGCGAAATCCAGCGCTTACGGAGACTTATGCGTGAGGGCTCTCCCGAACGCATTAGTCGCAGTTAGCGATTAGTTCGCTGGAGCGTTGCGCCGGCGAGTGAGTAATACACATTGTCCAAATGCGTCCGCATTGAAGAACTTTTAATCAACTAAATAGCAATTTATTCTGAATATCTTTCCCTAAGAAGTGCAATTTCTCTTGTCCAACCCTCATCATCATTAGGCGTTTCCAGAATAAAAGGCTTACCCTCCAATGCCGGGTGCCGGATGACACGGACAAGGGCATCAAGACCCATCTGGCCTTCCCCGATTCTGGCGTGGCGGTCTTTGTGACTGCCAAGAGGGTTGAGGCTGTCGTTAGGTGGATGGCTTTTAAGTGGTCGAGACCGATGATGCGGTCGAATTCAGTTAAGACACCGTCCAGGTCGTTTACAATATCGTAGCCACCATCCCACACATGGCAGGTATCCAGGCAGATTCCAAGTTTATCGCGTTTTTTCTACAAGGTCCATGATGGCACGAAGCTCCTGGAAATGGCTTCCCACCTCAGAGCCTTTTTCCAGCCATGGTTTCAAGAAGAACTGTAGTGGTCTGTTCTTCAGTAAGAACTGCATTCAGCACTTCTGCAATCTTCTGAATTCCAACCTCTATTCCCTGTCCCACATGGCTGCCTGGATGGAAATTATAATAATTTCCTGGTGTGGCTTCCATGCGTTTCAGATCATCCGAAAAAGTATTTCTGGCAAAATCCCGCAGATTTTTCTTTGGCCGCGCAGGCATTTAAGGTATAAGGCGCATGCGCCACGATTTTGCCGAATTCATGCTCCCTGGCAATCTCCTGAAACTTCGCCACATCTGCAGGGTCCAATAGCTTTGGCATTCCCTCCTCTTGATTTCTGGTAAAAAATGCAAACGTGTTGCCGCCATTTTTTACAATCTGGCGTCCCATGGCTGCGTAGCCTTTGGATGATGAAGTATGATTTCCTATATATAACATGTCGTTTTCCCTTCTTATTTACTATTTTATTATGAAAATCCCGTACGGTAGCCAAAAATGAGCCATGCTTGCACGAGCGAACTCTTGGATATCGAACGGGCTAGACCGTATGAGTAAGTAGGGCGATGGCCCGGATTACGATGCGGTCGGCAGCTGCGGGAGCGCCATAGGCGCGAAACAGCTGACTCTCAGGCACTCCTTAAGTACATCCTATATATTTTAGCATTTCCCCCTTCTTTTTCAAGATATTTATTGACGAAAACCCATTTTATTCTTATACTGTTAAAAGGTGTGCTCTTCTGTAAAAAGACTTTTTGTCCCATATTTTTTCACAGAATTCATACATAGAAAAAAAGGAAGGAAATCAACACATGAAAGAACGTGAAAAGTTTTCATCCCGGCTTGGATTTATTCTCATTTCAGCCGGCTGCGCCATTGGAATCGGCAATGTATGGCGCTTCCCTTTATATAACAGGACAGTACGGCGGCGCAGCATTTGTACTGATCTATCTTCTGTTCCTTGTAATTTTTGGACTGCCTATTATGGTTATGGAATTTGCTGTCGGACGCGCAAGCCGCAAGTCCGCTGCCAGAAGCTTCCATCTCCTTGAGCCAAAGGGCACCAAATGGCACCTTTACAGCTATGGAGCCATGCTTGGCAACTATATGCTGATGATGTTTTTACACCACTGTAGGCGGCTGGATGCTGGCTTACTTCTTTAAAATAGCAAGCGGCACCTTCACAGGTCTTGATACAGAAGCGGTAGGAAACGTATTTAACACCATGCTCTCCAATCCTGGAGAAATGACCTTCTGGATGGTAATCGTAACTGCATTCGGTTTTGGTACCTGCTGCATGGGACTGCAAAAAAAAAGGTGTTGAGCGTATCACAAAGGTTATGATGGTATGTCTTCTTACTATTATGGTAGTTCTTTGCGTTAAGAGCTGTACGCTTCCAGGTGCCATCGAGGGTATTAAGTTCTATCTTCTCCCGGATTTTGGCCGTCTGAAAGAGAACGGACTGCTTTCCGGTATTTATGCCGCTATGGGACAGGCATTCTTCACCTTGAGCCTTGGGATCGGCGCAATGGCAATCTTTGGAAGTTATATCGACAAAGACCGTAGCCTTATGGGCGAATCCATCCAGATTGGTATTCTGGATACTTTCGTGGCACTAATGGCCGGACTTATTATTTTCCCGGCATGCTTTGTTTACAATGTAAGCCCCTACACAGGGTGTTGGACTTGTATTCGTAACACTGCCGAACATGTTTAACCAGATGATGGGCGGTCGTTTCTGGGGTGCACTGTTCTTCATCTTTATGACATTCGCAGCTCTCTCCACCATCATTGCAGTATTTGAGAATATCTTTTAAGCTTTGCCATGGATCTGTGGGGCTGGAGCCGTAAGAAGGCAGTTCTGGTAAACGGAATTGCAATCTTTGTTTTATCCATGCCATGCGTACTTGGTTTTCAACGTATGGAGCGGATTTCAGCCACTGGGCGCAGGAAGCACCATCCAGGATCTGGAGGACTTCATCATCTCCAATAACCTGCTTCCGCTTGGAAGCCTTGTTTACCTGCTGTTCTGCGTAACCCGCTACGGATGGGGATGGGACAATTTCATCAAAGAAGCGGATACAGGAAACGGCATTAAATTTCCGAAGTGGGCACGTCCATATCTTACCTATGTACTGCCGCTTATTGTACTGTTGATTTTCGTGATGGGTTATTACGATAAGTTCTTCAGATAAATATTATTGTAATGTAAATCAAAGGCAAAAGTTCACAGGGCTATTCACTCAAAAACATGACCTATGGATTTTTGCCTCAATGTTTATACGGAACAAACACGTCGCCTGTCGGCGACATCATATAAAAAAGCCATATGAGGATAGACGTATGCAAAAGAAAAAAAAAATTTATACAAAAAATCCAAATATTACCGCCAGCGCCAGAAAAAATCCGGCAGATCTGCATGTCCGCAGGTGGTGTCCTGCTGCTGGTAGTACTGATCCTAATCGTCCGGGGATGTGCAGGAAAGACAAAAGAGTGTAAACTCTTCGAATGTAAACAACGCAACCGACGAAAAGACAACAGGTTCTGCTCTTTCTTCTGACAGTGAAAAGAACGATTCTTCATTTGCCGATGGAGCTAAGCAGACTGCAGAATCTTCCAGTGACAGCTCAGATTCATCTTCTGATTCCGAAAGCAGCGATACTGTTTCAACAAAATCGAAGCACGACACCCCCAGTCACCCTTACTATAAGCGTTGGGGAGACTGTACCCTTGGTACAGATGAAGCCTTCTTCGATTACAGTACCAGCCTGAATGCATATTTTGAAAATTATGGAAAAGAATACTTTTTACAGAATGTAAAGAGCATTTTTGAAGCAGATGACCTGACTATCGCCAACAATGAAGGAACCTTCACAGACAGCAGCAGCCGCGAGGATAAAACCTTCGCATTCAAAGCACCCGCATCTTTTGCAGGAATTTACTCCAGCAGTTCTGTGGAAGCAGTGAACACAGCTAACAACCACAGCCATGATTACGGCGAGCAGAGCTTTCAGGATACCATGGATGCCCTGGATTCCCAGGGAATTGTTCATTTCGGCTATGATGAGACGGCTGTAATGGATATAAAAGGGGTAAAAGTAGGTCTTGTGGGAATCTATGAGTTATACGATCATCTAGAGCGTGAACAGCAGCTGAAAGACAACATTGCCAAGGTAAAAAGAAGATGGCGCAGAGCTGATCATCGTTATCTTCCACTGGGGAAATGAAAAAGAAACCGTTCCAGACTCCAATCAGACCACACTTGGACATCTTGCCATTGACCTTGGTGCTGATCTTGTGTGTGGACATCATCCTCTTCATGTACTTCAGGGAATTGAAGAATATAAAGGAAAGAATATTGTATACAGCCTTGGAAACTTCTGCTTCGGCGGAAACAGCGCCCCAAGTGACATGGACAGTATGATTTTCCAGCAGACCTTTACCATCTCAAACGACGGCGTAAAAGCAGATAATGTAACAAATATCATCCCATGTTCCATCTCCTCCGCTTACGGCTATAACAATTACCAGCCAACACCTGCTGAAGGGGATGAAAAAGACCAGAATTATGGAAAAAAATCCAGGAAAGAAGTTCCTGGATCGGATAGAAAAAAATATGTTATTCAGCACCCCCAGAGCGAAAGCTCCGGGGGTATTTTTTGATTATAATATCAGCATCGCATCCCCAAATGAAAAGAACCGATACTTCTCCTGCACTGCAACCTCATAGGCATGCAGAATATTCTCTTTTCCAGCCAGTGCAGACACCAGCATAACCAGTGTGGATTCCGGCAGATGGAAGTTGGTGATCAGACCGTCGATCATCTTAAACTTATAGCCTGGATAGATGAAAATTTCAGTCCAGCCACTTCCAGATTTCAGAACTCCATCCTCACCTGTTGCAGACTCCAGGGTACGGCAGCTGGTAGTTCCAACTGCGATCACACGGCCGCCATTTTTTTTGGTGTCGTTGATCAGCTTCGCCTGGTCTTCTTCCACAATGTAAAATTCCGAGTGCATGTGATGCTGCTCCACATCATCTACCTTAACCGGACGGAACGTGCCAAGGCCTACGTGAAGCGTTACATGGGCAATATTTACCCCCTTGGCTTTCACCTGCTCCAGAAGCTCTTTGGTGAAATGCAGTCCTGCTGTAGGGGCTGCTGCGGAACCCTCGTTCTTTGCATAAACGGTCTGGTAGCGATTCTTATCCTTTAATTTATGAGTGATATATGGAGGCAGCGGCATTTCTCCCAGCTGATCCAGAATCTCTTCGAAAATACCCTCATAATGGAACTGGATCAGACGATTCCCTCGTCCACCACGTCAATAATCTCTCCCTTTAAGATACCATTTCCAAAAGTGATCTTAGCACCTGGGCGTGCCTTTTTACCTGGTTTTACCAGGCATTCCCAGATATCGTTCTCTCTTCTTTTCAGAAGAAGGATCTCGATCACTGCGCCAGTCTCTTCCTTGTGACCGTAAAGTCTTGCCGGAATAACCTTGGTATCATTGATAACCAAAGTATCACCTTCATTCAGATAGTCCAGTATATCCCTAAAATGGCGATGCTCAATACTGCCATCTGCCATAGAAAGATGCATAAGTCTGGAAGAACTTCTGTCCTCCAGCGGATCCTGAGCGATCAGTTCCTGAGGGGAGCTCATAATAAAAATCAGATGTTCTCATCTTTGGATTCCTCCCTCTTTCCACTGCTTTTTCAGCTGCCGCAAAAAATTCCATTCTTTGTTGGTGAGATCTGCCTTTTTTCAGCAGATCCGGGCGCCTTCTGGCTGTACGGATGATAGACTGCTCTCTGCGCCACTTCTCTATATTTGCATGATGACCGGACATAAGAACCTCCGGAACCTTTTTTTACCATGCCACTCTTCCGGGCGGCTGTACTGGGGATATTCCAGAAGATTTCCTGCAAAAGGACTCGGTCTCGCCAGACTCCTGATTGCTGAGCACGCCTGGAACCATTCGGGAAATAGAATCCATCATGACCATCGCCGGAAGTTCGCCGCCTGTAAGCACATAATCTCCGATAGAAACATAATCCGTCACAATTTCCTCCAGAACACGCTCGTCAATCCCCTCATAGTGACCGCAAAGGAAAACCAGGTCTTCCTCTTTCGCCATGTCTCTTGCCATCTGCTGATTAAACACCTGTCCCTGCGGGGTGAGATAAACCACACGGGGGCGCTTCCCGGCTTTCTCGGCAATCGCTTCATAAGCCAGGTAAACCGGTTCTGCCTGCATCAGCATTCCAGCACCGCCGCCGTAAGTATAATCATCTACTTTCTGGTGCTTGTTCAAAAAGCATAGTCGCGGATATTTATGGCCTCCACAGAAAGGATTCCTGCATTAATGGCACGCCCTGTAATGCTGGTGTTCATTCCATTCCGGATCATTTCCGGAAAAAGGGTCAAAACATGGAAATTCATTTATAAAAGTCCTTTCATCAAATGTACCGTCATCACATTCTCTTCCAGATCAACGTCAAGGATGCATTCCTTGATTGCCGGGGAGAAGTACTTTCCTGATGATCTGGAAGCTCTACTACGTAAACATCATTGGCTCCTGTCTCCATAACATCTTTTAGGGTTCCGAAATGGGTGTTGTCCTCCAGAACCACTTCCATGCCAATCAGGTCGCCGATGTAATATTCATCTTCATCCAGTTCCTGGGCTTCTTCTCTCTGGGAACCCACAGATCTCTGCCTTTGTACATTTCAATATCATTTATATTATCAATTCCTGTCAAATTTCAGGATCACAAGGTTTTTAAAAAATCTCACGTTACGGATTTCCAGCTTTTTTCATCTCTCTGCCGGCATCTAGAATCACGTATTCAAGATCCAGGAAACGCTCGGATCTGTGGTAGGGAATACTTTTACTTCTCCCCGCACGCCGTGAGTGGTGGTAATTACTCCAACCTTTAATAAATCTTCCATTCAAAACTCCTCTACAAAAAACGAATATGTCTGCCGTCCAGGACTTTCATAAGTAAAAAACAGGAGCCATGTCTCCACAGCTCCTGCATCCATATATCTTGCTTATCATTGCAGAATATCTACAATCACTTTTTGCTGCTTTTTTGGAAGAAGCCGCTTTTTTACTACGGTACGGATGGCCTTGGCGATTCTTCCCTGACGTCCGATCACCTTACCCATATCAGATGGTCCTACCTTCAGTTCGATAACAACAGCGTCATCTTTTTTCTGTCTCAGTAACAACTACTTCATCCGGATTTTCAACAAGAGATTTTGCAATTACTTCTACTAATTCTTTCATTACACACCTCCCCGATCCCGCCCCGGAGGCATATTCAAAAATGCCCTCATCTGGACGTCACAGAAATACCCCCCCGAAAAATTGCCGGTTACAGTTCACGACTTTCACAGGAAATATGCAGTCTGAACCGGCTCTAAGATTTTAAATTATTTCTCGATTCCGGCCTGTTTGAGGATCTTAGCAACAACCTTCTGTAGGCTGAGCACCGTTTGCAAGCCATTTCTTAGCTGCTTCTTCGTCAACCTTTGCATACACTTGGCTCCTGGTTCGGATCATATGTTCCGATCTCTTCGATACATCTTCCATCACGTTTGCTGCGGGAATCTGCAACAACGATTCTATAAAAGGTGCTTTCTTCTGTCCCATTCTTCTTAATCTGATTTTAACTGCCATTTTAATTTTCCTCCAATTACTTTCTCTTTATTATTTAATTTTAATTATTTTATGTTAAAAAGGAAGCTTAAAGCCGCCTCTTTTACCACCCATTTTGCCGCCCATCAGACCCGGCATCTGCTTCATCATCTTCTTGCTCTGCTCAAACTGCTTCACAAAGACGATTGACTTCTGCAACATCCACACCTGCGCCTCTGGCAATTCTGTTCTTACGGGGAAATGTTCAGGATTCCCGGATTAGAACGCTCCTGTGGGGTCATGGAAAGAATAATGGACTTGGTTCTGTCCATTGCTTTCTCATCGATCATGCTCTCCTCCACATCTTTCATCTTGCTTCCCACACCTGGGAAGCATGTTCAGGATGCTGGAAATACCACCCATTTTGTTCATCTGCTCCATGCTGGTAAGATAGTCATTGAAGTCGAAGTCCATCTTCTTCAGCTTCTTGGACATCTCCTGGGCTGCTTCCTGATCCACGGCTGCTTCTGCCTTCTCGATCAGACTCATGATATCGCCCATTCCCAGGATCCGGGAAGCCATGCTCTCCGGATAAAACTGTTCCAGATCGGAAACTTCTCTCCCATACCTACATACAGGATTGGCTTGCCAGTTACGGACTTGAATGGAAAGAGCTGCACCACCACGGGTATCACCATCCATCTTGGTCAGGATCACTCCATCGATTCCAACCTTCTCTGCAAAAGTCTGGGCTACATTGACTGCATCCTGTCCAGTCATAGCATCTACTACAAGGACTGTAGCATCTACCTCAATATTAGCCTTAATATCAGCAAGCTCCTGCATCATATCCTCATCAATGTGGAGACGTCCTGCTGTATCGATCAGCACAACATTCTGCTGATTCGCCTTGGCATGTGCAACAGCCGCCTTGGCTATGTCTACCGGGCTCTGTTTATCGCCCATGGTAAAAACTTCCACGCCCTGTTTCTCACCGTTTACCTGCAACTGTGTGATCGCTGCGGGTCTGTAAACGTCACAGGCTACCAGAAGAGGTTTCTTACCTTTCGACTTGATCTTACCTGCAAGCTTGGCTGCTGTGGTAGTCTTACCGGCTCCCTGAAGACCTGCCATCATAATGACAGTCAGATCATTGCCAGGCTTGGATCGGAAGCTCTGTAGTCTCGCTTCCCATAAGATTAACCAGCTCTTCGTTTACAATCTTGATGACCATCTGGCCTGGGTTCAGTCCGTTCATAACGTCCTGTCCAACTGCACGTTCCTGTACAGATTTCGTGAACTGTTTCACGACTTTGAAGTTAACGTCTGCTTCAAGGAGTGCCATCTTAACTTCTTTAAGAGCAATCTTAACATCCTCTTCGGTCAGACGGCCTTTGCTTCTCAGCTTCTTGAATACATTCTGAAGTTTATCTGTTAAGCTTTCAAATGCCATGAATTATAACTCCTCTAAAATCACATTGGATATTGCCTCAATATCATCAGCGTGATATATCCGGATGCAAGCTCATGTATCTTCTGTACCTGTCCCCGGATATTCACAAACTTCTCCACCAGATGCAGCTTCTCTTCATATCCTTCCAGTGCCTTGTCACAGCGTCTGATCATATCATGTACGCCCTGACGGCTGATATTCAGTTCCTCTGCAACCTCACTTAAAGAATAATCCTCCAGAACTACACTCTCGTAGATCTGCTGCTGTCTCTTCGTAAGAAGCTCTCCGTAAAAATCATAGAGCAAAGTACGTTCCACAAACTTTTCCATTCGTTATCACCTTGGGTATCATACCGTATTTTTGTGTGTGTGTGTCAAGTGTTTTTTTCTTTACATGCAATATTTTTATATGTCCAAATTTATTATACGCTATTTCTAATTGTCTGCCCTTATGTTATACTATAAAAGCTGCCGAGCCTCCAGCAGAAAGGAGGTGAATTCGATGGATAATATTATTGCTCTAATCCTTGTCCCTGTCGCAGTAAATGTAATTAGCTACTGCATTTACAAATGGCTGGACAGAAAAAGACAAATAGGCAGCATAACAGCCTAAGGCATAAGCCACCTACATAAACGGAATAGAAAACCCCGGAAGTCTCGCACACCTCCGGGGTTTTCGTTTGCTTTCGATGGACTATTGCTCTAATCCTTAGCCTACTATTAGGATATGCCATAACCAACGAAATGTCAACTTAAAATTCACATATTTTACTGACACTTATGAACCATTTATGATAATGTCCTAATATACCACAAAGGAAAATGTCCCAATGTAGTATAATGCTTCCATCAACAGATGGAGGTAACGATTATCAGAAAGGTAGAATTATCAATGGATGAACAAAAAAGAAATATGAGGTGATCAAATCATTGGCAGATCATCCAGCCCCTAACAAGCAGAGAGCTGCCCTTACTCTCGGTTGTACTGTACGTCACATTAACCGTATGCTTAAAGGCTACAAAGAACATGGCAAAGCCTATTTTATCCATGGCAACAGAGGACGTAAGCCAGCCAATACCATCCCCAATGAAACTCGTAATCTTGTTGTCGATTTATACCGCAACAAATACTATGATGCCAATTTTGTGCATTTCACTGAGTTATTAGGAAAACATGAAGATATCTACCTCTCCCCTTCAGCGGTTATGTCTATTCTCGAAGCTGAATACATTCTCTCTCCCAAGGCTACAAAAGCTAAGAAAAAGAGAATCAAAGAACAATTAAAAGCCGATAAAAAAGCAGCGAAATCTCAGAAAGAAGCGGATCAGATACAGATTAATCTTGTTGCTCTTGAGGACGCCCATTCCCGCCGTCCCAGAGCCGCTTATTTCGGTGAACTGCAGCAAATGGACGCAACTCCCTACGAATGGATCCCCGCTCAGATATGGCATCTGCATCTGGCTATAGATGATGCTACAGGAAGGATTACCGGCGGTTGGTTTGATACCCAGGAAACTCTGAATGGCTATTACCACGTTTTCCATCAGATTCTCACAACTTACGGTATCCCCTACAAGTTCTTTACAGACCGCCGTACTGTTTTCACCTATAAAAAGAAAAACTCCCCATCTATCGATGAGGATACCTATACACAGTTTGCCTATGCCTGTAAACAGCTGGGGGTTGAACTGGGATCAAGCAGTGTGCCTCAGGCAAAAGGACGTGTAGAACGTCTGAACCAGACGCTACAGTCGCGCCTGCCAGTCGAGTTGAGACTTGCAGGCATAACGACCATAGACGCTGCCAATGAATTCCTAAACTCCTACATAAAGGAATTCAATGAGAAGTTTGCCCTTCCCCTTCATGGTATCAAGTCTGTGTTCGAAGTGCAACCCAAAATTGAAAAAATCAACCTGATTCTTGCAGTTTTATGCGAAAGAACGGTAGATACCGGACACTGTTTAAGGCATTCCAATAAATACTACCGTATGATTGACAGCAGAGGCAATCAGGTCCACTACCGAAAAGGAACAAAGGTAATGTTTATTCAGGCTTTTGATGGCAGTCAATACTGCTGTGTAAATGACAAAGACATCTATGCACTGGAAGAAATACCCGAGCACGAAACAAAATCAAAAGACTTAGATATAGACTATACTCCGCCAAAACCAAAGAAGCCCCGCATTCCACCAATGAATCATCCCCTGGCGTCGCCAACAGTTTGGAAAGTTTGTCAAACAGCAAGAACACCACCAGAATGATCAAGATACAAAAATTGCCTGAGGAATGAAACGAATCAATTTAACAAGCCCCAGCAAAAAGCCGGGGCTAATACTTCAATTATTTTAGGACATTTTCAAAAAACGCAACGACACTAAAAAATTCACATATTTTACTGACACTTAAAATCCACATATTTTACTGAATCAAACTATCATCATCAAAATAATTAATTTTCATAGAAGCCTTTACATCCCTCAGAGTCTCAGCTGCCTTTGCCTCAGCCACCTTACTGCCCTCTCTTAAAATGTCATAAACATCCGGAATACGCTTTCCCATTCTTTTTACGTTGCTCGCGGATCGGGCCAAGCTCAGCCTGGAGAACGTTGTTCAGGAATTTCTTTACCTTCACATCACCAAGTCCGCCTCTCTTATAATGGTCTTTCAGCTCGTCAGGTTCTGATAATCCGGAAGAAATTCCGGGAAGTATTCTGGTTTGCAGAAAGCATCCAGATAAATAAATACCGGATTGCCCTCTACCTTACCCTGGATCCTCTACACGAAGATGATTCGGATCGGTAAACATGGACATAACCTTCTTCTTAACCTCATCTGCCTCATCGGAAAGATAAATGCAGTTTCCAAAGAGATTTACTCATTTTTGCCTTACCGTCAATACCTGGCAGACGCAGGCACGCCTTGTTGGAAGGAAGTACGATCTCTGGCTCTGTAAGCGTCTCACCATATACTGTGTTAAACTTGTGTACGATCTCTTTGCACTGCTCCAGCATAGGAAGCTGATCCTCGCCAACAGGAACGGCAGTTGCACGGAAAGCTGTGATATCAGCCGCCTGACTGATTGGATAATTGAAAAATCCCACTGGAATACTTGTCTCAAAATTACGCATCTGAATTTCAGCCTTTACAGTGGGATTACGCTGAACACGGGCCACTGTAACCAGATTCATATAATAGAAAGTAAAGCTCTGTAAGCTCCGGAACCATGGACTGGATGAAAATTGTGGATTTCTCGGATCAATTCCACATGCAAGATAATCCAGTGCGACCTGGATGATATTCTGGCGTACCTTCTCCGGGTGCTCTGCGTTATCTGTAAGAGCCTGCGCATCTGAGATCATAATATAAATATCGTCATAATTTCCGGAATTCTGAAGCTTTACACGCTCAGATAAAGCGAGCCCACATAGTGTCCGACATGAAGTCGTCCCGTAGGGCGGTCTCCTGTTAAAATTACTTTTTTTCATAGTTTGCTACTCCTTATATTCACCGCCATGCCGATCCTTTTTTAACCAACACAGTTGTACTTATTTATAATCATTTCAGCAAACACTCCCCATTTTTTTACATGAATATGCAAAACGTCCAAAGCACATAGATTAACTTTAGTTACTATTCACTGGTAACATTCGCGAGGTGTTTTTTGTGAACGGGTGAACAGTAACTCTTTATTCATACCATTTTGTAATGCTGCTTCAGCTATTAACTGCAAGGCGGGGAAATGCTTCTATTTTTTCAATTACAGACTTGCGCGAATTACTTTCGGTCTGCATCCGGCAGTCTCCAGCGCTTTCACGATCTGATTCTTATGGTCTGTACCAAACGCCTCCAGAGTGATTTTCAGTTCTACGGCTGCATTTCGGTTGGTACTTACAAACTGGTTATGATCCAGTTTGATAACATTACCCTGATTTTCAGCGATCACACTTGCAACACGTACCAGTTCACCTGGCTTATCCGGAATAAGTACGGATACGGTAAAGATTCTGTCACGCTGGATCAAACCATGCTGTACTACAGAAGACATGGTAATCACATCCATATTTCCACCACTTAAAATGGACACAACCTTTTTATTCTTGAAATCAAGATGACAGAAGCGCAGCCACTGTCAGAAGTCCTGAATTCTCAACGATCATCTTGTGATTCTCTACCATATCCAGGAATGCAACGATCAGCTCACATCATCCTCAATAGTGATGATTTCATCCAGATTCTCCTGGATATATGGGAAAATATGAGAGCCCGGAGTCTGAACTGCAGTACCATCTGCAATGGTGTTTACATGGGGCAGTGTAACAACCTCCCCCTTTCTCAAGAGAAGCCTTCATGCAGGCTGCTCCGGAAGGCTCCACACCAATGACCTTGATATGCGGGTTCAAAAGCTTCGCAAGTGTGGAAACACCTGTTGCCAGTCCGCCTCCTCCGATCGGAACCAGAATATAATCAACAAGAGGAAGCTCTGTACGATTTCCATTGCAATGGTTCCCTGTCCTGTCGCAACAGCCGGATCATCAAACGGATGGATAAAGGTATATCCTTCTTTTTCTTCAGCCAGTTCCAGAGCGTATGCACAGGCCTCATCATAAACATCACCATGAAGAATAACCTCTGCGCCATACCCTTTTTGTACGCTCTACTTTAATAAGCGGTGTAGTGGTCGGCATTACGATCACGGCCTTCACACACCGTATTTGTGTGCTGCATATGCCACACCCTGTGCATGGTTTCCGGCAGAAGCTGTGATCAGGCCTTTGCCCCCTCTCTTCGTCGGAAAGAGTACTGATCTTATAATAAGCTCCACGCACCTTATACGCACCTGTTCTCTGCATGTTCTCTGGTTTGAAGAAAACCTTGTTTCCAGTGAGTTCAGAGAAATAACTGCTCTTCACCAGCTTGGTCTCCTGGGTTACCTGCTTAACTATTTCTGCCGCTTCTTCAAAACTCTCTAATGTAAGCATTTTTATTTTTCCTCCTGTAGTCTGTGGGTTAGTTTTCATCCGGACGAATATCAAACAACGCATCCACAAAAGAATTTGCATCGAATTTCTGTAAATCGTCAATGCTCTCACCAACGCCGATATATTTCACCGGAATACCAAGCTCAGACTGGATCGCAACCGCGATACCGCCCTTGGCTGTACCATCAAGCTTGGTAAGAATGATACCGGTTACATTTGGCCACCTCTGCAAACTGTCTTGCCTGCACAAGTGCGTTCTGTCCTGTCGTTCCATCCAGAACCACCAGAGTTTCCAGATACGCTTCCGGATATTCCTTCTCCAGAATGCGGTAAATCTTGCGAAGCTCTTCCATGAGGTTCTTCTTATTATGAAGTCTTCCTGCCGTATCACAGATCAGAACGTCTGCATTGCGGGCCTTGGCTGCTGCCACTGCATCATAGACAACTGATGCCGGGTCTGCTCCATCCCGACCGCCAATGATCTCCACTCCTGCCCGGTTCGCCCACTGGGTCAGCTGTTCCCCTGCTGCTGCACGGAAAGTATCCGCAGCACCAAGAATAACCTTTTTGCCCTGGTCCTTCAGCTTGCCGGCAAGTTTTCCAACGGAAGTTGTTTTTCCAACACCATTGACACCGATCACAAGAATAACGGATTTGCGGTTTTCAAACTCGTACTCTGTGCTGTCTACCGTCATCTGCTCCTTGATGGTATCAATAAGAAGCTGCTTGCACTCCTTGGGATCCCCTGATATTCGGATTTCCACCTGGTCTTTTAATTTGTCCAGAATGGCTGTGGTGGCATTGATTCCAATATCACCCATGATCAGGATCTCTTCCAGTTCCTCGTAAAAATCCTCATCTATTGTTGAATAGCCGCTGAAAAGAGAATCAAATCCTGCCACAATGTTGTCTCTTGTTTTTGTCAGGCCACTGACAAGTCTTTTAAAAAAGCCCTTCTTTTTCCTCTGCCATTTCCTCTCCTCCTTTTTACTGCGTAAGCTGGTTTTCCACAAGATCAACGGAAACCAGCGTGGAGACGCCTTTCTCCTGCATGGTAATACCATAAAGTCTGTCTGCGGCATTCATAGTACCACGCCTGTGTGTTATTATAATAAATTGCGTGTTCTTCGTCAACTTCTGAAGATAGCCTGCGAAACGGCCTACATTCGAATCATCAAGCGCCGCCTCAATCTCATCAAGCAGACAGAATGGCGACGGCTTCAGATTCTGGATTGCAAACAAAAGTGCGATTGCAGTAAGTGCCTTCTCACCACCGGAAAGCTGCATCATATTCTGAAGCTTTTTGCCTGGCGGCTGGGAAATAATACGAATTCCTGCTTCCAGAATGTCCACGTCTTCCTCAAGCTCCAGAGTCCCCTTACCGCCTCCAAACAATTCCTTGAAAGCCTTGTCAAACTCTCTCTGGATATCCTGGAATTTCTCCGTAAACTGTTTACGCATTCCCTCATCCAGTTCCTGGATAATGTTCTCCAGCTGTGCCTCTGCGGTTTTCAGATCCTCATACTGTCCGGAAAGGAAAGCATGACGCTCTGAAATCTCCTTATATTCCTCAATTGCATTTACATTAACGTTACCAAGCTTACGGATTTCATCCTTCACCTGGGCAATTTCTTTCTTCATGGCTTTCAGATCGTTCAGCTCTTCTTTTTTTGTACTGAAGGGCATTGTTCGGGGTGATCTCATACTCATTCCACATATAGGAAATCTGAGATTCCCTGTGCTCTTCCAGCTTCTCGATCTGGCTTTTCAGACGGTAACACTCTTTGTCCAGAAGTGAAATCCTGCCGGACAGCTGATCCCGCTTCTCAAAAAATGCCTTTGTGGCTGGCATTTTTTTCATCCTTCACACTCTGCCAGCTCTCCATCTGAGCCTTCGCCTTGGTTTCATCCTCTTCCAAAGTCCGGATTACTGCCTCCAGGTTCTCTACAGACTGGCGCTTTCTCTCATTCTCTTCGCCGCCAAGCTCCAGCGTTTCATGAATATCTGCTTCCTCCTGGCGAAGAGCTTCCATCTCATGGGTCAGACGGCCCAGAGTCTCTGCTGCGAAGCTTTCTTTCTGCTGGGCTGTACTTGCTTCCAGACGAAGAGCCTCCAGTTTTCTGAAACCTCCTGCTCAGAAGCCCCTCCAGGTCTCTAATTCTTCCTGTTTATTCTGGATAAAAGTCTCCAGTTCTTTCTCATCCTGCTCAGAAGCCTTCAATTCTTCGGCAATCTTGCTGTGATCAGCCTCTGCCTCCTCGATCTGACGGCGGATTTCCATCTGCTCTCTCTGAATCTCTCCGTAGCCAGCCTGGATTTCCTTTGTTTTGGCTTCTACCTGGTTAATGTTCATCTTCGCCGTGTTCTGGGCAACATACTGCTGACGCAGTTTTTTTTCCTGCAGATCTGCAATGGTGTCACGCATAACATTGCGCTTGCTTCGATTATCATTAATAGCAGTCTGCATGTCATCCATGTCTTTTCGAAGAGCCTTCACACTGGATTCCAGTTCTTCGATCTCACGGCGGCGGCCAAGAAGGTTGCTGTTATTCTTAAAAAGAACCACCGACATAGAACCGCCCGGACTGAAGGATTCACCCTCCACAGTTACCATGCGAAGACTGTGCCGGTACTTTCGCGCAATGGCAATGGCATTGTCAATGTGATCCACCACAAGCACACGACCCAGAAGATAAGTAGCAAGTCCGACATACTCCGGACCTGTAGTTACCAGTTCACTGGCAAGCCCGATCACTCCCGGCTCCTGCAGCGCATCCCTCTGGGTAAAACCACTTCTGGTATTGATACTGTTAAGCGGAAGGAACGTAGCACGGCCGAAACGGTTTTTCTTCAGAAATTCGATCATGTGCTTGGCAGTCTGTTCATTGTCTGTGACAATGTTCTGAATACTTCCGCCAA